>Ga0304730_1003837_pt1 | contig 10018 bp, 9 predicted proteins | sample M_130628_MF_Meta_FD_190474 | JGI IMG/M metagenome (GOLD analysis project Ga0304730, IMG submission 190474) | Freshwater microbial communities from Lake Montjoie, Canada to study carbon cycling - M_130628_MF_MetaG (v2) (version 2) | ecosystem: Environmental > Aquatic > Freshwater > Lake | place... | reverse complement strand
CAAGGAAGGCAAAAATCCCGAAGGCGGCTTAAACGCTAAGGGCAGAGCCTCGGCAAAGGCAGAGGGCATGGATTTGAAGCCGCCTGTTAAATCAGGCGACAACCCGCGCAGGGCATCATTTCTTGCGCGGATGGGCAATATGCCAGGCCCAATGGAAAAGAACGGCGAGCCAACCCGATTGGCCTTGTCATTGAAGGCATGGGGAGCCAGTTCAAAAGAAGATGCAAGGGCCAAATCTAAGGCCATATCACGAAGAAATAAAGACTGATGCTAAATTCATTTGGCAGAGCGCCATCAACCCAACGTAGTCAAACGGTATCTGTAGCTGCGCCCATCGGCGGCTGGAATGCCCGCGATGCATTGGGCGCAATGGACCCGCTAGATGCGGTCACTCTGACAAACTTTTGGCCTGGCACAAACTCGGTCATTTTGCGGAACGGCTACACCAAGCACGCAACGGGCTTTCCAGGACAAGTGCAAAGTGTTATGGCCTACAGTTCCGGCACAGCAAATAAGTTGTTTGCAGCATCCGGCAGCGGTATCTATGATGCAACAAGCAGCGGCGCGGTTGGATCGGCGGCGGTTACCGGTTTATCCAATGTCAAGTTTCAAAACGTCAACATGACAACCACAGGCGGCTCATATTTGATGTGCGTCAATGGGCAAGACAAAATGCGGTTTTTTGATGGTTCCGCATGGCATAAAGATGGCGATGGAGCGCCTTACGACATCACCGGTGTGGACACCGCCAATTGTGCCAACATCACGTTGTTCAAAAATCGCATTTGGTTGATTGAAATTGGATCGCTAAAAGCATGGTATTTGCCCATCAATGCAATTGGCGGTGCGGCTGTTAGTTTGGATATGTCTAGCTTATTTCAAAATGGTGGTTACATCATGGCGGGCATGACTTGGACGTTAGATGCTGGTTATGGAATGGACGATTACCTTGCGTTTATTACGTCCAATGGAGAAGTTGCTGTTTGGCGGCTAACCGATCCAACAACGCCATCTGGCATTTCGTTGATTGGTATCTACACGGTTGGCGCACCGATTGATCGGCGGTGTTTTGTCAAATTTGGCGGCGATTTGTTGATCATCACGCAAGATGGCGTGGTTCCTATGTCCGGTTCGTTGCAATCGTCGCGGCTTGATCCGCGCGTGTCAATCACCAACAAAATTCAATATGCCATGAGCGTTGCCATATCAAGCTATGGCGCAAATTTTGGCTGGCAATTGCTGTATTACCCAAAAGAAAACCAACTGATTCTGAATGTGCCCATTGCCGAGGGTCAGCAGCAGCAGTATGTGATGAACAACATCACTAAAAGCTGGTGCAACTTTACCGGTTGGGAAGCTAATTGTTGGGAAATTTATAGGGATGACCCTTATTTTGGCGGGAATGGGTATGTTGCCAAAGCGTGGAACGGCACTAAAGATCACGAATCCAACATTGCAGGATTTGCATTGCAAAGTTTTCAAAGTTATGGTACAGCGTTGCAAAAGCAATGCAAGATGATTCGCTATCATATTTTGACCAATGGAACACCATCGGTTTTTGGCAATGTTAATGTGGACTACAACCTTGCTGACGAATCAGCCCAACTTGATTCTTCTGTTTCCAATTTTGGAATTTGGGGTTCGGGTTTGTGGGATAGCGCCATTTGGGGATCGGGGCTTGTTCCATCTGCCAATTGGCAAGGCGCTACAAACATTGGATATACCTTTGCGCCGCTGTTCAAAACGGCTACGCAAGGTATAGAATTGCAATGGGTCGCAACCGACTTGGTGTTTGAGGCTGGTGGTGTCCTTTGAGATTACTTCAGACCATGCAGCAGGCTTTTGGACTGCAAAAAAGGTCGATGGTGGCTACTTTCAAGAGCGCAGCCGGTCTATCGGGTTGAAGAAAGACGGCGAATTTGTCGCCGGTGTCATCTACGAGAACTGGCATGGCAAGTCAATCACTTGCCACATTGCGGTTACCGGACGCATGACATCGGCCTATCTTGCCGCCATTTTTGATTACCCGTTTAATGTTTGCAATGTCGGCAAAATCATTGTGCCGATCAGCAGCGCAAACATCACAAGCATCAGATTTGTTGAAAAAATGGGCTTTCAAGAGGAAGCGCGGATCAAGGATGCGATGGCAGACGGGGATATGGTAATTTTCACCATGCCAAAGGAACGATGCAAATATTTGGAGAATCGATATGGGAAAAAGTGCACCGGCAGCGCCAGCAGCACCTGATTACAAACAGGCTGCTATAGATCAAGGCGCGGCAAACGTCGAAACGGCGCGTGTTCAGTCTAAGCTGAACAATCCCAATGTCTACACGCCTTATGGCACGCAATTGGTGTCCTATAACGGCGACACTCCAACCATCACACAGTCTTTGACTCCAGCGGCTCAAAAGACGCTGAATGAGCAACAAAACGTCCAATATCAGCTTGCTCAACTTGGCAGCAAAGGCACTCAACTTGCAGGCAATGTTCTTGACAAGCCATTTGCTTTTAATGGGCCTGCTGTTCAAACATCTTTTAATCAAGGTGGCCCATTGCAAAGTGCCCCATCAGCGGGGCAATATGGAATGGCTGGCGCGGTAAATCCTAATGCTTATGGACAAGCAAGCGGAATAAACGCAAGTCGATATGGAATGGCGCAAGGTGGGGTCAATGCCCCAAATTTGGCATCATCTTTAGACCTAAGCAATGTGGCAAAAATGCCAATAAACGCCGGAATGACAGCGCAAGAAGCCATCATGTCGCGTTTGGAGCCATCTTTGCAAAAAAACAGAGTAAGCACCGAAACGCAATTGATAAATCAAGGTTTGCGACCTGGAACTGAGGCTTATAACAATGCAGCGCAATTGTTAGGTCAGCAAGAAAACGATGCGCGCCAACAAGCTGTGCTGCAAGGCATTGGCCTAGATTTGTCGGCTAACCAACAAGGTTATGGTCAGGCTTTGCAAAGTGCTGGATTTGGCAATCAAGCACAATTGTCAGGTTTTGGCGCAAATTTGCAAAATCAACAAGCTGCAAATCAAGCTATTGCTCAAAATTACGGGCAAGGCGTAAATGCACAACAAATGCAAAATCAGGCTATTGCTCAAAACTTTGGTCAAGGCGCATCTGCACAGCAAATGCAAAATCAAGCCATTGGTCAAAATTATGGTCAAGGAATGTCATCTGCACAAAGCCAAAATGCAATAGAAGCACAAAGATACAACCAAGCCCTGCAAGGCGCACAGTTTGGCAACACCGCCCAACAACAGGCGCTTGCACAAGCCATCCAAAGCCGTCAAATGCCCTTGAATGAAATCAGCGCATTGATGTCCGGCAGTCAGATTCAAAATCCGCAATTTCAAGCATATTCGGGTTCAAATGTAGCGGCTGCGCCAATCATGGCGGGTGTACAAGCACAAGGGCAAGCGGCTCAAAACACATACAACCAACAAGTGGCGGCCCAAAACGCAAATACCGCAGGGCTTTATGGCTTGGGCGGCGCGGCGCTCAAATATGCATTTTTGTAAGGAAATGTAAATGGCAACAGTCAGCTTAATTGATCCTTACTCGCAACAAGCGGAAGAAATTGCGCGGCGACAACGCATGGCGCAAGCATTGCAAGAATCAGGATCACAAGTTTTGCAAATGCCAACAACGCCAGGCGTGGCAATCAGCCCGCTTGCTGGTTTGGCAAAAATTTTGGAATCGGGACTTGGCGCATATCAAGAGAAAAAAGCGCGGGACGATTACACCAAGTTGCAAAACGAATACCGCACAAATTACAACACCCAACTTGGCGAAATGGCACGTTTGATTTCTGCACCCGAAGTCAAAGGTGTTGCGGGTCAAGAATTTGTTGCTGATAAACCAGCGGTAATGGCTCCAAAGATTAAACAAGGCTTTGGCGGTTATGGAATGCCGCAAGAAGATGGGCAATACGAAGTGTCTCCGGCTGTTCCAGGCCAAGCCGCTGTTGCACCTGTAGAGGCCCGTCCCGCCGGTTACATCAGCGCAGCGGATTTGCAAAAAATTGACATTCCCGAAGTCAAGCAATTGCTAATGGCTAAATATTTGAAGCAATTTGAGCCTGAGCAAGTGACGCTTGGAGAAAATCAAAGATTGTTACGGCGAACTGGCGGCGGTGACTTTAAGGAAGTGGTTGGCGTTTCAAAAACACCAACAACAGCAACCCTTAGTCCTTTGGGCAGATTGCAATCAGAACGCGCTGCAATAGCGGCAACAAATCCAAATGATCCACGGCTTACAACATACGATGCCGCGATTGCAAACGAAACGCGAAATGTTGCCGCTGAAAGATTGGCATGGGAACAAAAAAATCCTGACTATAAACAAGTCACGGTAGATATGAAAGATGGAAGCAAAGCATTAATGAAAATGGATCGTGAAGGTCGCGTAACGCCATTGATTGATATAGCTGGTGAAGCTGTAGTAAGCGCAGCGCCATCTAAGAAAGTTCGCGTAGAAATTACAGCCGCAGACGGATCAACAAAAATGGTATTGATGGATGAATCTGATCCAAAATTTGTTGAAGGTGTTGCAATAAAAGGGCCAGAATATGTAAACATTACAGAAGTAAATCCACAAGGTCAAACTGTAATGCGGCAAGTCAAAAAAGACGATGCAATTCTTAAAACAGGTGTTGTCAAGCCATTGGAGGGCTTTTTTGGTCAATTGCAAGCGCTTGGTGTGCCGATTGGCGATTGGAAAAACAATCCAGCACTTTCCGATATGGTTAATCGTTACTTTGTCAAAGGTGTTGGTGGCGCGGATGTTGAATCTGTGGCTGGCTATGATTTGCAAAAAATGAAAGTGCTTGCTGAATTGGGATACCTAGGAATTAACGTGCCAAAAGCCGTATTGGACAAATTGAACATAAAAGCAACGCCAGGATTGCTTGGCGGCGCACAATCGGCAAGTGCAACACCAGCGGCTATTGGAACAAAAGCTGCACCTTTACCATTACCAGCACAAACATCAGATTACAAAGCAGGACAATATTATTTAACCAACAAAGGTGTTTTGTTATTTAATGGCTCAAAATTTGTAGATTAAGAGGTCAAAATGGCAGAATATTCAATAGAAGAAATAACTGGAGTGCCTGCACCAGCGGCTAAACCGCGCCCTGTTCAACCGGTTGTGATGCCCAAGCCGGTTGCTGCGGCAGCGCCCGATCCTTTGGTTGCCGCTATGCAATCAGTAGTTTCCGGTGCTGCGCCCAATGCTGCGCCCGTTGCTGTTGCTGCGGCAATGCCCCGACAAGCTGGCGAAAGCCCCAAAGCATACGATCAACGCATGGCAAGAGCGCGTGAAGAAGCTGACAAAACAGCACGGGAAGCGGCTAATCCTCAAATCAAAAATGAGAGCCAAGGCAATGCATTAGCATTTGGCATGAGGATGAAAGAAGCAAATTCTGTTTTGAACGACATGGAAGATAAAGGAATTACCAATACCGGTGCGGCTCGATCTGTTGTTTCCGGTATTTTGGGCGCAGTTCCAGCTATTGGCGGCAAGCTAGAAGAAAAAACATCTTCAGCAATGAATATTTTGCCAACATGGGCGGGTGGCCCAAGCCCTGAACAACAGCAAGTTGAACAAGCGCGGCGCAACTTTATTACAGCGGTTTTGAGAAAAGAATCAGGAGCAACAATTAGCCCCGAAGAATTTTATGGCGAAGACAAAAAATATTTTCCTCAACTTGGTGACAGTCAACCGGTCATATTACAAAAACGGGCCGCCCGCGATCTTGCAATTCGCGCAATGGATATTCAATCCGGCAATAAAGCACCAAACGCTGCAATGCCAGGCGCACAACCGCCTACATCAACGCAAGGTAGTGATCCTCTAATGCTGCGGAGAAAGTAATGGCAACACTTGCTGAATTTCGCACAAAATATCCCCAATACAACGATATGCCGGACGTTGAACTGGCTGATTCGTTACATCAAAAATTCTATTCCGACATTCCAAGACCGCAGTTTTTCCAACAGCTTGACATTGTTGGATCGCAATTGCCTGGCAGCGAAAAAACCATCACATTGCCCAAAGCCCAGCCAAGCATCATGGACAGGCTTGGCGCTGTTTTGGAAGTGCCTGCGACAATGGCAACGGGATTGGTATCAAGCGCAGCAGCCGTGCCCTATGGCCTCTACAAAGGCATCACCAGCGGCAAGATGGGAACGCCCGAAGGCGTGCAAATAGGCCAGCGTGAGGCGGCAGGATTTCAAGAGCGCAACACCTACCAACCGCGCACAGAAACGGCACAAGACGTTTTAGGTGGCATGGCGCGTGTTCTTGGCGCATTGCCGCCAACCCTTGGCGCAACGGGCAGCGCATTGACTGCACTTGCACCGGCTGCGGTGGGTCAAATGCGGACGGCGGTGGCTCCAGCGGCGGCATCAACCCAGCAACGCATGGCGGCTCTTTTAGCGCCTAAATCCACAATGATGGGCGGCGGTGCAGCATCCGCAGATGAAGCCTTGGTGCGCCAACAAAGAGCATTGAGCCAAGGCATTCCGCTAACCAAAGGCCAACAATTGCAAGATTTTGCACAGCAGCAATTTGAATCGGATGTGGTCAAGCAAAGCCCCGACCTTGCCAAAAGTTTGTTGGATTTCAAAAGTCAACAAAAGAAAGACATTCAAGGGCGTTTTGAGCAATTAATTGACCAAACCGGCGCTGATGTCAATGTTTCCGATCCTCGCAAAGTTGGTTCAATTGTGGATTCCGCATTGGTCAAGCAATTTGAAGCAAAACAAAAATTGGTAAATGATGCTTATCAAAAAGCTAGAGATGCGGGCGAAACCAAAGCAATAGTAGACACATCAAGATTGGATCAATGGCTTGCTGACAATGCGCCCGAGGCCATTTCTGTGCCTCAAATCAATTCCATCAAAGCTAAATTGGATGCGTTGAAAACAGCCACCGGTGGAAAAGTAACCGTGGATGACTTGGAAAATCTCTACAAAGCTGCCGGACAACTTGGCAAGCCAGGCGACCCATCAAATGTGTTTATGAGGCAAGTCAAAGGCGTAATCAATGATGTGACTGAAGGCGCTGGTGGTGATCTTTACCGTGCCGCCCGCGCAGAACGCGCAGGCTTGGGCAGGCAATTTGAAGACACCTACAGGGTTGCCAAGCTATTGGGCACAAAAGGCGGCTATGCTGACCGCGCCGTGGCATTGGATGATGTGTTTTCCCATGTTGTCCTTGATGGCGACTTGGATCAAATGCGGACAGTCACAAAATTGCTCAAGAATGGCGGCGAAGATGGGCAAAAAGCCTATGCTGCACTGCAAGGTCAAACCATCCAGTACCTCAAAGACCAGCTTAATAGAAACACAAGCGGCAAGCTGTCCTATGACGCATTTGCCAAGACACTTGCGACATTGGACAAAGAGGGCAAGCTGGACTATATGTTTGGCAAAAAAGGCCGCGAAACGCTTACAGAACTGCAAGGCACATTGAAAGATGCGCTTGTTGAGATTCCTGGCACGGTCAATTATTCCAACACCGGCAGCGTGGTTGTTCGGGCATTGGACAAGTTGGCAGCATTGCGGATTCCATTGGCAAAAACAGTCTCTGACATTGCCAAGGAAAGCGAACTAAAGAAAAAAGTTGAACAATCCATCACTTATGATGCAACAAAGGTGAAACCATGAGTTACAACGGCTCCGGCACATTCCAAATCAACACCTCAGGCCAGCCCGTGGTGACCGGCACGGTTATCAGCAGTTCCGCATTCAATGCGCTGACAGCAGACTTAGCAACCGGCCTGTCCACAGCAATCACAAAGGACGGGCAAACAACAACCACCGCACGAATCCCGTTTGCACAAGGCATTAATTCAAGCCTTGCCACAGACACCACAAACGGTTCTTCGGGTTCAATTTATACCGCTGGCGGGGTAGGTATTACCAAGGCGCTTTATGTCGGCACAAACGCTACTGTTGTGGGCACATTGGGCGTTACTGGTGCGGCAACATTCAGCGCAACGCCAATCTTTTCTGCGCTGACAGCATCTAGCGCGGTTGCAACCGATGCATCCAAAAATTTGGTCAGCGTGACCAACACCGGCACGGGCAACAATGTTCTAGCCACCTCGCCAACACTTGTCACTCCAGCATTAGGCACTCCAGCCTCTGGCGTTGTCACCAACCTGACCGGCACTGCCTCAATCAACATCAACGGAACTGTAGGCGCTACCACTCCCGCAACTGGCTCTTTCACTTCCCTTGCCTACAGCACCACGCTGACAGGTGGCACAGGCATTGTCAACCTTGGCAGCGGGCAGTTCTACAAAGACGCAAGCGGCAACGTGGGTATAGGTGGTGCGCCAACACAAAAACTTGATGTTTACGGTGGTGCTGGTGCGGCTATTTCTATTATTCGTGCGGCATCAGGTCAAAATGCTTTTTTCTCTGTTGGAGGAAATGGCAATACGTTTTTGTCAACATCTTTTGACATTGTTCAAGATTCTGCAAATTTAGCTCAAATTGCACAACGTGCTAATGCGCCACTGGCGTTTTCCACCAATAATACAGAACGGATGCGTATTGACTCCAGCGGCTATTTGTTGGTTAACCAAACAAGCAATACCACGAGTTCTTATGTGCAAATTTACGGCGCTCAACCAGCATTAAGTGTTGAAAATACATCTACTGGTGCTGTTAATCAAATTATTATTCGTAACCCAAACGGCACAGTAGGCTCAATTTCTACAAGTGGCTCATCAACTGCTTTTAACACTTCGTCTGATTACCGCCTAAAAAACACCATTGCTCCTATGACGGGAGCATTGGAAAAGGTGGCTTTGCTAAAGCCCTGCACCTACAAATGGAATGTGGACGGGTCAGACGGACAGGGTTTTATTGCCCATGAGCTTGATGAAGTTGTGCCAGGTTGCGTTACTGGCGATAAAGACGCTGTGGATTCTGATGGCAACCCTGTATATCAAGGCATTGACGTATCTTTCTTGGTTGCAACCCTGACCGCAGCAATTCAAGAACTCAAGGCAGAATTTGATGCCTACAAAGCAACCCACCCATAAGGACTTGCCATGACTACAACTTGGACAATCACACAAACTGACTACTTGGTGGCAGACGGCTTTATCACCACCGCGCACTGGACAGCATCCGCTGTTGATGGCACATACACCGCTGGCTTTTACGGCACTTGCGGTTTTGCAGCTGCTACGCCATCCATTCCCTATGCCAGCGTGACGATGCAGGAAGTGCTAGACTGGTGTTGGGCAAATGGCGTGGACAAGGACGCTATTGAAGCCAACCTCGCCTCACAAATTGCAACATTGAAAAACCCTGTAAGCGCTGCTGGCACGCCTTGGAGCGCATAAATGGAATACCAAGCAATGTTCAACTTTGTCGCTGGCATATTGCTTGTTGCAATTGGTTGGTGGTGTAAAGAAATATGGGACTCGGTGAAAACCCTCAAAGCTGACATCAAGGCCATTGAGATTGATTTGCCCAAAAACTACGTTAGCAAAAACGACATTGAAAGCCGGTTTGACAAGATCGACGCAACCTTAGAGCGCATCTTTGACAAGCTAGAAGCAAAAGCCGACAAATGAATGCGTGGTGTTGTCATCTTTTTGGTTGCCGCCTTTGTGTACGGCGCAACGGTCAAACGTGAATGCAGCGTTAGTGAGTTTGTAAACCTTATGTACTCAACCAATGATCCAAAAGAACGCGCAGACAAGGCATGGGAATGGTTGGAAGAATCAGGGCCGGTTTGCAACAAACAGCAATTGACATTGATTTACGCAAATTTGCCAACCCTTATGGGGTCATCTGACAGCATGAAAATACGGGCAAGAATTGAGCAATTGCATGAAAGGGCAAAGTGATGGACGCTAAAGACCGGTTGATTTATTGGGTGACCATGATGGTGACCGCAACCCTTTGCTCTGTGGTTGTTGTTCTTATTGGTGCGCTAGTCCACGGGCTGTTTGTCAAGGAAGTGGACAACACCAAGATTT
>Ga0304730_1003835_pt1 | contig 10019 bp, 18 predicted proteins | sample M_130628_MF_Meta_FD_190474 | JGI IMG/M metagenome (GOLD analysis project Ga0304730, IMG submission 190474) | Freshwater microbial communities from Lake Montjoie, Canada to study carbon cycling - M_130628_MF_MetaG (v2) (version 2) | ecosystem: Environmental > Aquatic > Freshwater > Lake | place... | reverse complement strand
TTAGATTTGTTGATTAATTTAGGTTTACCTGTATAATAATTAATCTCTTGTAAATAAACAATCAATCCACCCAGTAATATTAAACCAGGCATAAATAAAGGTGCATTATCAAAATCTGATAAAATTTTAAAAATGATAAATAATATCAATAGTGAAATAATGGTTGGTAATATAAAATACATAATTTTTAATTTAAAATATAATTTGTGTTAAACATATTGCTGATGTTAGAAATGCACCAACTAATACTAAACCTGGTATTAATGTTGGTTTAAATTAATCATTCATTAAAACCACAGCAGTGGCAAATACTTCAATAGTAAATAAGATTAAAATAAAGATTGGAGCTATAGAATACATATTTTTTTTATTTAATTGTTTATAATTCAAATATAGATATAAAATATGAATAATTCAAATTTATTTAAATTTATTTATAAAATTAATTAAACTGTTAACATCAATACAAGAATTCTCTAATTCTCCTTGAGTGTGGTTATCTTGATCTTTTATAAATTCCATCATTTTATCAGAAAGGAAATTAACACCTTTAATAAATGACTCTCTTGCATAATCATTTTCATAAGATAAAGAATCATTATTAATAATTCTTTCTGAAGCTTCTTCTAATGTTTCAGTTTTTTCAATAGTTTTTTCAAATTCTATTCTATCTTCTTTTAATGTGCAGTCAGGACATATAGTGCATCTTTTACTTCCAGTAAAACTAATTTTACAATAAGCACATGCTCTATGGTAATATTTCCCTGGTGAATATCTAACTTGTCTAGTTTCTACTTGTCCAAAAAATTCTTTAGGTATCTTATGTGCATTTAATATATGTTGAATTGATTCATCATATGTTGGTGGTTTAGTGTTTGAAAATTTAGGTAGTAGCTCATCATCAATCCCTTCATGTGGGATAATAATTGTGTAATGGTCATATTCATACCCTACCACTCTATCGTTATAAACATGGATAAATTCGCAAGTAGGATTCTTGATAAACCATTCTAGAAAATCATCATCAATAGCTTGAACACCATCTGCAATTAGAGTTGGGTTAGTAGAAAGAATTACTTTATTTGAATTTTTTACATATTCACTTAATAAATAATCAACCTTTATCAATTCACCATCTCTTTTCATCACATATTCATTTTCATTTATATCTTCATTTTCAGATGTAATGTAGATGTATTGATTAGATAGATGAACCGATTCATTTTGTGATTGAATACTATTAAATAAAATTAGTTTTTTAGCATAGATATTCAATTGCAACCTGCTTGGTTGGTCTGTTGGTAATATATAAATATTCTTCATAATTGTTTTTTTATAAAAGGTATATGTTTTGTATATAATATTCCGCCTAAACTTTTAAGTCCTTTAATACTTAAAAGATATTTTAAATCAGACTTCAACCCATAATATTCATCTTTATAAGATATTTCTATTGTTTCCAGGATAGGTTTATTATATCTATTATAGAAATCATCATTGGATTTAATATCTATGTTTAAAACATCTTTAATGAAGTATATTTTTGATATAATGAAAGGCATTACTGGTTTATCAAAAAAATAAAGGTCTGGGTTATTAGTGGGTGCATAATTACGTGCATATATTTCAAGTTTATTATTTCTATCTAAATAGTCTAAAACTCTTTCTATCATATACAGCTTTATATCTTTGGTTTTAACATTTTCCATTATTTATTATATTTTTCAAATTCTTTCTGGATATATAAACGATCATAAGTTAGATAACCTTTAGAATCTAACCATTCAAATACCTCATCAATGGAAAATCCATTAATAGCTTTTGTAAGTTCATTCTTTCTAGAACTTGACCAATTTTTATAACCATGCCCACAAGCACAAGGTGTTTCCCAACACATTTCACAATCTGATAATGCCATAATTTTTATTTTTAATTAATATGATCCCAAAAATTTTTTGAATACCCAGCAAACCAACAAAGCCACATAAATAAAAATTCATCACTATTTACATGTGCATATATTGTTAATATTAACATGTATAATAACGCACTTATAATATTTTTTTTCATATAATTTATTTTGCTCTTCCTTTTCTAAAACTTGCTAATTTATTAATGTAACTGCTCTCTTCAGTTTTCAATTCTTTAAGTAATTGAATTATATCTTGACTTACTTGACAATTATTTTCAAATCTACTAGTATTTTTAATTGTTTCTATACATTCATCAATTATTTTATTTCTTTTTTCCATACCATAATATTTAATAAAAACAAAGATAGTAAATAAATATTAATTTACAAAATTAATATTTACTAAAAAAGAATTTACACATGGCAACTCAAAGTTATTTCACTATAAGAATGAATGGTGTTAATATGTTCTATCAAACAGGAACAGTTACACAAGCTTCAACACAATCATCAACATTAAATACTAGTATTTATTCAATTTGGAATGGAGATACATTAGGAACATCATTAGATACATCAGTATATAATGCTTGGAATATGGAATTGAGCGGTTCCACCTTAGCTAACAGTTTAGATTCTGGTGCATATTTAGCATTAAATGGTGATTTAATTAGTTCAACTGTTGCAGATGATGCTGTTGGTTCTAATAATGCTACATTATATAATGGAGCTACTGCTGGAACTGGAATTATTAATAATGCATTAGTGTTTGATGGAACAAATGATTATGCTGAACTTCCGGCAAATGCAATGGATTCTTTAACTAGTGAATTTACAATGTCAATGTGGCTAAACACACCTAACCTTAGTAATGCTAGAGGATGGTATGCTTTTACAGAACAAACTAGGACAACTAATAGTAATCAGACTAATGAAATAGATAGAGGTATTGCTATATATACTCCAAATGCATCAACTCTTACTTTTTGGAGTAATCTAGGTGTTGATTTTACAGTATCATCAACTTCACTTAATACATCAATAGGAGTAGCGCCAAATACATGGTTTCATGTAACTGTTAGTTATAAACAAGGAGTAGGTGCATATATCTATATAAATGGAATGCTTAATGCTAGTACAACAACTGCTAATGCTTTAACTAGAACAGCAACAACTATTGCTAGACTTGGTGTAACTAATGTATATTATAATGGTTCTACTAATAAAACAGGATATTATCAAGGGAAAATAGAGGGATTTACTGTATGGAATAGAAAATTAACTGATTCTGAAATATCAAAGGTTTATAACTCATCAGTAGGTATTACTTATCCATTCTCAAATAAAACTTTATATGGTGCATATGATTTAGTTAACTCTATCCATGGAACTGCTAGTGGATACTTACCAGTTTCAACAGGAATTTCCAATAAAGCATTATATGTTCCTACAGCAGTTGGTAACTATATAGGATTACCTGACAATTCATTAAGTTCATTACTATCAGGTGATTTTTCAGTAAGTTTTTGGTTATATACTACTCAAACAGCTGCAAATACTTCTGTACCTTTTTGTTATATGAGTAATCCAAGCGCCAATGTATATAATGGTTTTGAAATAGTTATATCAGGTTTAACACCACAGTTTAAAGTGTATCCAAATACAGCATTAGCATCAGGTGTTCTATTACAAAGTCCATCAGCTATAACAAATAATACATGGCAACATATTGTTATAACTAGAAGATATGGTGCTAGATCAACTATTTATATAAATGGAACATCTGTTGTGTCTAACACAAGTTCATCAAACCCAACTGTTTCTGGAACATTCTTAGCTACTATTGGTAGAGAAAGATATGCTGCTGTTTCACAGTATAATTTAATTACCGGAAGTAAATTAGATTCAGTAGTTACTTGGACAAAGGAACTTACATCTGATGAGGTAATTCAACTTTATAATGCAGGAACTGGTGCTGATTATCCTTATTCAAGCCAAACTTTACCATCAAAAAATAATCAATTTGCAATAGATAATGCAGTATTGACTAATGGATGTACATTTACTACTGGTAAAATCGGTAAAGCGTTTACCTTTGACGGTGTTAATGATTATGTTGCGTTGGTGGATAATTCATTAAACTTTACTGGAGATTATAGTGCATCTGCTTGGGTTTATGTGCCATCAGCATATATTGGAACAGATAGTATATATGTAATGGCTAATATGTATACATCTTCTTGGGGAATTAATTTTAAAGGTTTTAGTTTTAGATTGAGTGGTAATACATTAGAGTTTTTGATTGGAGATGGGTCATCATATAATGGTAATACAGGTCTTCACATATTAACATATTCATATAATTACACAACTAGTCAATGGTACCATGTTGCTTTTTCTAGAAAATCAGGAGTTGGCTCTAAATTATATTTAAATGGTAGTTTAGTTGCAAGTAATACTGATACTACAAATCCAGTTTACCACACAACTCATACCCCTACTATTGGAAATATATACATCCCAAGTGTTCAGAATAGTTATTTTGCACCTGCAAATACTAGAATTGATGGACTTTCTGTTTGGAATAAAGAATTAACAGCATCAGAAATAACTGAACTTTATAATTCTGGTTCAGGTCAACAATTAACAATTGATACAAAAATTGTAACTAAAGATATTTTATTCAATTATGATGCAAATAGAATATCATCATATCCAGCAACTGATTCAAGTTGGCCAGGAACATTATATGATAACTCTGGTAACAATAATCACATGACTTTAATGTCTTTTTTAACATCAGTAGTTCTTCCAGCAGATAATTCATCAGGAACACCTAATAATATTGGTTATATCAGATATGGAATTAAAGGATTTGTTTTTAATTATTCAGCTTTAGGTTCAAACGGTTCAACTAACTATGGAAAGGTTCCGTTATCAACAACAGTTGATTCAAATGGTTATACATTTGGTGGATGGGTTAGAAATGTTTCTGGTGGTGCTGAAGCTTTTACAAAAGGTTCAGATAGTTTATATGGTAGCTGGTCTTTATCTTTATATTTTGGAGGTGGAACAATAAGTTTAAGTATAATTAACGCTTCATCTCAAAGTGCTAGTGTTTCAGGTTCATATACAGATACTATAGACCAATGGTATTATATTACAGGTCAATATATACATGGAAGTGGATTAAAAGTATTTGTAAATGGTCAACTTGTAAATTCTATGACTCAAGGTGCAACAGCAATATCATTGAGAAATTCACCAGGATGGACTATTGCTAAACCTTCATCAACAGCAAAAAGATGTGTTGTTTCAACTTACCATGCTTATAATAGAGTTTTAACATCAACTGAAATTTTACAAAATTTCAATGCAACTAAATCGTATTACGGTTATTAAAAAATAAATAAAAATATGGCAACTCAAAGTTACTTTACAATAAGAATGTAGCGCTCTTTACGTTCATCTTCAGCCTTAATCTTTTCAGCAAATTTGTTTATGCTTTCTTCAAATTCTGGAGAATTCATCCATTCTCTTGCTTTTTTTAATAAATCATTCATTATTTTTTATATTTAGCACCACATTTACATTTAGCTGTTTTTGGCATCCGGTTATCAATTGGTATAAAACCAAATTCATCTATACAATCTTGTATAGAATAAGTGAAATTATGCCATCCTAATTTACATAGGATTTTACTTAAAATTCTTTTCATTTATAACTCTTCTAAAAATTCATAAACTAGATTAGATAGTTCTTCATACATATCACCATCTTTATCATCAGACAAATCAAATAAATCATTATCTAATATATAATCCATTACTTGTTCATGTCTATCATCAAAGTCTTCAACTATTAAATTTGCATTGAATTCTTTAATCTTTGTTTTTAATTCATTTGTTAACTTCATGCTTCTCAATATTATATTTTTTATCAATCTCATCAAATTTTTGATCTATTCCAATGCTATTTAATTGGTTTTCCATTCTTTTTTCAATTGTTTTAAGTCTATTTAAAGCACTTTTTAACAATTCTGTTTGATTATTTTCCATATTTCTTGTTTTAATTATATTTATTATACAAATATAAGTATAATTTGTTTATATAATAGAAAAGAAGTAAAATTTTAATATATAGTTAAGAGGATAAAAATAATACTTAACTATGGAAAAAGAAAAACTTGAAAAATATATAAATGATGGTATGTCATTGAATCAAATATCAAAAGAAACTAGCAAATCGCTATCAACAATAATCTATTGGGTAAAAAAACATGGTTTGAAATCTAATTATGTGAATTTTAAAAATCAAAGTAAAACTGAATATGGTAAAACTAGATTTTGTAAAAGATGTCAAAAAAATGTTGATACTAAAAACTTTCACCAAAGAAGAGGTAAAGAAAATGGAGCTGTTTATTGTAAACCATGTACATCAGAACAAACCTTGGAAAGAACTAGATTATTGAAATCAAAAATGGTTGAATATAAAGGAGGTTCTTGTGTAAGATGTGGATATAATAAATATTATGGTGCACTTGAATTTCACCATTTAGATCCAGCAATAAAAGATTTTAACCCTTCAAAATTGAAAAAATATACTTTTGATGATAGAGTTAAAATGGAGTTAGATAAATGTATATTAGTTTGTTCAAACTGTCATAGAGAAATTCATCATGAACTTAAACAAAAAGAAAGAGAGACACTTTAAGTATCTCTCTTCTTTTGTAATCCCAGATGGATTCAAACCATCGACTTATTCATTAGAAGTGAATTACTCTATTCGCTGAGTTATGGGACCATTTATTAAAATCTAATTTGTTTTAAAATATATTTTTAATCCAAATTTCATTCTAACTATTTATTATAGTAAAAATATAAATAATGTTTTAATTATACAAATAATTTTAATTAAATTTCTGTTCCTTCTTCTAAATCATGGTCCCATCCATATTTTCTATCTTTAGGTTCTCTAGCCTGGAATACTTCTAATAGCTCTGCCATGAATCTCAAATCATTTGGTGAGAAATTAGTTTTAGCTAATAAATGAAAAACAGTTTCAAAAATATTTAAATGGTGAACAATAACATCACATTTATATTCACCTTCATATAATTCATCACGCTTTTCTTTTGACCTTTGGTTTATGCCATAAAAAGGACCATCATAATAAGTTTCATAGCTAATACTTTCAAAAAAACTTAAATCAAATAGTACTTTTTCTACTTTATCAAAATCAGCAGTTTTCACCCAATCAATTACCATATCTGTAACTAATTTTGGTTCTACATCATGTATTTTAAAATCTTTTAATCCTAGTTCATTCCAGATTATTTTACTATATATTGTTTCCATATTATTCAAAGAAATTTGCACTTTTATTTAAACAATTGTTAATTAAATTTTGAACATTATTATAATGTTCTAAAAAAACTTGTTTACTTATTTCTTCATATTTATATGGTGAATTAATATCCCAAGGTCTAAAATAACTATTATATTCTATACTAAAGTGTTCATCAATATCATTATAATATGATAAAAACAAAACTAATAATTCAGAATTTTCTTTTATACCATAAACATGGTGGCATCTAATATAATTCTTATCTTTATCTATATAAGAGTTACCGACATAAGATAATGAACGTTTATAACTTTCATCTAAATCAAATTTATCAATTTCTTTTCTTAATTCTAATGCTAGTTTATTTGTATCTAGCAATTTCTGTACTAATTCTTCTCTATTCATTATTTTTATAATTTTTAATAATCCAATGGACTAAGTTTTTATAATTTATATTTGTTTTTTCTTGATTACCATTTTCATCTAAAGTTATCAAAATATCTTGGTCATACCAACCTTCTTCAATTTTAATAAATTCTTTAGCTACTTTACCATTACTTTTAGCATATTCCCTAAATAATCTTCTACCATTCATTCTTTTACTATTTTAATCAACTCTAAATATCCATCTATTTTATTGTGAATAATATATTCTAATGGTGTGTAAACATTATTTTTATGGTTTCTTGGTCCATATATAACTTCAACATTTTTTAAATCCAATTTATTCACAAAAGCCATTGGGCATTTATGTGATAATGGGGTATATACTTTTGAATATCCAATTGGCAACATTCTATCATAGAAGTTTATATCTTGGAATTTTTCATCAATTCTAGAATCAATATGTGCATAATACCTCATCCATTCAGCTTCTGTCTTTGCAAGTTTAAATATTTTTTCATTCATATCTAGAATCAATATGTGCATAATACCTCATCCATTCAGCTTCTATCTTTGCAAGTTTAAATATTTTTTCATTCATATTGCAAAGATAATAAATTAATCTATAAATTCTAATGTATAATTAGAATTTTTTGTTTTAAATTCTATTATACCATCATTAGAAATAATTTCAATAATAGGTGTTGTTAACCATGTATAAAATTGATTAAACGGACTCATTAATAAAGATGAATTTATAGTAATAATTTCACTTTCATTTTTAAATGTGCCATCATTATTCCAATTTACCCATTTGATTTTTTCAGATTTTTTAACTAAACCATCAGATCTTTTTAATACCCATATTTTATTCATAAGTAAAAGCAATTATATTATTATTATAAAGTATTTTTATACTTTTAGATGGTGTTGGTTCATAATATGGGTCATTAAAATCTGGTAATTTATTAGGATCAAAATATCTTTCCATTCCAGTTTCATAATTATTATTAAACCAAATATTATATCTCCTTTCCAAGGGAAGTATTTCTTCTTGAAATTTCATACCACATTCTTTAGCAAAATCTAAATCCTTTATACATTTATCTAAAAATTCAACCTTTGTTAATTTTTCAGATATTTTATTTTTAGAATCAAATAATTCTCTATAATGGTTATAAGCTTCATTTGTAGTAGTAAATTGTTCAGTAAACTCATGTATAGCTTTATTATATTCACTATATGCTTCATTGTGATAACCAGAATTTATCAAATCAATAAATTTAGGATTATCTAAATACCATATAGCTAATTTAATTGAGAATATCATAACTTGTCTAACATTTCCATATTCATGATTATCACCATACCAACCGGTGGAAACGTTTTTATTTCTAAATTCTATTGAAAAGTTACAATTTGTCCCATTGTTATAATGGTCATAACTATAATGTATAAAAACATTATTTTCTTCTAAATAATCAAGTTCTTCTAACATATTTTATTATTTATTATTGCAAAGATAATGAATTAAATTATATCTTTAATTTTTTTCTTAAAATCTTCTTCTTTATTCATCATAATCATATTCTATCCAATTATTGATATATTCTTGCTTATTCCAACCGTTAAAGTTAATAAATACAGGTTCTTTTTCAGTTGTTCTTATAATAACCCAATCATTTCCTTCAGCTTCAATAATGCTACCTGTTAAATCATATCTTCTACCTGCAAAACCATTACAATAAAAATCCTTTATTTCTTTTCCTATATTGCTCATAACTGTTCAATTTTTTCTCCATTTCTTTTAGACCTAATAATGTGATATCGGTATTATCTTTTTTCTACTATTCAAATCGATAACTTCTTCTATACTAAATGGTCTAAGTTCACCCAATAACATCTTAGCAGAATCAACTCCAACATCCATTCTTAAAGTGTTTTTATTTAGATGATTGAATCTGCTATGTTCATGACCATGTAACATTATAACACCCTTTGATGCATGATGCCAAGACAAATGTGGATAGTGACTCATAAAAAATCGGTGTTTTCCATGAGAAACTTCTAAAACATCCTGAACACTAGAAAATAATTCAATCGGATTGAATTGACCATCATTATACGGATAGCTTTTATCTATTATATGTTGATCATGATTCCCCAAAATTAGGTGTATATTTTTACACACAATATATTTTCTAAATTGTAGTATATTTTGAATACCACCAAAACTCCAATCACCTAAGTGATATAATATATCATCCTCTTTAACATATTTATTGATACCATCAACAAGTGCCATATTCATTTCATGAACAGAATTAAAGTTCCTATACCCTGAAGACCAGCTTGATATTTTAGGACCAGCTAT
>Ga0304730_1003832_pt1 | contig 10024 bp, 9 predicted proteins | sample M_130628_MF_Meta_FD_190474 | JGI IMG/M metagenome (GOLD analysis project Ga0304730, IMG submission 190474) | Freshwater microbial communities from Lake Montjoie, Canada to study carbon cycling - M_130628_MF_MetaG (v2) (version 2) | ecosystem: Environmental > Aquatic > Freshwater > Lake | place... | reverse complement strand
AAAGTTCCATTTTGAAACTTTCATCGTATTTACGACGCTTTTTGTTGATACCTGTCTTTTCCATTTGAACACAAAATTAAGAGAGTTTTGTGTGCGGAAAAATTAGACAATCTCAGATTTTACATATTTATCAATAATTATACCCAATATGGTATGAAAAATGCATCATCAATTGCTCAATTCATTAAAGAATAGCGTAAGAATTTGAAAATTACGCAAGAAGAACTTGCTTTTAAGGCAGTGGTTGGGCTTCGTTATGTGCGTAAATTAGAACAATGTAAGACTAATCTTAAACTTGATAAAGTGAACCAAGTGCTTGATTTATTTGGTAGTGAACTGGGCGTAATCAGAAAGTAGGTAGCCGATGAGTAGGATTGGAAAAGTCTTTTATCAAACAGACTTTGCTGGAATTATTTCAGAAGATGGTTATCATTTTCAATAAGATGCCCAAAATCTAAATATGGCAAATGCACAAGCCATAAGTTTAACAATACCACTACAAAACAAGCCATTAAATAGTAATATTCTCTTTCCGTTTTTCGATGGTCTTATTCCTGAAGGCTAGCTGATGGATATTGCCATTTAAAACTGGAAACTCAATCCATGTGACCTTATGGGCTTATTGTTAGCAGTATGTAAAGATTGTGTAGGAGCTAAATCAAACCAAATCACCATACAAATCAAATTCTTCGGCATTATTGATTTTTACGTTGGCAAAATCGCCCATTCTTACGTACTGAGAAGCTGGCACAAGTACCTCATTATCAACTTCTGGCGAGTCAAATTCTGTTCTTCCGATAAAATAACCGCCTTCTTTTCTATCAAATAAAACTTTGTAAGTATTACCAATTTTAGCTTGATTTAATTCGGCCGATATCCCTTGTTGAAGCTCCATAATAATATCAGTGCGTTCTTGTTTTACTTCGGCAGGAATATCATCTGGCAACGTAAATGAATGCGTATCGTCTTCGTGAGAATATTGGAAAACCCCCAATCTATCGAAACGCATTTTTTCTACGAAATGATACATTTTTTCAAAATGCTCTTCGGTTTCACCTGGATGGCCCGCAATTAAGGTCGTACGGATAGCAATTTCTGGTATTTTCTCACGAATAGTATTTATCAAAGCCTCAGTTTTTGGGCGGTCAATGCCACGACGCATGATTTTCAATATCTCTGACGAACCATGTTGCAGCGGCATATCGAGGTATTTACAAACGTTCGAGCGATTCTTAATCACATCTAAGATATCCATCGGAAAACCTGAAGGATAAGCATATTGCAGACGAATCCAGTCAATGCCTTCAACGTCTGATAATTTATCAAGCAATTCAGCCAAATTTCTTTTCTTATAAATATCAAGACCATAATAAGTAAGGTCTTGAGCAATTAGAATTAGTTCTTTTGTACCTTTTTTTGCTAAATTTTGTGCTTGCAAAACCATCTCGTCCATTGGGCGGCTTATATGTCCGCCACGCATTAGCGGAATCGCACAGAAGCTACATGGGCGGTCACAACCTTCAGCAATTTTTAGGTAAGCATAGTGAGCTGGAGTAGTCAAAAGGCGTTCGCCAACTAACTCATGTTTATAGTCGGCTTTTAGTGTTTTGAGCATTCTTGGTAGCTCATTAGTGCCAAACCACGCATCGACTGTTGGTATTTCGACCGAAAGTTCGTCTTTATAACGGTGTGATAAACAGCCAGTTACATAAATTTTATCAACAATTCCTGCATCTTTTGCATCGACATAACGCAAAATTGTATCGATAGATTCTTGCTTGGCATTATCAATAAAACCACAAGTATTAATGATAACAATATTGGCATCGTCTTTTTTCGACTCGTGTTCAACCTTCATGCCATTACCTTTGAGCTGTGTATAAAGCACCTCCGAATCAACAATGTTTTTCGAGCAACCGAGCGTAACGATATTGATTTTATTTTTTACTATTCCTTTTGTTTTCATTTTTCTTCTAAACAATTTGGGAGAGCTTGTTGCAATCCTTCGGGGAGCCTCTCAACGGAACGTCGCCCAATTGTTTTACATATTTTTTGCAAAGTTCGGCAAAAATACCTTGTTTTCCTATTCAAAAAGCTGGTTTTGAGTTGTTTTAGTGCAATTCCGCCGAATCGCTTGGCAAGGTTTTATATATTGCATCAAAAAATGAATCTATGGTTGAAAAAATGACTCGTTTGAAAGAAATACCAAAACTTAACCCTTCGCAGTTTGATGACTATCTTTTTGGAAATTGGAAACCCAAAGTTTCAAGTTTTTATGAAAATTTTCATATCGAACGCATCGAAAACTATAAATCTTTTCTGAAATTACCCATTTTGCCGCATCGACGTTCGGTTTATTTTTTTCTGTACGTAAGCAAAGGATTTGCTATTAGAAGCAAAGGCTTGAATAATTATGTAGTAAAAGCAAATACGTTCTTTTGTCTTTCTACCGACCAAATCACTTCGCTCGAAGCCATTTCTGAGGATTTGGAAGGTTTTTATTGTCATTTTCAGCCTGAAATTTTCAATCAGCCTATGCTTAATGTTGACATCGAAAAAGATTTTCCGTTTTTTCAAATTACAGCCGAACCATTGATTGAGGTTCAAGAAACAATCAGAATTGCAAATCTTTTAGAAATCCTATTTTCGGAGCGGACTCGAAACGAATCGCATCGTGCCGAAATCATTGCTTTGTACTTGACTACGCTTTTTAATGAAGTCAAGTTTTTGGATAGTCAAACAAAAAAAATGACTAATAATGCAGCTTCAAATCTTACGCAACGCTACAAAAATTTACTCTCAGAACAGATTTACAATAAAAAGACCGTCATTGAATTTGCCGAAATTTTGGCGGTGTCACCCAATCATTTACACAAATGCGTAAAAACGACAACTGGCAAATCTGCTCATGAACTTTTAGAAGAAATGCGGGTTTTGGAAGCAAAAGTTTTGCTCAAACAGACGCCTATGCGTATTGCCGAAGTTGCGTTTAAGATTGGAGGCTTTGAGCCAAGCGATTTTTCGAGATTCTTTAAATCTAAGACAGGAATTTCGCCAAAAGAATATAGAAATTTACAAAAATGATTGTTATTGCCTATTATATTCATTATTTTACCTATTTAAAAATCTCTTTATTGTTCAATTTTGTATTGAAATAAGTCAATCAAATTTTGGACAATAAAATGCAAGAAATAAAATCTCCCACTGCGTCAATTCAATTAGAAATAATAGACGAAATCCTGTTGGTGGCCATCAATCGCCCTGAAAAACGCAACGCCTTCAATGACGATTTGATTTTGGGTATAGAAAAAGTCTTTGAAAATATTCCTTCGCAGGTTCGTTGTGCAATAATTTATGGTTTAGGAAAACACTTTTCGGCAGGACTTGACCTTTCGGAGTTGAAAGAACGTGATGCTATTCAAGGGCTACATCATTCTCGAATGTGGCATCGTGTACTTGAAAAAGTACAATTTGGAACTGTGCCAGTAGTGGCAGTTTTGCACGGTGCAGTTATAGGTGGCGGACTCGAATTGGCTTCAGCTTGCCATATCAGAGTAGCCGAAACAAGTACTTTTTATGCACTTCCCGAAGGTCAACGAGGAATTTTTGTAGGTGGCGGAGCATCGGTGCGAGTTCCAAAATTGATTGGTATGGCTCGCATGACCGACATGATGCTTACAGGTAGGGTTTATAAAGCCGAAGAAGGCGAGCGAATAGGAATGGCTCAGTATCTCGTTGAAGAGGGGCAAGGACTTGAAAAGGGCATGGAATTAGCAAAAAAAATAGCTTCAAATGTAGGTATGACCAATTATGCACTCATGCACGTATTACCAAAAATCGTTGATTCGGCACAAAATGAAGGCTTATTGATTGAAAGCTTAACCGCAGCTATCGCTCAAAATGCTCCCGAAGCTAAAGAAAGATTAAAAGATTTTCTAGAAGGAAAAGCCAAGAAAGTAGGAGAATAAACGGTTTTCTAGCAATAAATTATTAAACATAAAGCATCAAACATTCAACATCTAAAAGGAATGTATAAAAATACACAATTCGGTCCCACCAAAACGTATAAAAAACAACTCGAAAATGCTGTTGTTCATTTCAAAAATGAGCAATTATTGGCCGACTTTCCCATTAAAATCACCGATAAATTAGTGCATTGGGCAAATACAAAACCTGATCATACTTTTATCGGTAGAAGAAATCCAACAACGAGAGATTGGCATAAATTATCTTATGCCGCAACCCTCGAAAAAGTAAAAAGCATCGCTCAGTATTTATTAAATTTCGAATTTACACTTGATGAAACTGTCGTAATTTTATCAGAAAATAGCCTCGAACACGCACTTTTGGCCTTGGCTTCGGTGCATATTGGTATTACTTATACCTCGATTTCACCGCCGTATTCGTTAGTTTCTGATGATTTTGGTAAACTCAAGCATTGTCTCGAACTGATGACTCCGAAAGTTATTTTTGCCCAAAGTGGAAAAGTGTATCAGAAAGCCATCGAGTTTGCCAAGGAACTTTTTCCTGAAACGATTGTCGTTACTGCCGATGGCGAAAATGGTGTGTATTTTCAAGAAATACTTTATACGAAAGCTACGGCCGATGTAGATGCTGCCGCTACAAAAGTAAATGCCAATACGATTGCCAAAGTTTTGTTTACTTCTGGCTCAACTGGCTTGCCTAAAGGCGTAATGAATCATCACGAAATGTGGTGTGCCAATTTACAGCAGATTACGCAGATGCTTCCGTTTATGCAGCAGCAACCGCCTGTTTTTATTGACTGGCTTCCATGGAATCATACTTTTGGAAGTAATCATAATTTCGGACTCGCTCTTTACAATGGCGGAACAATTTTAATTGATGATGGTAAACCAACTCCCAAAGGTATCGAAGAAACCGTTCAGAATCTCCGAGAGATTTCTCCAACGGCCTATTTCAATGTACCAAAAGGTTTCGAAATGTTGCTTCCATTTCTTGAAAAAGAGCCTGCTTTGCGAGAAAACTTCTTCAAAAATCTTAATATTTTGTTTTATGCTGGGGCGAGTTTGGCTCAGCCAGTTTGGAATCGTTTGGAAGAATTGGCAGTAGAAACGATTGGTGTAAAAATTCCGATAATTACTGGTTTGGGTTGCACTGAGTCGGGGCCATCTGCTATGTTTGCTAATTGGGGCGGTGCATTTTCTGGACTTTTGGGCGTGCCTGTGGCTGGTATGGATGTAAAACTCGTGCCCGATGGCGATAAAATGGAGGCTCGCTACAAAGCCCCCAACGTAACTAAAGGATACTGGCGAAATGATGAAGCTACCAAAAATGCTTTCGATGAAGATGGTTATTATAAAACAGGGGATGCCGTAAAATTTTTAGATGAAAACATGCCCGATAAAGGTTTGGTTTTTGATGGAAGAATTGCTGAAGATTTCAAACTTTCGACAGGAACTTGGGTAAACGTGGGAGTTTTGAAGGCAAAAGTTATTTCGACTGGCTCGCCAATTATTCAAGATGTGGTGATAGCTGGTTTGGATAAAGAATATATTGGTACAATTTTATTTTTAAATGCCGATGCTTGTAGAAAATTAGCTAATTTGAGTTCCGAAATATCAAACAAAGAAGCTTTTACTCACTCGGAAGTAGAAAATTTTATCAATAATTGGTTGACTGAATTTAATAAAACCTCATCTGGTAGTTCGACAATGATAAAAAAATATGTCATTGCTCTTGACCAACCCTCTATTGATTTAGGCGAAATAACTGACAAAGGTTCGTTGAACCAAAGAGCAGTTTTGAAATATAGAATAGATTTGGTGAATGAAATGTATAGTGACAAATAGCGTATTTTTAAAGATAAGTATAAAATAATTTTAATTACCCCTTCGGGAGATAGGGAGCTGTATGAAAATAGAAAACAACACATTCTTAATCACAGGCGGAGCTTCTGGCTTAGGTTTCGCAACCGCTAAAATGATTATTGAAAATGGCGGAAATGCTGTTTTACTCGATGTAAACGAAGAATTAGGAAAAACCGCACAAACCAATTTACGGACAAAATCGAAATTCATAAAAACTGATGTAACTAACGAAGAACAAGTCCAAAATGCTGTTAATCAGTCGGTTGAAATTTATGGAAGTATCGAAGGAATCATTAATTGTGCCGGAGTTGGCCCCGCCAAAAGAGTAGTTGGCAAAGACGGCCCGCACGCTTTAGATTTCTTTCAAAAAGTAATCAATATAAATCTAATTGGTACTTTTAATACCCTTCGATTAGTAGCCGAAAAAATGCAAAATAATGAACCAAATACCGAAGATGAGAGAGGAATTGTAATCAATACTGCCTCGGTTGCAGCCTTTGATGGACAAATCGGACAGGCGGCTTACTCGGCATCTAAAGGCGGAATTGTGGCTATGACGCTACCAATTGCCCGTGAATTTGCTCGAATGGGTATTAGAGTAATGACAATTGCACCCGGCATTTTTGAAACACCATTGTTGGCATCCTTGCCACAAGAAGCCCAAGATTCTCTGGGAAAACAAGTGCCATTTCCACCACGACTGGGCAGACCGTCTGAGTTTGCTGCTTTAGTAAAACAAATCATCGAAAACACCATGCTCAATGGCGAAGTAATCCGCCTCGATGGAGCGATTAGAATGGGAGGGAAGTAGTCTCCAATGACGAATTATTCGAATAATGAATGACAAATAGTTTTTCGACAAAATAAATAATTTTTGAATTTAAAAATACTTTTATGGATATCGAAAGCCTAAAAAATAGATACAAAAATTGGGCGATTTCGGTAGTTTTACTTACAAGAAAGCTACCAAATGAGCATGAATTTAAGGCCGTAAGAAATCAAATTGTTCGTTCTGCTCCAGCTACTGCTGCAAATTATCGGGCAGCTTGCAGAGGAAAGTCTAATCCAGATTTTATCAATAAATTAAAAATTGTTGAAGAAGAATTAGACGAAACTATGTTTTGGTTAGAATTCATAGTTGCTTTATTACCAGAAATTAGACAAGAAATTATGCCAATTTTTAAAGAAGCTGATGAACTTTTAGCAATAACAGTTTCATCAATCAAAACAGCAAGAAAAAAAAATTAAAACAAGTGACGAATTTTTCAAACCATTAAATACGAATAAATTGTAATTTTAAAAAATTCGTAACTCGTCATTCGAATATTCGTCATTAAAAAATATGATAGACCTAAAAAAAGTAATTGCCATCGACGTACACACGCACGCAGAGGTGTCGTGTTGCCAACCGCACGATGATTATCGTCCAGAATTGGATGAAGCATTTGCCAAATATTTTAAGTCGGATAAACGCCCGACTATTCAAGAAACGGCCGATTTTTATCGAGATAATAATCTAGCTTTTGTCATGTTTACCGTTGATTCAGAGCATAATGTTGGCAAACGTCGCATTCCGAATATCGAGGTGGCTGAGGCTGCTCTCAAAAACGATGATGTGATGATTGCCTTTGCGAGCATCGACCCGCACAAAGGCCGAATGGGAGCAAGAGAAGCCCGTGATTTGATAGAAAATTATGGCGTAAAAGGCTTCAAATTTCATCCAACGGTACAAGGTTTTTATCCTTACGATAAAATGGCGTATCATCTTTATGAAGTTATTGCCGAATACAAATTGCCGATGCTTTTTCATTCGGGTCATTCGGGTTTTGGCTCTGGCGTGCGTGGCGGCGGTGGTTTGCGTTTAGAATATTCAAATCCAATGCACCTCGATGACGTGGCAATTGATTTCCCTGATTCTCCAATAATTATTGCTCATCCTTCCTGGCCGTGGCAAGATGAAGCCCTTTCGGTAGCGATGCATAAGCCTAATGTTTATATAGATTTAAGTGGCTGGTCGCCTAAATATTTTCCGAAACAACTTATTCAATACGCCAATACAATGCTCAAAAATAGGGTTCTTTTCGGAACTGATTTTCCATTAATTACTCCAGAACGATGGATGAAAGATTTTGAAGAAGCTGGTTTCAAAGAAGAAGTAAAGCCATTAATTTTGAAAGAAAATGCGATTAGAATGTTGGGATTAAAATAGTGTTTTTAAAAAAATAGCTTAAAATGTTAATTTTTGTGGACTATAATCCATAAAAAGTATAACTTTTATGGAATCCTGAAGCTAAATCTAAGTTTCCACAAGCTTTTTTAGAATCATATCAACCCGTTGAAACAAAAATTGTTCATCGAGAAAATTTTTGGCAATGGCTTAAGGATTACCCGTATTGAAAAGTTCCTAAACGGCATTATTCTCATTAGTTAAGGCTAACATGTTAGATTATATTCAGTTAGAGTATTTGAATTCTCAATTTATGATTGATTTTGCCTATTTATTCTCCTATTTTGCATAGTAAAATCAAGGTATAATGCAGAAATTTGTAAAAAAGTTATAATTATTTTTGATGAAAATTATTATAATCAGTGTTGGAATTGGTGGATTGACTACCGCTTTGAGCCTTCATAAAGCTGGATTAGAGGTTAAAATATTTGAATCGGTCAAAACAATTTTAACCTTTGGGCGTGGGAATTAACACACTTCCGCATAATGTTCGAGCAATAAAAAATTGGGGTTTACAAGAAAAAATTGCTCAAAATGCTATCTAAGCGAGCGATTTAGTCTATTTTATTAAATTCGGTCAACAATTTTGGACAGAACCACGTGGACGTTTTACTGCTTGTAAAAGAGGAGAATTTGTCTCGCCAACGGAGTGCTATTTTTGTGCGATACCAATATTTGAAGCACCACAAGGTAAATACGAATGGATGAATAATGCCATTTTTATTTGTAAAGGCATCAGAAACCCAAACAACGTCACAATTCAAGTTTGGGAAGTTTTATAAATGTTTGATGCTTAATTGTTAATGTTTGATGAAAGGAAATTTGATAAAATCTAAAACATTTAATTTTGCTTTGAAGTCGATAGAGGTTTATAAGTTTTTATTGATAAAAAATAAATATGTCTTATTTAAGCGATTTTTAAAGAGTGCGACAAGCATCGAGGCAAATGTAGAAGAAGCGGATGCTGGATATTCAAAGAACGATTTTTTTGCAAAAATGAGTATTGCTTCAAAAGAAGCTCGTAAAACACTTTATTGGATTAAACTCATTGAGACAGGAAATTTTATTGAATATGATTTTGAAGAAATCAAACAAGAATGCAATTCATTTATAAGAATTTTGACAGCCATCGTAAAAACATCACAATCAAGCATTTAACTAAACCCTCAATTCAACATCAAACATTCAACCTCTAACACTAAAATAATGACTTTCAACCCTAAGGCTCTTATCGATAATAATCCGATGACAAGTCTGCAGTATTCCACCATTTTTATTTGTTTTCTAATGAATATGCTTGATGGTATGGATGTACTGGTGATTTCTTACACCGCTCCCGCTATTGCCAAAGCGTGGGATATTTCTCCGCAGGCTTTGGGTACAGTTTTTAGTGCAGGGCTATTCGGAATGACTATCGGGACGCTTTTTTTAGCTCCTTTTGCCGATAAAATCGGTCGAAAATCCATCATTCTCATTAGCGGCATCATTATGGGCGTTTGTATTTATCTTACTTCTTATGCCGCTTCAATTACTGAGTTGTTGATTTATCGTTTTGTAAGCGGACTTGGTATTGGAAGTATGTTGGCAAGTACGGCTTCACTTGCTTCTGAGTACACTCCCAACAAAACCCGTGATTTTTGGGTAAGTTTTGTTATTTCGGGTTATCCAATTGGTGCGGTAGTAGCGGGTTTGGTGGCTGCTAAAGTAATTCCGGCTGAAGGTTGGCAACAAATGTTTCGCATTGCGGGCATTGCTTCTATGTTTTCTGTTCCATTGATTCTGTTTTTTCTTTCGGAATCAATTGATTTTTATTTACGAACGCAGCCCCAAAATGCCCTCGAAAAACTGAATAAGATTCTAGCAAAAATGAATATTCAGTCTTTAGAATCTCTGCCAATAATTGATAAAATCAAATCAAAATTGCCCGTTGACCAATTGCTCAAAACCG
>Ga0304730_1003831_pt1 | contig 10024 bp, 13 predicted proteins | sample M_130628_MF_Meta_FD_190474 | JGI IMG/M metagenome (GOLD analysis project Ga0304730, IMG submission 190474) | Freshwater microbial communities from Lake Montjoie, Canada to study carbon cycling - M_130628_MF_MetaG (v2) (version 2) | ecosystem: Environmental > Aquatic > Freshwater > Lake | place... | reverse complement strand
ATGCAGTCAAAATCCAAATGCGGCATTGACTGGATGTTGTCGTAGTTCGTCACCACCACCTGCGCGCCAGACTCAAACGCTTTCTGGCGTTGCTTTGGTGTGCCGACCGCGACCGCGACGGTTAGCTCTGGCGCCCACTTCGCGGCCTCGGTCGCCCAGACGCTCTCGGCTACCCGTTTGGGCGCAAGCACTAAGGCGTTGCGTTTGATCTTCATCAACGCTGACAACGCGGTCAACGTGATCGCCGTCTTGCCAGCCCCCACGGGCGCTAGGATCATCGCGCGGTCTTGTCCGTAAAGGAAGTCTGCGGCTATTTCTTGGTAAGGTCTAAGGACCATTGTGCTACCCCTTCTAAGTTCCAGATTACTGTGTAGTTTTGGTTGAGTTGGCGCATAGTCGCGCCGAAGTGTTCCTGTAATTTGCTGAGTTTGCCCCCTTTGGTTTTAAGTTCTACGAACCACGTCGACCCGTCCGGCAGACACGCCACACGGTCAGCCACGCCCCGCACGCCGGGGCTTGTGAACTTGTACGTTTTGCCGCCCATCGTCTCGACAGCCCAGACAAAGTGACGTTCGATTTCTGATTCACGCACAATTAATTTCCCACCGTACACGCGCCACGCCAGCTGATCCAATGTCTTCGCGAGGGCGAGATGGAGCGTTCCAGCCGTTGTTAGGCGGCAAATCCTTAACTTTTACCCATCCTGCGCCGCGTAAAGACGCGCCGCTTTCGTCGTGTTGGGTGTAGGTAATGCACTTCACATACCCCATCGCTTTTGCGGCGCGCCAGATGGCGCCGTACAACATAGAGTTTGCGTTGCGGTCGCCTAACGTACACGTTCGGTTGACTTCCAACGTAAACCCATCATCCAAATACCGCGCGACGGGCCGCCCCGCCGTAGCAACGCCGATCAACGCGCCGTTGTCATCCACCAGTCCAATGCTGAACTTGTGACCAACTGGCGGGCGATTGTGCCGGTGATGCTCCCGCACAAACTCTTGAGCTTGTTTGAGAGTGGTAGGAATAATTTTCATGTCGGCATCATATCTTGCAAAAAAGTTGTTGACAAGCATATCGTGATCGGGCAAGATGACATCTCCAACCACTTCACTACACGGAAATCCAAAGTGAAAATTATCTTAGAACGCGAAGAGATCAAGAACATCCTCATCACCTACCTTGAGTCACTCCTTCCGAACGCAAAGTTCAACAAGTGTGACTTCGATTGCAGCGGGTATTCCACGCTGTACAAGGTAACCATCAGCTTGGAAGAGGACGACGCAGAATGAACCTCATACACGTTATGAAAGACGACAACGGCGACTTTGAGCCGTTGGACCTGACCCCCGTGTTCTACAAAGGCAACTTGATGTGTGTGCCGCATTGGCGCATCAAGAATACTTGGGTCTTCCCCGGCGGCAAAACCTACACCACCGCTGAATTGCTGGCCCTTGGCGCTAAAGTGTCCTTGTCGCTGCTTTGGCCGCGCGGGTGGGTTACGAAGATGCTCGGGCGTCACAACCCTGCGATGCTGTCGCAGGAATCACTAACAAACCTGATCAAAGGGAAAGCAAATGCACTCTAATATCGTTGGCGGCTCGACCGCCAAGCGCGTCGTCAACTGCCCCGGCAGCGTGGCGCTGGTGCAAAAGATGCCTCCCAAATTGGGAAGTAACGCGGCTGACGAAGGCACGTTGTGCCACAACGCGATGGCGATGCTATTAGAAGACCCGTCGCTTGAGATCAAAAGCGTACTCGGCATGACCGAGAACGACCAGACCATGACCGAGGATCTGATCGACGAGAAGATTGTCCCGGCAATGGCCGCGCTAAACGAGATCGACCCAGACGGCGACATGGAGTACAAGGTCGAGTCGCACGTTAACTTTGGCAAACTGCTCCCCGGGGTGTTCGGGTCTGCTGACCTGATCGGTCGGATCAACGACCGCGCCATCATCCTCGACTGGAAGTTTGGCCGTGGTGAAGTAGACGTCGAAGAGAACGAGCAGTTGCTGTTCTACGCCGCTGCTGCGATGCGGACCAAGGGTCTTGAGTGGGCGTTTGAGGGCGTGTCTGAAGTCGAGATGGTCATCGTCCAGCCGCCAGCGGTCAAGCGGTGGACGACTACCGTGGCGCGCGTTAAGCAGTTTGAGCGCGATCTGGTTCACGCCGTCACCGCGTCACAGAACGCCGCTGCCCCGCTTAAAGTTGGCGACCATTGCCGCTACTGCCCTGCCAAGCCGATCTGCCCACAGATGACCGGCGCGGCAGAGCGGGCGCTGAAGGTGCAAATTAAAGACTTAGACCCCGCAAAGATCGGCGAATACTTGGCGACTGCTGATCTGGTCGAGAAGTGGATTGGTGACTTGCGCGATCTGGCACACCAGATTCTTGAGTCCGGCGAGCCTGTTCCGGGTTACAAGTTGGTCCCTAAGCGCGCGCTGCGCCAATGGGTTGACGAAGACAAAGCCTACGCCGCGCTGACTAAACTAGGCGTCGACCGTGAAGAATTGGTGGAGACAGCCCTGCTGTCGCCCGCCAAGGTTGAGAAGATCTTGAAAAAGAGTAAACTCAACCTCCCCGATGACATCGTTGTTGCGGTGTCGTCGGGAACCACAATCGCCCCGGAGAGTGATCCTCGGTCAGCGGTTGTGTTCCTCCCTGAGCAGATGAAAACTGCTCTTCTTAAACTTGGATGAAATCATGTCAAATCTAGTAGCCTTCAATAAAGCAGGTCTTCCCGCTCTTGCAGCAATCGCAACGGCTATCAAGACCGTTGCATCCCCGGCGGCTTCCGCTGGCTCGGTCATCCTGAAAATGGACAAGACCGGCCATTGGGTGTTCGGCGCTGATCAGACTGAAGTTGAGCCTGACAGTAAATGGGCGGTCAATCCCTTCTCGTTCGTCCACGGCTGGATTGCGTGGGGTGACGGGGTGGTGTTGGGTGAGAAGATGGTTGCGCTCACCGATCCGTTGCCTGACACGGACGACGCGCCTCCCCACGCCACGCGCGGGTGGGAGAAGCAAGTCGGGTTCTCGCTTAAGTGTTTGACCGGCGAGGATAAGGGCTTAGAGGCGCGCTACACCACGACTTCGGTTGGCGGCAAGCGTTCCTATGAGGCGCTGGCATCTGCGTTTGCTAATCAGGTGTCAGTTGATGAGTCGAAGCCCGTGCCGGTCGTGCTGCTCAAGAAAGAGCACTATCAGCACAAGTCCTACGGTCGCATTTTCACGCCGATCTTTGAGATCGTCGAGTTTATGTCGATGGATGGACCCGAAGAGGTAGAGGAAGCTCCCCAGCCGACGCGCCGTCGTCGCGCAGGGTAAGTGACCCTCTGGGTTGACTTTGAAACCCGTAGCACCTGCGACCTTCGGGTCGCGGGTGTCTATAACTACGCGCAGGACTTGGAAACCGAAGTCATCTGTATGTCCTACGCTTTCGACGACGGCGACGTCCAGACATGGACGCCCGATCAACCATTTCCTGATTCGATAAAGAATCATAAAGGTCAGATAAGAGCGCATAACGCCGCGTTTGAGCGTCTGATCTTTTGGTATGTGCTACAGATCAACTTTGATCTTGAGCAGTTCTATTGCACCGCAACACAAGCCCGCGCCAACTGCGCGCCGGGGTCGCTTGAGGACGTTGGCCGCTTCGCGGGCGCTGATATGAAGAAAGACCGCCGGGGCGATTACCTTGTGCGGCAATGCTGCGTGCCGCCATACAATGACAAGCTGATCCCCGAACTCATAGAGTACTGCGAGCAGGATGTGCGCGCTATGCGCGCCGTGAGTCTAGCCCTGCGTCAACTATCCGATGATGAACTCCTCGATTACCACGTAAACGAGCGCATAAACGACCGTGGCGTCAAGGTGGACGTTGCGCTATGCAAGGCCGCTATTCGCTACGCTGACGCCGAACTAGCCGAGATACAAAGTATCGTAACCGAGATTACGGGCGGTTTAGCCGTGCGCTCGCCACGTATGCGCGAGTGGGTGCTGGCGCGCGTCACAGATGAGCAGAAGAAACTCATGTGGGTCGGTGAGAAGTACAGTATCGACAAGACCGTTCGCGCTAATCTATTAGCGTGTGATGACCTAGACCCGGATGTGCGCGAGGTGGTGCAATGCGCGGACGATCTATGGGCGTCCAGCATCGCAAAGTTCAAACGTCTACAGGAGTTGGCCGATGTTGAAGATGACCGCGTACGAGGCGCATTTGTTTTTGCTGGCGGATCTGCGACGGGGCGCGCCTCTTCTTACGGAGCACAAGTCCATAATTTCACCCGCAAGACCGCCAAAGATCCCGCTGCCGTACGAGACGACATGGTGTGCGGTCGAGCAATTGTCCCTCTTCACGGAAGACGAGTTACAGATGTGCTCAAGGGGATGCTTAGACCCGCACTCGTTGGTAATTTCGTAGTCGCTGACTGGTCGGCTATCGAGGCGCGCGTTAACCCGTGGCTGTCGGGCATGGGCGACGAGAAGCTCAAGCAGTTCGACCAAGACATCTACAAGATCAACGCCGCCGCGACCTTTGGGTGCTCAGTCGATCAAGTGACCGACGATCAGCGTCAGATCGGCAAAGTTCAGGAGCTATCGTGCGGGTACGCCGGAGGCGTAGGCGCGTTCGCGGCTATGGGTCGGGCCTATGGTATTCATCTACCGGAGGCCGACGCCAAGCGCATGGTAGACGCGTGGCGGCGGTCTAACCAATGGGCCGTGCGGTTCTGGTCGGAGCTTGAGCGCGCATATACATCAGCTATGCACACGCCCCGCGCCGAGTTCAGCGCGGGTCGGGTAACTTATATGTTCGACCGGCAGCATCTCTGGTACATTCTTCCTTCGGGCCGCGTTCTGTGTTACCCGTTTGCAAAACTGGAAGAAGATGGCATTTCATACTGCAAGGCCGCTTGGAAGCCCGCCGCTGATGCTAAAGAGTGGCCGCGCGCTAGATTATGGAAGGGCTTGGCTTGCGAGAACATTACGCAAGCAGTCGCAAATGATGTGCTGCGCTACGCGCTACGCCAGCTAGATAACGTAGTGCTCCACGTACACGACGAGATCGTCCTAGAGGACGGTGACCCCGACGTATTACGCCGCGTCATGTGTACATCGCCGCCATGGGCGGTAGGTTTGCCCCTGAAGGCAGAAGTTAAGCAAATGACCCGCTACGGCAAATAGCCGGACAAAAAAATCCCGCCGGGAAGGGCGGGATCAACTGAGGAGAGCACATGGAACTCGTGAATCATATCATAGCCCTCGCGCCAGAGGGTGAAGTTGTACTATTCACTAAACAAGTCGAGCGCGAGGGCGGCTACGCCTATCCTGCGTTTCGTAAGCCGCGCGGTGAAGGCGCTTGGTACGTCAATATCGGCTCGTTTATTGAGTCGCGTTTCGACGGTCAGCGGGTCAGCGCGGGCGCTGCGTTCTGTGAGAATGTGTGGTGCTTGGTTCTAGATGACGTTGGGACTAAATCGAAGACGCCGACGATTCGCCCAACATGGATCATTGAAACGTCGAAAGACAATTTTCAATGGTGCTACGTTTTTCGGCTAGACGATCAGCCGCATAAGTCGGTTTATAGCGCCGCGATCAAGGCTATAGCAGCGGCGGGCTATACAGACCCCGGCGCTATCAATCCGGTGCGCAACATTCGCATACCCGGGTCGATCAATCTAAAGCCCGGGCGCGACCGTTTCGCCGCGCGTTTGATCGAGTTCAACCCGTCGCGCGAGTTTAGTCTTGAAGAGATCTGCGGCGCTCTATCGGTCGTCCCCGGCGCAGTCGAAACGACGACATTTCGCCCCGGCGTTCTAAAGGACGACGGGTCGGATGATGTGCTGGCGTGGCTTGTCGAGCGTAAAGAAGTTACACAAAAAGGTAATTCGGCGGGCTGGTGGGGTGTCATCTGCCCTAATAGTGCGGAACACTCGGATGGCAACCCCGAGGGCCGCTATATGCCCGCTTCGCGGGCCTATTGTTGTCTGCACTCGCATTGCACCGAGTGGGACTCCGCGCGGTTTCTAGCGTGGGTTGAAGAGCAGGGCGGCCCCAAGCGGACCTATGGTCTACGTGATGAACTGCTCGCGTCCGTGATGGGTGGCGCGTTGTCTAAACTGACGCCTACGGAAATGTTCACCGATGACGCTAAGGCCGTGATCGCCCAAGTCGAGGCGCGCGAGCGGGCGCGGGTCGAGCGGGCCGACTGGTTTAAGCGTTTCGCTTATGTGCAGTCGGATGACGCTTATTTCGACCTAGTGGACCGTGTGCTTATATCGCGGCGGGCGTTCGATGCGACCTATCGCGGGATAATGTGCCATTCGCTGCACAATAACGGCGGCAAGGCGCGCATTATCAACCCGTCCCTATGGTTCGACGAAAACCGAACGGCCGCAGGCGGCCATATCCTCGCGGGATTAACCTATGCTGCGGGTGAGTCGGTTCTAGCCGTACGGGACAATTTACCCTATGCGAACCGTTGGGTTGACGCGCGGCCGACGCCTATAGCGGGGCCTATACAGGCATGGATTGATCATTGCCGCAAACTAGTCCCGGTACAGTCGGAACTAGATCATATATGGGACGTTATGGCCTATAAAGTGCAGAACCCGCGCGTGAAGATCAACCACGCTATTCTGCACGCGTCCGATGAAGGATCGGGTAAGGATACGATGTATGACCCGTTTATATGGGCGGTTTGCGGGGACAATAAGCATAATCTAGGGTTAGTCGACAATGAATCGCTAACGTCGCAATGGGGCTATCAACTAGAGTCTGAGATTTTAGTGATCAATGAGTTAAAAGAGGCGCTTGCGGCCGATAGGCGCGTGCTAGCCAATAAACTGAAGCCCATCATTGCGGCTCCGCCCGAGGTGCTGGCCGTGAATCGGAAGGGACTTCACCCCTATATGATGGCTAATCGGGGCTTTGTGCTGGCATTCTCGAATGACCTATTGCCTATATCGATCAGCGCGCAAGATCGCCGTTGGTTCTGTATCTGGTCGCACGTCGGGCGCATGTCAGACGCGGATGGCGCGGCCATATGGCAATGGCTCAGAACGGGCGGCCGCGCGGCCGTGGCCGCTTGGTTGCACGCGCGCGACGTGTCGCGCTTTAATCCGGGCGCGGCCCCGCCTATGACCGAATTTAAGCAAACGATGACCGAGAACAGCCTATCGGGGGCCGAGTCTTACATTTTAGAGCTTATGCGCGCCCGTAAGGGTGTGTTCACCCGTGGCGTCATCGCGGCCCCATTGCAAGCTGTACTTGACGATTTAGCGCGATCAGCCCCGGCCGGTTTGAAGCTATATCAACAAGCGTTATTGCAAGCGATCAAGGAAGCGGGTTGGATCGATTGCGGCCGCGTCGCGGCCCGTGGGCTTGAATCGAAGCGTCACGTGTATTGCGCGCCCGATCTTGCGGCCGTGGGCGCGTCTACGCTGCGTCGGATGGTAGAACCGGATTACCAACCGAACCCGCAATGAGAAACGGCCCTTGCGGGCCGTTTTCATAAGTCTAGAATAATGACAAGGATCGCGGCCAATACGGCCGCGATAACTAACGTCACAATTCACCTAGTCGCGTGATTTTGTAGTGATCAACTCGTTGACGGTCAAACCTTATGATGACGGCGTAATATCCGCCGTCATCGCCTATAGTAGTGCCCGCGCGTTTTGCTTTATTAGCGCGAATCAACGCGCGCGCATACTTGCGTGAAATTATCATTTTGACCCCTTAGGTTAGCGGCACAGGGCCGCGATGATTGCGTCGGATAGGATGACGCTGCAGACAATGACCCACGCGACAAGCGCGGCCGTTGCGTAAGTTTCGATTTTCATTTTTTAACCTTTGGTTTACGTGAAAGTTGAACGTCGCGGATCGCGTCAATTTCGGCCCACAATTTTGCAATGTAGGCGGGGCTGAAAAGCGTCTCTCCGACGCCAAGCGCAACGTGACAGTCTGCTAATGCTGTCTTCAGCATTTCGTCCGTGTAGCGTTTGAATTTTGCCGTGTAGTGGTTCACTTGGTTACCTTGAGTGGAATAACACGACGCGCGATTGCGTCGGCCGTTTTGGCGCGCGTGCCATGCGCGAGAAACCCGACGATAACCTTGCGGTTCGCGCGGGCGCACAATCCGCACGTGTAGCACGTAACGTCGTCTTTCGTTTGCGCGGGGCAAACGACGATAGCGCGGCCCGCGGGGGTGGTGGTGCGTTCGGGTGTGCCAAGTGGCACGACGACCGCAACGGGCAATCCCGTTTCGGCAAGCTTGTCAGCATGGCCCGCGTCGTCCGCTGATAGATTGACCGTAAACCCGCGCTTGGTCGCGAAGCGCGCGAATTTAATCGCACGGTCGCTGTGTTTGTGTGTGTACGTGAACCCGCGACGGCCGCGATTCGCTTCGATTAGCTGCGCAAGCGCGGGGCCGTCAATATCCTCACCAACGCCCGGTAAATCGCCGGCGACGTTAAACCGCCAAAGTGTCGCGGGTTTCAACGCGCGAATTTTGGCCGCGACCGTTGCGACGTCTTTACCGCGTAGCGGTACTTTGTCCCAATTCAAACGAGTGTGAAAACCCGCATCGGCGTAACAACTATCCTTTTGTCCGCACGATGGCGGGCAAGTATCGCGCGCGCTGTACGTGATCGGGATTGGCCCGGTTTTCGTGTTCGATGATTTTGCGACGAAGTGGATCATTTTGCGGCCCCAAATTTGGCGCGCGCACGTGCGAGCGTAGCGTTAAAAGAATCGGTCCCGACGCGGGCGATTAATGAGTCGACTTGATCTTGCGCGTTTACGCGCGCTGACTTCAGCGTGAGCGTGCGCGACGAAACGGGCATACCCTTGTAAGTATTATTGACGCGGGTAATCAATGCGCCCGATTCGGGATCGGTCACCTTCCAAATTCCAAATTGATCCTTGTGCAACGCAAGCTTATGCGTTTCCGTGCCCGCGATCACGATCAACGCGTGCGCTTTGAACGTGGCGATCGGATCGCCGTTTTTCATTTTCGTCGTGACTTCCATTGTGTGCCCCTAGTGTAGTGAATGACGCGCGACGTGCGCGCCATGGGTAGATATTCGCACGTTCGGCCGTGTGTGTCAACAAACTTTTGACACTTTCGTAAGTGTGGACACTTTGTGAGCGTTTTGTGAGCGTTTTTTAGGTGGCAAGTGTCCACACAAAACGGCATAACGGCGCGGGTTTGAGGGGTGTACCCGGATGTTAACTAGTCTACTTTTGAAAAAAGTTGAATTTTATATATAGGGGAATTTGCCGTGCGATGGTCACCAAATTGGCGCGCGTTTTTCCCAGCGCGATTTTTTACCCGGCTAAAAACCGCTCACATGTGGGTACACGCTCACACACTAAAAAATAGAACGATTAATGTAGGCCGCTCACATGCGGGTACATGCCACTCCACTTTATAACGATTTTTTTTAACCGCTCACATGCGGGTACATGGCACACGGCCGAACGGACTTTGTGGACATGGCAAACAAGCGGGTACAAAATGGCCGTTTGCCGCGAGGCCCCCCGGGTAGGGCCTTGGTCCGACCGGTCACGGTAACGCACCCCCCACAAACATTTTTTAAAATTTTTTTTGTTACACTTCAGCCATGTTCAAATCTTTGCCACTAACTGTCAGAAATGTTCAGGCAACAGAGGCGCGTCTTCAGTCGATCTACGACGCGGCAAAGTTAGGTCTGAAAGGTGACTCGCTGGCGCTGGCGGCTGGTATGCTGCCCGCTGAGTACCGGCAACTGTGTCAGCTAGATCCGTTAGCGGAAATGGCAGAACAAAAAGGCCGCGCGGATAACGAGCGTGAGATCTCGCAGGTTCTTAATAGCGCGGCGTTAGGTGGCGACGCTAAAGCCGCGTTAGAGATCCTGCGTCACCGTCACGAGTGGACGGCCAAGCAAGAAGTTAGTGTTGATGTGTATCAACGGATCAGCATCACACAGGCGCTAGAAGCCGCGCAAACCAGAGTGCTAGAGAATGCAAAAAACGATCTATACAT
>Ga0304730_1003830_pt1 | contig 10027 bp, 14 predicted proteins | sample M_130628_MF_Meta_FD_190474 | JGI IMG/M metagenome (GOLD analysis project Ga0304730, IMG submission 190474) | Freshwater microbial communities from Lake Montjoie, Canada to study carbon cycling - M_130628_MF_MetaG (v2) (version 2) | ecosystem: Environmental > Aquatic > Freshwater > Lake | place... | reverse complement strand
TGCGGCGATGTTGAATCCGCCCATATTTCGGGTGCCGGACGATGCGCGGAATCTCCACCCGCCGCGTTTTGCTCGCGGCGTCGCTCGTGACGGTGCCTGTTTCCACTCGCTTCGGCATGAACTCGTTCCTGGGTTGGCCTCGTGGTTTGTCTCGTCGTGTCGGTCAGGTGCCGCTCTGCGTTCGCTTCTTGAAATCGCGCCGAGTGCCCACTCGGCCCTTTGTCACGGAACGCAACTTTGCCCGCCCGCTCGCGTGGTGCTTCTTGGCGTGCTTCTCGTGCTGCGGTGAGGCATCGACGCCGTCGACTGCACCATCTGCAACGGCCGGGGTCAGCACCCCTCGTTGGGCGAGGATCGTCTGACACCGGGCGATCGTTCGCCGGAACTTCTTCATCTCCGTGGGCGCCGCCAGCTTCTCAGTCTGCGACTGAATTCGCAGCCGAAACAGCGTTTCGGCTGCATCCTTCCAAACGAGCCTGATCTGCTCGTCGGCCATGTCACGAAGTTCTTTTGACTTGGTCATCTGTGTTCCCTTACATCACCCGTCGCTTCACGAACCGCACGCGAATCGGCATTTTATGCGCCAGCCGCGCCATGCAGATCCGTGCCGCATCCTCGGTCACGCCGCCAATCTCATAGAGGATCATGCCGGGCTTGATCACCGCAGCCCAATACTCCGGCTCTCCCTTGCCCTTACCCATTCGGGTTTCAAGCGGGATCGATGTGACCGACTTATGAGGGAACACGCGCACGTACAGCCGCCCCTCCGTACGGAGGTACTGTTGGGCCGCAATACGGCCTGCCTCGATAGTCGCCGCGGGAAGCCATCCCGGCTGCTCGGCCTGAAGACCGAAGTCGCCGAAGACAACGCGGTTCCCGCGGGAGGCGTCACCTCTTATACGACCTCTTTGGCTTTTTCGGTGCTTGACCCTCTTGGGCATCAGCGCCATCGCCAGTCTCCTCGTACATGCCTTGGTTGACCCACACCTGAATCCCGATATTGCCCTGCGCCGTGGGAGCCTCGCAGAACCCGTAGTCGATCTTTGCTCGGAGCGTGGAGAGCGGCATCGAGCCGGCGATTGCCTTCTCGCACCGCGACATCTCAGCGCCTCCGAGACGGCCGGCAAGCTGGATCTTCACGCCACGCGCTCCAGCATCCATGGTCGTGTCGAGCGCCCGCTTCAGCGTTCTGCGGAACGCAGCCCGCTTCGTCAGTTGGTCGGCGATGTCTTCAGCGATGAGTTGGGCCTGGATCTCTGGCCGGCTCACTTCCTCAACCTTCAGATTCACTCGCCGGCCGAGCAGCTGCTGGAGCTCCTCCTGGAGCCGATCGACCTCCTGACCCTTGCGGCCGATGATCACACCGGGCCGGGCACAGTGGAGGATGACCTTCACCTCGTCGCGAGTCCGCTCGATCTCCACTTTCGGAATCGCAGCAGCACGGTACTTCGTCTTGAGGAACTTGCGAACCTTCACGTCCTCAAGGAGGAGATCCTTGAAATCCTTCTTGGTCGCGTACCAACGGCTCTTCCAGGGCTCAGTGATGCCCGTGCGAAACCCGGTGGGATGGACTTTCTGACCCATGATTTACTCCCTTACTCCGCCAGCGTCCTGTTCGGCTGCCGTGGCGACCGTATCGAGCGAAACCTTGATGTGCGACATCCGCCGCTTGATTCCAAACGCCATACCACGAGCTCGCGGGCGGATTCTCTTGAACATCGGGCCACCGTCGATCCGCGCATCGACGACCACCAGGTCGTCCACACCGGGCGCCTGCTGGTGCTCGGCGTTGCCGAGTGCGCTTTTGATCACCTTCTCGAGCATCCGGGCGCCGCGATGCGGCTGAAACCGGAGGATATCGAGCGCCTCGTCGGCAAACTTGCCGCGAACGAGATCGGCCAGCGCCCGCACCTTGCGGGGGCTGATCCGAGCGTATTTGTGAGTCGCTGTGTAGGCCATGGCTTATCTCGTTGCCGCGGTCACTTCCCCGCGGGCGCCTCCTTCACCTTGCCACCGTGTCCACGGAACGTCCGCGTGGGCGAGAACTCGCCGAGCTTGTGGCCCACCATGTCTTCGGAAACGACCACCTTGATGTGCTGCTTCCCGTTGTGCACCATAAAAGTCAGGCCGATGAACTCGGGCACGATCGTGCAGGACCGCGACCAGGTCTTGATCGGATCCCGCTTGCCGCTGGCAAGCTGGGCCTCGACCTTCTCGAACACGCGGGGGTCGACATACGGCCCCTTTTTTGCACTGCGTCCCATGGATTACCTCAGCTTCAACTGGCCGTAGCGGCGACTCTTCCGCCGACGGATGATGGCGGCCCCCGACGGCTTGCGGGGCTTCCGCGTACCGCCACCCTTGGCGCTCTTGCCGGTCGGACTGACCGGATGACGACCGCCTTTGGTACGACCTTCACCACCGCCGTGCGGATGGTCGATTGGGTTCATGGCCGTGCCGCGGACATGCGGGCGGATGCCCATCCACCGCGAGCGGCCCGCCTTGCCAAGACGGACGTTCATGTGTTCCGAGTTGCCAATGGCGCCGATCGTCGCCCGGCAGGCCGCTGGCACGCGGCGAATCTCACCCGAGGGCAGCGTGATCTGCGCCCACTGGGCTTCACGGGCGACGAGCACCGCCGACGAACCGGCAGAGCGGCACAGGCGACCACCGCGCCCCTGCTGGAGTTCGATGTTGTGGATCTGCATGCCCAGCGGGATCGCTGACATCGGCAGGCAGTTGCCTACTTCCGGCGGAGCGGTTTCTCCGCTCATCAGCGTCACGCCGACCTTCAGTCCCTCCGGCGCCAGGATGAACCGCTTCTCGCCGTCGGCGTAGTGGACGAGCGCCACGCGACAGGTGCGATTCGGGTCATACTGCACGGAGTGGACCACGCCGGGGATGCCATCCTTGTTGCGACGGAAGTCGATCAGACGGTAGTGCTGCATGTGGCCGCCGCCACGATGCCGCGAAGTGATCTTGCCCTGGTTGTTGCGGCCGCCCTTCTTCTTCTTGCGCAGCCGAAGGGCCTTCGGCGCCTCGGCTCCTGCCGTCAGTTCGGCAAAGTCGGAGACGCTGGCGCCGCGGCGGCCGGGACTCGTCGGGTTGTAGGTGCGGATGCCCATGATGATGTGTGCTGGAGGAGTGCGGTGCGGCGAATCAGAACAGGTTGATCTTGAAGTCGGACTTGAGCGTAACGATCGCCTTCTTCCACGCCTTGGTGCTCGTGCGGCGAACACGGCTTCGCCGCATCTTACCGACGCGGTTCTGCACCGCGACCTTCTCGACCTTGACGTTGAACATCTCCTCGACGGCCCGGCGAATGTCGGCCTTGTTGGCCTCGCCAACGACCTCGAAAGAATAGGCATTGTGGCGGTTCGCCCGGTGCAAGCCCTTCTCGGTCACCAGCGGACGGACGATCACTTGATGCGGACTGAGACGCGGCGAAAAAGCCGGAGCGGGAGCGATGGGGACAGACATGACTTACTTCGCCTCCTTCTTCGCAGCACGGGCGGCCGGCTTCTTTACTGGCTTCTTCTTCATCGCAGCAGCGGCTGGCTTGTTGGCCTCCACGGCCGAGGCCCGAAATGCGTCGATCGCTGCCCGAGTCATGAGGATCGAGCGAGGACGCAGGATCGACCAGGCATTGAGTTCCGCAACCGGCGAGACCGACACGCCGTCGATGTTGCGAGCGCTCTTCCAGAAGGCGGCATCGTGCTTCTCGGGGGCAAAGAGCACCGTCTTCTCGCCGAGGCCGAGTTTCTTGAGCATCCCAGCCACGACGGCAGTCTTGGGCTCGCTTACGACCAGCGAGTCGATGAGCTTGACCTCGTCGTCGGCGATCCGCGAGGCAAGCGCCATTCGAGCAGCCTGCTGCAGAGCCTTGCGGGGCATGCGCCAGCCGAAGTCGCGAGGCCGCTTGGCGAAGATGTGGCCACCGCCGCGGCGTGTACCGCTTCGCCGACCACCGGCGCGGGCATTGCCCGTGCCCTTCTGCTTGTAGAGTTTGCGGGTCGAGCCGGCGACCTCGCCACGAGTCTTGGTCTTCTGCGTACCCTGGCGCTGATTGGCCTGGTACATGACCACGGCATCGTGCAGGAGTTGCTTGCTCACACGAGGAGCGAGTTCGGCAGGGTCGATCTCGTACGAGCCGACCTGCTTGCCCGACATGTCGTAGACGGCGATGTTCACTTCCCACCAGCCTTCTTCTTGCCGGTCGGGGCCGCCGGGCCACCGACCTTACGGATCTTGTTGGTCTGCATCACGGTGACATACGAGCCGATCGGCCCGGGAACCGCCCCGCGAATCACAAGGAGATTGTTCTCCTTGTCGATGCGAACAAGCTTCACGTTCCGCATCGTCGACCGCTCGTTGCCATAGCGGCCCGCCATTCGCTTGCCTTTGAACACGCGGGCCGGCGAGGTGTTCATGCTCGTGCCACCCTGATGGCGATGCACCTTCTTCACACCGTGACTGGCACGCTGACCCTTGAACCCATGACGCTTCATCACGCCAGCAGTACCACGGCCCTTCGACGTGCCAGTGACGTCCACGAAATCAATGCCCTCGAAGACATCGACGGTCAGCACCTGCCCGACCTCGGCTCCGTCGTAGACACCACGAAGCTCGCGAACAAAACGCTGGGGCTCGCAGTCGGGCTTCGCAACGACAGCCACACCGCCTTCGGCACGCCGCTTGGCTCGCCGGCTGTCAAGCTTCGCCACCTGGCCGCGAAGACTCTTGCTGGCAAGCCGCCGAGGCTTGTCGAGGAAGCCGATCTGGACGGCCGCATAGCCGTCGCGATCGGGCGAACGGACGAGCATCACGGGGCACGGGCCGGCCTCGATCACGGTGACGGGAACCACGGAACCATTGGCATCGAAAATCTGCGTCATCCCGACCTTCCGGCCCAAGAGGCCCTTGCGGCCGGTTCGCTCAGCGAGGCCCTTGCGGCCGGTTCGCTCGGAAGGGCCCTTGCGGCCATGATTGCCAGATGTCTTCGTTGATGCAGCCATGATGTTATTGGTCGCCGTCGCGACACCTCCCCTGCCAACGACCACGTGTGCGGCCGCCGCGGCTCGATGCCTCGCATTCACGCTCGAAGCCGTTGGCTGCGGGAGCGAAGGAAACTCTCGTTTCCAGCCTTACCCGCAACGCCTTCCAAGCATGCCCTTTCGTGCGCTCCTGTGATGAACCTCGTATGACCTTCGACGGCCGTAGCCACCGACACCCTACCTCGAAGAAGCCTTGATCTTGATATCGACGCCGGCCGGCAGGCTGAGTTTGTTCAGCGCCTCGATCGTCTTCGCCGTCGCCTGAATGATGTCGATGACTCGCTTGTGCGTCCGAATCTCGTACTGCTGACGCGCCTTCTTGTCGACGTGGGGGCTCGAGAGCACCGTGTACCGCTCGATCCGAGTGGGGAGCGGGATCGGGCCGTGCACCTCAGAGTTGGTCCGCTTCGCGGTGTCGACGATCTCCGCCGCACTCTGGTCGAGCACGGCATGGTCGTAGGCCTCCATGCGGATGCGGATGATTTCCTGTGTCGGCCCGGCCACGGCAATACTCCCAGACGTCTCTGTCACCGACAGCACGGGACGGCAACGCGATCCCGGACCATCTGCATCGTTCGATTCGCAGCCGGACTTTCGAATATCCTGAGCGGATATCGCGTCCGGGCCGAAAAGCAGCCTCGCAAGAGGCCCGATTCCAAGCCTGCCCACGCGAAAACCCGGAAAAATCCGAGACCGGCGAGCAGAACTGCGGCGAGACGAGAAATCTAAATCTGCTTCGGTCACCTGTCAACACGCTGGAATAATCGGGCCACATCCGCTATCCCGCTCCCCTCGGCCGGCTTTCCTCATGAGCACCAGCCACTCTCGGTCACCACTCCTCCTGATGGGGGTTTCTGGCTCCGGAAAGACTGTGATCGGCAGGCTTCTGGCAGACCGACTCGGGATGCCGTTTCTCGATGCCGATGACCTGCATTCCGCTGAAAACGTACGGAAAATGAGGCTCGGCAGGCCGCTGACCGACACGGATCGGGCTCCATGGCTCCAGGCCGTGGTAGGCGAAATCGCCCGCACGACCGTGGACGGCCAGGGCATGGTCGTTGCCTGCTCGGCCCTCAAACGGGCCTATCGAGACCGACTTCGGGTGGCTGCCCCGGGCCTGCGGCTGGTTCACCTTGCGGGCCCGCCAGGCCTGATTCGCCGCCGTCTTGAGGCCCGGACAGGCCACTTTATGCCCGTAATTCTGCTGGACAACCAACTGGCCACCCTCGAACCACCCGAGGCCGACGAGCGACCGCTGGTCATCGATCTTGCGTTGCCGCCGGACGAGATTGTCGAGCGGATCGTCGCCGCCCTCCCACCTGCACCGTGAGCCACGGCCGGGGCTGGGGTCACGGGACCCCTCATTCTTCAGGTTTTTCGGGGTGATCGCCTTTCTGCCACCCTGTCTGCCTTGCATGGCCTGGAGGCGTTCTGTACTACCCCCTCGGTGAGGGTTCGCGGCACAGCCGCAGGCATTTCGCCCTCATGCGCGGAGCACAACCATGGTCCAAACGATCCTTGTCTCTGGCTCTTCAGGCCTGATCGGAAGCGAGGTTGCGCGCCATTTCGACGACCTTGGCTGGCGGGTGCACGGCATCGACAACAACCAGCGGGCCGTGTTCTTCGGCCCCGCCGGCGACACCCGCTGGAATCAGGAGCGACTCTCCTCCTCGCTGCGGTCCTTCACGCACCACGAACTCGACCTGCGCGACCGCGATGGCATCCTGCGGCTCGTGGCTGACGTCAAGCCCGATGCCATCGTGCATACCGCCGCGCAGCCGTCGCACGACCGCGCTGCCGCCATCCCCTTCGACGACTTTGATACCAACGCCGTCGGCACGCTCAACCTCCTCGAGGCGGCACGCCGGGCCGTGTCGGAATCGCCGTTCGTGCACATGAGCACGAACAAGGTGTACGGCGACGCGCCCAACGAGATCCCGCTCGTCGAACTGGATACCCGCTGGGACTACGCCGACACCACATACGCCAACGGCATTCCGGAAACGTTCCGTATCGACGCCAGCAAGCACTCGCTCTTCGGAGCCTCCAAGGTGGCAGCCGACGTCATGGTGCAGGAGTATGGCCGTTACTTCGGCATGCCGACCTGCTGCCTGCGGGGCGGATGCCTCACGGGGCCGGCCCATTCCGGCGTCGAACTCCACGGGTTCCTCAGCTACCTCGTCAAATGCAACCTGGAAGGCCGCGAGTATCGGGTCTTCGGCTACAAAGGAAAGCAGGTTCGCGACAACATCCACGCTGAGGACGTGGCCCGCTTCATCTCGCGGTTTATCGCCGCGCCACGCCAGGCCGCCGTCTACAACATCGGTGGCGGCAAGCAAAACAGCTGCTCGATCCTCGAGGCCTTTTCGATGGTTGCGGACCGCAGTGGCCGCGAGATGCGGTGGGTCTACGACGAGAAGGCCCGCGAGGGCGACCACATCTGCTACTACTCCGATCTCCGGCGGATGCAGGCCGACTACCCAGGCTGGTCCCCGGAGATTTCTCTCGGGGAAACGCTCGACCAGATCGTCGATGCCTGGCAGCGAGCGGACCGAAACGCAGCTCACCCCAGGCAAGGTGACTGATGCGATTCATCGTCACGGGCGGCTGTGGGTTCGTTGGGCAGGCAATCTGCCGCGAGCTCGTGGAGCATCTGCCAGACGCCCACGTCGTGGCCTTCGACAACCTGCGGAGGGCTGGGTCGGAACTCAACCGTCAGGAACTAGCCCGCCGCGGCGTGGTGGTGGTGCATGGCGACGTGCGGTGCCAGTCCGACGTCGATGCGCTCGGCGACTGCGACTGGCTGATCGACGCTGCCGCAGAACCAAGCGTGCTGGCCGGCACGGCGGCGATGGCGGGGCGAGGCGCCGGCTCGAGGCAGTTGCTCGAACACAACCTGCTCGGCACCGTAAACCTGCTCGAGGCCGCAGCCCGCCGCCGCGCCGGCATCGTGATCCTGAGCACGAGTCGCGTCTATTCGATCACGGCCCTGACGTCTGTGCCGCTCCGTGAGCACGCCGCTGCGTTCGAGGTCGATCCGACGGTGGCGACCCTGCCGCATGGTGTCACCCAGCAGGGGATCACGGAAGACTTTTCCACGGCAGCGCCCGTGTCGCTCTACGGCGCCACGAAGCTGGCATCGGAGGCGTTGGCGTTCGAGTATGCCGATCTCGCCGGTGTGCCGGTGATCGTGAACCGCTGCGGGGTGCTGGCTGGTGCGGGACAGTTTGGCCGTGCCGATCAGGGGATTTTTTCCTGGTGGATTCATTCCTGGGCGCGCCGCAGACCGCTCCGCTACATCGGTTTTGGCGGCCGGGGACTGCAGGTTCGCGACTGCCTGCACCCGGCCGACCTTGCCCGGCTCGTGATCCTCCAGGCACGGTCCGCCACGGGCCCCTGCCGTTCCCTGCTCAACGTCTCGGGAGGCACCGCTTCCGCGACATCCCTCGCCCAGTTGTCTGCCTGGTGCTCCCAGCGACTTGGCAACCACGACGTGGCCGGCTCCTCGGAGGAACGGCCGTATGACCTGCCCTGCGTCGTGCTGGACCACACGCGGGCAACGTCGCTCCACGGGTGGACCCCGGAGCATCATGCCCACACCATTTTTGAGGAGATCGCTCGCCATGCCGAACGACATCCAGACTGGCTCGACATCACCGGTGGTTGACACCGGTCGACCATCGTCCGCGGATCAGGCCGACGTGATTCCGCTGCCGGCTTCCCCTGGCCGGCAGCTCAGGAAGCTTTCGGTGGTGATTCCTGCACGCGACGAAGCGGGCTGCATCGCCTCGACGGTGGAACACCTGCATCTTGAACTCACGCTTCAGGGCATCCACCATGAGATTGTCGTCGTCGATGATGGCAGCCGCGACGACACCTACGCCATCCTCGAGTCGACCGCCGCACGAATTCCAAGCCTGGTGCCCGTGCGCAGCCCCGGCCCGCACGGCTTCGGCCGTGCGATCCAGCGGGGCCTCGATGCCTACAGTGGCGACGCCGTCGTCATCATGATGGCGGACGAAAGCGACGACTGCCGCGACGTGGTCCGCTACTGGAGAATCCTGCAAGACGGGCACGACTGCGTGTTTGGCAGCCGCTTCATGAAGGGAGGCGGCGTGATCGACTACCCCCGCATCAAGTATGCCGTCAACCGCATGGCGAACTGGTTCGTCCGCACCCTCTTCGGCATCCGCCTCAACGACACGACCAACGCCTTCAAGGCCTACCGCCGGGAGGTCATCAATGGCTGCCGCCCATTCCTGTCGCCGCACTTCAACATCACCGTCGAACTCCCGCTGAAGTCGATCGTCCGCGGCTACTCATGGACAGTGATCCCGATCACCTGGCGCAACCGGCGAACGGGCGTGGCCAAGCTCAAAATCCGCGAGATGGGGAGCCGCTACTTCTTCATCGTCGCGTACGTGTGGCTGGAAAAGTATTTCAGCCGCGGAGACTACCGCAAACCGGCCGCCATCTCGGCGGAAGTCCCGGCCCGGACGAGCGCCGCGGCATAACCTCGCCGCCGACTGGCACAGGCAGCTTTGAGCCCGCGGCGAATCGGCGAGGCACACAGGTTGAAAACCTGCGCTACTGGGGAAGCAGCGAGGGGCTGCCCGTGCCCGGGAGCCGGCGTTGCTTTCTCCGCGCAGCCAGGATGGCGAAGCGGAGAAAGCATCGAGCGAGTGAAGCCCAGGATGGGCGCAGCGAGCGTCCAGCGACGGGCACGGGCAGCCCCGAGCGTTGTGAACGCCTCAGGGTTGCGTGTGCCCCATATCACTCCCGGCCCACGAGTCCACCGGCGATGGCGTAGAGCCGGTAGCGGACCTCGGTGTTGCGGCCGCGGGCACTCGTTTCGATCGCGAAGGCCTGCAGGAGCCGGGCAGGCTTCCCCGCCAGCAACGCGGCGGCGTCGGATGTTTCGCCGAGCACCGGGTTGGCAATAAAGCCGGTGGCGAGCATCGGTGCCGGGGCGT
>Ga0304730_1003824_pt1 | contig 10033 bp, 16 predicted proteins | sample M_130628_MF_Meta_FD_190474 | JGI IMG/M metagenome (GOLD analysis project Ga0304730, IMG submission 190474) | Freshwater microbial communities from Lake Montjoie, Canada to study carbon cycling - M_130628_MF_MetaG (v2) (version 2) | ecosystem: Environmental > Aquatic > Freshwater > Lake | place... | reverse complement strand
ACGGCATTGCTGTCGTCCAGATGCCGGAGAAGGATCACATCGGCTACTATGTGGAAACTCTCCTCACTCACTCAAGCGGCGAGTGGATCGCGAGCAAGTGCTACATCCACCTGCAAAAAGACGACCCGCAAGGACTCGGATCGGCGATTACCTACGCTCGTCGCTACGGCTTGAGCGCGATGGTCGGCATCTGTCCCGAGGACGACGATGCCGAGTTGGCACAGCGGACCGCAGCCGCAACCAAAGATGCCAGGGGACCAGCTCCCACGATCCCACGACCAGCATCAACGGCGCCGCGAGTCGCTAACCCTGTCACAGGTCTGAAAAAGCCTGAGCCTATCGAGCACGCCGAGGAGCGCGACGAGAACGACGACTTCGTGTTCTGACATGAGAATGACCGAGCAACAGGTGCGAGAGCATCAGCAAAAAAACAACCTGCCGTGCGCTCTGGAGAGTATCCAGAGCGCACAGGCGCAGGCAGTTGCCGCCGCGATGGCATCGCCAGCGCAGGAACTCTGGCAGGTCGGCGAGGAGCGAAAACTCAACGAGCTGGTGTGCATTGATCTGCGGCGGCGCGGTGCCTATGTGCTCGTCAGTCGGACGGACAAAAAGCCGACGATCAGGAGAGGCCACCCTGACCTCACGATCATGCACCTTGGCCGAGTCGCTTGCATCGAGCTTAAAGCGCGAGGCGGTCGGCTCAGCCAGCACCAGCGCGAGTGCATCGCTGACCTAGAGCGAGCCGGAGTGCCGGTGCTGGTCAGTTACAGTTTTCAAGAATCTATTCAGTTTGCAATCAACCACTTACATCTTAGCCAATGAGCACACCAGATCCAGTCAACCATCCAGCCCACTACCTCACTCATCGCTCCGGCGTCGAGTGCATCACCATCACCGAGCATCTTAATTTCTGTTTAGGAAATGCTTTAAAATACATCTGGAGAGCGGACGCAAAAGGCGACGCGATCAACGACCTAGCAAAGGCGGCCTGGTACATTGAGCGCGAAATCACTCGACGCAAAGCACTGGCGGACATCGAAAACGCTCGGCTGCTCGGCGAGATCTCTGACTGTCTCGAGAAAGATTTGGTCACGAAATCTGATTCGTCACCAAACCTGACCGGCACCACCCTGGCATACGCACAGGCCGGAGATGCGAATAGGCAAAATCAGATGGGAAAAATGTGCTACTACGGAGACGGCATGCCACAGGACTACGAACAGGCCGTGGAGTGGTGGCAGAAGGCGGCGGAGCAGGGCAACTACGAGGCTCAGCTCAGTCTGGTAAATGCCTATCGCAAGGGCGTGGGAGTCGAGAAAAACCAAAGGCTGGCAAACCACTGGCTTGAGCAGGCTGGCTCGCAACGGACTAAGAAGGAGTCGCAATGACACGCAAGGACCTCTTCCAAACCCTGCCAATATGTTCACGAAATCTGTTTCGTGAACATATTCAACCACAATGATCTGTTCCCTCGAAAAAACTCACGCGACTAAACGCGAGGCCACCGCGATGCTCGCTGCGATCGTGGACAAAATTAGCGAGACGACGTGGATGGCTGCGACAGTGCATCGCGTGCACATGGATCCGCACGAGCTCTACGAGGTGGTCAAGGTCGGCAAACGCTGGCACATCAGAGCGACGGCACAGCATCTGAAAGCAGCCAAAGCACTTAGACCAAAGGGATACGGAGTCTGACATGGCCTACGACCGAAACAAAATGTGCCTGTGCGGTAGGCTGGCAACGACTCGCAAAAGCTCCGGATCAGTCTGCGACCGCTGTGCCAAGATCGAGCGAGACATGCGCCAGCAGAGCCGGGTTAGCAAAGTCAGCTCCGGCCATGCGTCGATCATCGACACATACAGCATCGCGATCCGATCCACGCCAGGCGCAGTCAGGAGGATGTTGTGAAGCTCGACGCATCCGTAAGGCATTGGTCTACAATGGCTGTGGTCGGTATTGTCATCGGTCCAGAGCTGAAGAAAAAGAAGCTAAAATTCCGAGGTCGCTCGCGCTGGATCTCTGTGCTGTTGAGGGACCGAGCCGGTAAGCCGTTCCACTGCACGCTGTTTTCTCTGTCTTAACTCACAAACCCATGAACCTAACCATCACCAAAACCTATCGATTCGAGGCGGCGCACTCGCTCTCACACCTGCCGAAAACTCACCAGTGCCATCGCTGCCACGGCCACTCCTACGAGGTGCTTGTCGCGGTCAGCGGTCCGAATCTCAAGTGCGGATGGGTACAGGACTACGCTGACATCTCAGCCGCCGTGGCTCCGGTCATCGCCAAGTTGGATCATCAGAATCTCAACGAGATCCTGCCCTGCTACACCACTGCAGAAAATCTGGCGATCTGGATCGTCGGCGAGATCCAGCACCTGCTTCCACTGCTGTCCCGAGTCGAGGTGCGCGAGACCCCAACCAGCAATGTCATCCTGACGCTGTGATCGTCTGTCCTGAGTGCAGCAGCGACGAGGTCAGCGGTGGCAACCACGGCTATCAGGGCTGGTGTTGTGTGGAGTGTGGCTACGAATGGCCGATGGCTGGCTCGCTCGAGATCGTGACCGAGCCTGATGATTTGGTGCTGATCACATTCGAGCGGAGTGATGCGGTGATGCTGGTCAGCCGCCGGGCGATGATGGTCATGCCAGCGAACAACGCCAAGATGCTGGTGGGATATCTGGCTGGCAAATATCAGGGACGGCTTGGCTGGCTGATGTCGCCCGGTGGCTGGCGCGAGCCACACGACTGGCTCCCATACGCATTCGACAACGGAGCTTTCACCGTGTTCTCCAATGGTCTGAAATGGGACGACGATACCTTCTACTCGCACCTGCAACGGACTGTGGGACAGACGCACAAGCCCATGTGGGTAGCTGTTCCAGATGTGGTCGGTGACCGAGAGGCAACGCTTCGGAGTTGGATCGATCATCACGAGAGAGTCAGCAAATACGGAGTGAAAAAAGCCTTTGTGGTACAGGACGGCATGACTCCCCACGATGTGCCAGGGGACGCTGATGTGGTTTTTGTCGGAGGAAGCACCGAATGGAAATGGCGCAGTCTAAAAACTTGGACAGCCAATCATCCGAGAGTGCACGTCGGTCGCGTAAATACCGAGCGACTCCTCTGGCAGGCGCATGAGGCAGGGGCTGAGAGTTGCGATGGGACTGGCTGGTTCCGTGGTGACAAAGCCCAGCTCGCTGGACTGCTCAGGTACCTCGAGGACTCGACCAATGGCAGACCACAGCTGGAGCTACTATGACCGCGGTCTGTCATGTCTGCGGAGCGGTCTGGGCAGGTCCGACTCTGGGCAGGCTAAATCACTGCGACTCTAAGACTCGGCCCAAAATCGACCAAACCAAGGCGCATCCGCACAAGGTCGATAAGATCGGTGGAAAAATGCTCGGCAGGACGGTCTGCGAGTGCGGTCAGCCAGCGGTCAGAGCGTCTAGTTGCGACACCGGCGCAAAAGTCTGTCAGCGGTGCCACGACTGCGAGATTGGCGGCTACAGCGTCAGACCCGCAAAGGCAGCCACGGACCACACTTACAGAGTGAGACTCCCCAGAAAGAATCTATGATACCAACACCACAACCAGCACCAACAACACCACCAATCCACATCCTGAAGCACACGGTCGAGGAGGATGGCCTGTCATGTCGCATCCGATGCGGAGATATCATCGGCGATATTCTCATCACCTGCAGAGGAGTCTACATCGTCCAGCACATGCGATTCTCGGACAAGGTCGGCACCTTCCGATTCACCGGACCCAACGCAATGCAGAACGCGATCCGCAACTGTTTCGAGCCAAAAATGAAAGCGATCTTGGTCGCCGCCGATCGCCTAAATAGCTGAGTATGATTATAGAACAACACTGCATCAGCGACGAGTCTGTGATCGTCCTGGCTAAGATCGGCAGGACGCGAGCGATGGTGAGAATTACCGTGGACCGAGTCGTCGTCATTACGAATTACGGCAGTAAAACTAAGGCTGCATACACTCTGTTCAGCGGCTCAAAGGCCATGCGAAACGCCAAGGCAAAGCACACCGGACCGGAGATAGCTAAGGTGCTGGCAGCGGCTGACTGGCTTAATCATTGACGGGCTTTACGCGATCAGGCATTCTGATCGCTCACTCTCTCCCACGATGTTAGCGCATCCAAAAAACTCGGCAGCTTGGCTGATCTCCCCTGTGCGCTAACACAGGGGAGAGGCCATGCAAACGACTCAATACCAACCATATGACACAATTAGGATTCAAACTCGACGATACCAGAGGACGTACAAAGAGCGTCGGCACATCCTCACGAACGCCATTCAAGCACAAGTTGCTTGATACATTGATCGGCAAGATTATTGGAGCGCAATGCAGTGGGCGCACTCCTTGCAATAACAACTTTCTCGCGGTCGATCTTTGCGCCGGAGATGGCGCAGACACCATGGGAGAAGGGTCTTCTTCACCAGCAATTATCCGCAAGCACCTGATGGATTACCGAGGCAATAAACTGAATCGAAGTGCCATCCTTTACGAGAAGGATACAGCCACATTTAAGAGGCTTAGCGATCGTCATGCTGACTGCTCTAAGATGACTCTTATCAACGAGGACTCAAGGCTGATGCCACTTTCCACAGTGCATGATCGAGGCAATGACAGCGTTTTTATTTACGCGGATCCGAACAACATCGATCAACTGCCAATCACTCGTGAGCTTATGGATGGCATCACTCCTTACACTCTTTTTCTAATTACCATTGGATGCAATGTAGCAGGTTTAAAGAGAGTCCCGATAGATCACAGATCTGAATGGTTTGCGATGGCAGCAATGATTCGACAATCGATTAAACCATATCACGACCTCTTATTGATCTCTCTCAATAACGATTCAAGCCAATGGGCTTACCTCGTCGTACTACCTCACAAGTGGTCCAGAGAGTATATGCAATCAGTACAAAAACTTGGCGACAAGATGTGGACAAGTGGCGTGACGGTTTTGTCGATGATGCACCATGGCGATCGTTCGTTATGGGATAAATACAAAGAGCTTTTCCTAACAACCGAAGAACAAAAAAACCAGAAATCACTATGACCATCCCAAACATCACCGAGGTGCTGAGCCTCTACACCGAGTTCACCGGACTCCATCCAATCGCCGAGATTTTTCCGATGAAATCGGACGAGGAGTTTGCTGATCTTGTGCGCCACATCGAAGCTAACGGAGTGGTCGAGAAGATCCTCCGCGAGAAAGGCACTGGCCTGCTGGTAGATGGTCGCAACCGTCTCCTGGCCTGCTCGATTACGCATAGCCTGTTTGAGATCGAGGACATCGATGCAGAGTTCATCCTGATGACGGTGACAGCCAAGAACCTTCACGCGAAGCAATTCACCGCGTCGCAACGCTCAACCATCGCCAATGATCTTCGCCCATTCTACGACGAGAAAGCGAAGGCTCGGCAGGTAATTGGAATCAATCAGCACACAAAGAGCCTTGTGGAAAAAATTCCACAAGGCAATCACGAAGCGAAATCAAGAGACGAAGCTGGCAAGGTAGCCGGAGTGAACGCTAAGTATGTGGACATGGCGCGTGATGTTTCGCTCGTAGACTCAACGCTCTACGCCGAGGTCAAGAATGGCACCACTACCATCACCGACGCGCACAAGCGAGTGAAGGCACAAGCCGCTGCCATGAAGCATCAACAGAAGCCAACGCCAGTAGTGGCTGAGCAGGTGCCAATCGTTACTGCCAAGGGAGTTGTGACCATGATCAACAAGCCGAAGATGCCAGTATTCAACGAGACGAACGAGTCCGTGAGCTGGGCAAAGTGGACATGGAACCCGGTCACAGGCTGCGAGCATGGATGCAAATTCTGCTATGCCAGGGCAATCGCCAACAGTGCGAGAATGGCGGACATTTACCCGAATCAATTCGAGCCAACCTTTCACGAGTATCGTTTAGCCTGTCCCGAGAACACGATGCTAAAGGCCAGCGACGATCCCAAGGATCGGCGAGTCTTCGTGTGCTCGATGGCTGACCTGTTTGGCAAGTGGGTGCCGGACGCATGGATCGAGGCGGTCTTTCAAGCGGCGATCAAGAGCCCAAAGTTCGAGTATCTTTTTCTGACTAAGTGGCCGAAGCGATACAGCATGCTCAAGGATCTGCCGGAGGCATGGCTCGGCGCGTCGGTCATTAAGCAGGCCGATGTGCAACGCATCGAACGAGACATGACATCTTTTGAGACGCACGCTGGCATTGTTCGCTGGATCAGTCTGGAGCCGATGCTGGAGCCGATCCGATTCAATGACCTGAGTTGGTGCGACTTAGTGGTCATCGGAGCGCAGACTGGCACCAGTCAGCCAGACGGCTGGCATCCTCCATTTGCACCTAAGTTTGAGTGGGTTGCTGATGTGGTCCAGCAGTGTCGTGACGCTGGCATTCCCTACTACCTTAAGCCGAACCTTGCCACTCAGCCGGGCATGCAACTGACGCAGATGCTGCCAACGCGATTCGGATCTGGGATGGGAGTGCAATGAACTGGATCAACATCAACACCAGCCAGAGCCGCGATCCTCGCTACATGGACAGCACATGGATCGAGCGTGGCGCATGGCTGTCGATGGTCGCCTACTGCACCGAGCGCGAGACCGACGGCGTGATCGTCGGCGCACGGCTCTGGACTGATCGTCAGTGGCTGATCGCGCTCGGCGGCCTGCTGACTGACATCAGCCCTGACGCTCTGCTCTGGAGTTGGTCAGGCGATGACCTGCATCTGGAGCTCTATCCGCATGATATGCAGGCGACTGTGATCGCTCGCCGGGAGGCTGGTAGGAAAGGTGGACAGGTCAAGTCTGAGGCCAAGGCCGAGGCGGTCAGAGCCAACGGAAATGTCGAGAAAGCAAAGCAAAAGCAAAGCAAAAGCAAAGCAACAAGCAAACCAAAAGAAATGGAAAGAAAAGAAAAGGAAAGTAAGTATACTCTCTCCTATCAGTCCGCTGTCGCGGACGAGAGAGAGAGAGAGTGGGAAAAAGTCTGGTCTGCATTCCCGAAAAAGATCGACGAGAAAAAAGCCAGAGCAGTCTATCTGGAGTCTGATGTCAGTCCGCAACGACTCATCGACTCGCTGGCTGACTGGAGCCAGACAGACGAGTGGACGAGAGACAACGGACGATGGATACCGGCACCAGCACGCTGGCTCGAGCGAGCAGGCTGGACAGAGCAGCCGACACAGATCACCCGCAAAGAAAAAGAACCAGTAAGATGCACCCTATGACAAACACCACCGAGACCACTCCAAAACCAGCAGAAGCACTTATGGCGATCGAACCAACAGCCACGCCTACCGCTCCAGCAGGCGAGCCAGCACGTTTTCCAACGCTTCCTGCCTATCGACCGCCAAAGCGCGAAAGCCATCGATTACTGCCATCCTGCGAGGATGCGGAAAAAGGTCTACTCAGCCTGATGCTCAGCGATCCGAGCCGGACCGGAGCGATCTGCCTGGAGAGAAAACTACAGGCCGAGAATCTCCACTCGCCGATCCACCGAGACATCTATCGCCTGCTGATCGGCGCATGGGTCGCCGGTACTGCTCATGACCTGATCACCCTGACCGACGCCATGAGCGAGTCAGGCCACCTGCACAATGTCGGAGGAGCATTTTACCTGACCGATATTGCGACTACCAGCATCATGCCGTCGATGATCGGAGCATACATCGACCTGATCATTCGAGATAGTGCCAGGAGAGAGATCCTACGCATCTGCGCTCAAACGACTGAGCGAGCCAACGACGATACCGAAGACGCTCAAGAAGTGCTGACCGCCATGCAGTCACAGGTCGCCGCGCTGACGATCGAGCCACCGACCAAGCGCGAGACCTTCAAAGAGATCCTGATCAAGACTCTGGACGACATTGAGTCAGGAGACCGACGCAAGGCCGATGTCCAAAGCGGTATCGACTCGCTCGACGCTGTGGTCCGCATGCAACGAGGGAACATGATCGTCATCGCCGGAGAAGCTAAGTCAGGCAAAACGGCCTTGGCTGTCACCGTCATGATCCACGCGCTACTCCAGCAAGGACTTCGATGCGCGATGGTCTCGCTTGAAATGACTGCCGAGGAGATTACTCAGCGGATGATCTCGAGCATCGGCAGACAGAACCTGCTCGTCGTCACCACGCCACCTACCGAGGACCAGCTACTGCGGATCGGTCGAGCGTCCTCGGCACTGATATCGTGCCTTGGTCGCATCGAGCTCGTCACTGATGTCTACGAGCTTCATCCGATTCTGGCGGCGTGCAGGCAGATGCATAAGGAGAAGCCACTCGACTTAATTATTCTCGACTACATTCAGCTCATCGATGCCAGCGGTCAGCGCAAGTCCGAGACTCGGCAGGAGGCAGTTGCACAAGTCAGCCGGTCGGCTAAGCGTCTGGCGGCTGAGCTTAACTGCGTCGTCATTGGACTGAGCCAACTCAATGACGACGGCAAACTCCGCGAGAGTCGAGCCATTGGTCAGGACGCCAACGCGATCATCGCCGTTGAGCCGCAGAAGGACGGCGGTCGAATCATCCGAGTCATCGCGCAGAGATCCGGCGCAAGCGGAGTCGAGTGCGCTGTAGATTGGATTCCTTCAACGACCACATTCCAAACCAGTTACGACCGATGAGCCAACCAGACCTATTCGGTGCATTGCCACCGAAACCGAAACAGCCCAGCAAACTAGATCTTGCACGGCAGGCATTTACGGAGTTCCGAGAGGTGCTTCGAGCCAGCATATATTTGCCACCAACTAATGCATCTGACATGCTCAGACTCGAGGAGGATATTCAGTTTGCGCTGACCAGTCGCTTCGGTCATGGGCCGAAGAATGCAGCCCAACTGGCCGCGCTGTGCATCCGTGGAGTCGATGTGTTCATGTGCCACGAGTGGCAAGATGGCCAATGCCGACGCTGTAAAAGAATCTCAAAATAAATGACGACAACCAGAAACCATCAGCGAGACTGATCCATTGCAACTCCGCGAGCCTAGCCACAAGCACTTGCCAATCGACGACTTAGAGCCGTTGATCGACGACGACAATGGATACCGCGAGGCGGCAAAGATCGGCTTACGACTGATCAACAACATCATGCATCTCATCTACACCAGCAGACACAACCCGGTCACCTTTTGGGCGATTGCTTACGCGCTCGGTCTCGACATTACCGAGGGCCGATCGATGACGGCGCAGGCCAGTCGGCTCGGCGTTACGCGAGCTGCGCTCAGCAAGAGTCAGCAGGCGATGCGTAGAAAACTCGGGCTCCCCACGAACACAAACAACAAACCAGAGAGTGCAGTCAAAACCTACAAAACTAATAGAGACAACCAGTTATGAGCGATACACTTACCGTCATTAAACCAACTGCCAGCGAGCTTTCGCTGACCTTAGCGACTACGATCAACGAGATGCACAGCGAGTGCATGACCGTGGACAATCAACTGACGATGATCGTCTTGCAGAAAATTAATCTGGTCCGCGAGTGTGGAATCATGCTGATCGAAGCGAAGGCGCAAGCGACTCATGGTCAGTGGCTGCCGTGGATCAAAGAGAACCTGACTATGAGTGAGGACACCGCCCAACTCTACATGCGCTTCGCCAAGGCTAATACCGAACCAGTTCGGCATTTGGCCGACGGCATCAAGACCGTTAAGGATGCGATGGTGGCCTGTGGGAGCCTCGTGCCAGCCTCTGGACATGGACAGCAGACTGCGAGCACCAAAACCACGCTGGACCGATGGACGGCGCAAGCGATGAGCCTGCGAGAGCTGTATCGCGGTGAGGTCGAGAAGGTCGGCGATGTGACGACATGGAGTGAGAAACAGATCCACGCGATGCGTGAGGCCATCGAACCGATCGCGATGATCTACGAGGCTTTGCGTACGCTCTAATTCTCAGTTCTGAGAGCCTGTTTCGCAATAATGAGAATTCTCAAAAATGAGAAAAGGGGGTCGTTAAGGAATCTTTTTGACGACCAAAATTCAAAGCATGGTCTAATACT
>Ga0304730_1003823_pt1 | contig 10037 bp, 8 predicted proteins | sample M_130628_MF_Meta_FD_190474 | JGI IMG/M metagenome (GOLD analysis project Ga0304730, IMG submission 190474) | Freshwater microbial communities from Lake Montjoie, Canada to study carbon cycling - M_130628_MF_MetaG (v2) (version 2) | ecosystem: Environmental > Aquatic > Freshwater > Lake | place... | reverse complement strand
AAAAAAGTCCAACTTATTCATCCGACATCTGATGTTGTAACAACCGATGAACAAGCGGCTTATTGTAACAGTAAAACAATCTCGATCGTAGTTGATGAGTGACGAAAATAATAAATCTTTATTGCCGCCAAATGCGAGCACCTTACTTAGAGATTTAGAAGAAATATTTGGCGATTCTTTTGATCTGCCAACGCTAAATCGTTATGTGGTAAATCCTGATCTTGCGCCAGTTCATATTCTGCCGTGGCTTGCTTGGGCTTTATCAGTTGATGATTGGAGCGATAGTTGGTCAGAGCAAGTTCGCAGAAATGTAATCAAAGCAAGTGTTGAGGTTCATAGAAAAAAAGGAACTATCGGAGCTCTTAAAAAAGCGTTACAAGCCTTCAACTACACCAATGTCAAAGTTGAAGAGTGGTTTGATTATGGTGCTGATCCATATTTTTTCAGAGTATTTTTTGAAGTAAGAGAGCCTGGCTTTGATGTGAATATTTTGCCGCAAGTTCAAAAAGTTATTGAGAGCACCAAGAACGCCAGATCACACCTTGAAAGTCTGAGGGCTTACTTATCAGCAGAAATGGGTTTGGTAAGCATCGGAAGTCTTATTATTTCAAAAGAAGTTACCGCTCTGAATCCGGTTCTTTTTGATCATGATGATGAACTAGAAAACGAATCTCCCGCACCAACTTTGGGAACATTTTTTATCACTAAAGAAATTACTACGATCTATCCTCTAACATGACGCAACAATACTACAGCCTTATCACAAATAATGGTCTGTTGAAGGAAGCGGAAGCAAATGTACCAGGAGGATCGGCAATAGATTTAACGCACATTGCGGTTGGCGATGCTAACGGCACAAGCTACAATCCGACTGGCGCACAAACTGCTTTGGTGCATGAAGTTTATCGCACCACTTTAACTCACGTTGCGATTGATGAAAATAACTCAAATCAGTTAATCGTTGAAGGAGTAATCAACGAAGAAATTGGACCGTTCTATATTCGCGAAGTTGGAATTTTCGACTCAGAAGGTCAGCTTTTTGCAATTGGCAAATATCCTGAAACTTACAAATCCACTTCGGAAAGCGGTTCAGGAAAAAGACTTTATATCAGAATGATTTTGGGGTTCACAAATGCCCCGCAGGTCAATCTGGTTATGTCAGAAGATCTTAATAACGATCCAAATTTTAACACCAATGTTCTGATTTCTTTGGCGCAAAAATTAGCCAAGGCGGCAAATCTTTCGGATGTTGAAGATGAAGAAGAAGCTAGAGCTAATCTAGGTTTAGAAATTGGTGTTAATGTTCAAGCATTCGCTGCAAATCTTGCAGCTCTAGCGGGTCTAACTGGTGCAGCAAAAAAAATTCCTTATTTCACTGGCTCCGGTCAGATGGGATTGGCAGATTTATTTTCTAACAAAAATGCAATCATCAATGGCAACTTCCATATCTGGCAATACGGAACTTCTTTTGTCAGTATAGCCAGCGGATATTCTGCTGATCGATGGAGGTTTGGCAAAGCTGGAACTTCGGGGGTTATCGACATTAGTCGATCAACTGATGTTCCAACTTTTGCTCAAGCTGGAAGAATATTTAACTACTCACTTTTAGTTGATTGTCAAACTGCAGATAACTCTGTAGCTGCTGGTGATGTTGCCTTCGTTGAGCAAAGAATCGAAGGCTATAATTTTGCAAATTTAGCTCAGAAGCAAATCACCCTCTCATTTTGGGTTAAATCAACAAAGGTTGGCACTTCTTGTATTTTTATAACCAACAATGGCAACGACAGAACATGCGTTAAAGAATTTACAATAAACACAAGCGACACATGGGAATTCAAGGTTATTACATTTCCTGCATCTCCTTCTGACGGAAATTGGAATTACACAAATGGCATTGGAGCAAGAGTTGGATTCACTTTAATTTGTGGCTCCACTTATCAAGCCACCGCTGGCGCTTATTCAAATGGAGAATATTACGGATCGGCAAATCAAATCAATCATTACGATAGCACTTCGAATAATTTCAGGATTTGTGGAATTCAATTAGAAGCAGGAAGTGTTGCTACATCATTTGAGCATCGACCTTTTCAAAATGAGTTAGCCCTATGCCAAAGATATTATGAAAAAAGTTATGATCTTGGAACTGTTGCCGGAACAGCATCCACCACTAATGGTTTTATTTCCTCAAGAGCAATAGGTAGCGATATAGACATCAATGTCCCTTTTAAGGTCAGAAAAAGAACCATTCCTTCTGTTACAAACTATAATCCCGTAACTGGAGCTGCAGGTGAAGCAAGAAATGACAGCGCCGGAGCTAATACAGGTTTAGGAGCATTTTTTATAGGAGAAAGCGGATATAATCTTGCTAAAGGTGCTTTATCAAATGCTCAAAAGCTATCGTGGCATTATGTTGCTGACTGTGAACTTTAACAAAAAAATCACTAATTAGTGATCAATGACCCAAGAATATTACAGCATTATAACCAACAGCGGCTTGACAAAACACGCTGCTGCAAGCCTTGGTGGCGATCCGATTGATCTAACCCATCTTGCGGTTGGAGATTCAAACGGCACTTCATACAATCCAGTTGTAACCGCTACAGCTCTTCAAAATGAACGCTACAGAACAACTTTAACTTATGTTGAAATTGATGAAAGCAATCCAAACCAAATAATTGTCGAAGCAATCATTGATGAAACTGTCGGGCCGTTTTATGTGCGTGAAGTAGGAATTTTTGATAGTGATGGCGATCTATTTGCCATCGGAAAATTCCCTGAAACATTCAAAGCAAATCTTCCAAGCGGTTCGGGAAAAAGATTGTATGTGCGAATGATTCTTGGCTTTGCCAGCAGCCCGCAGGTCAATCTTGTTCAGTCTGAAAATTTGAATTATGATCCAAATTTTTCGGAAAATGTTTTTGCCTCTTTAGCAGAAAAATTAGCAAAGGCGGCAAATCTTGCAGATGTTGAAGATGAAGCAGAAGCAAGAAGCAATCTTGGATTAGAGATCGGAGTTAATGTTCAGGCTTTCGCCGCTAATCTTGCTGCTCTTGCAGCATTGGTTGGAGCTAATAATAAACTTCCTTACTTTTCCGGCACTGGCCAGATGGGTTTGACAGATTTGTTTTCAAACAAAAATGTCATCATCAATGGCGATTTCAATATTTGGCAAAGAAACACTTCCTTTACCAACTTTGCAGATGGTGCTTACTGTGCCGACAGATGGACTTACTACAAAAGCGGCACGATGGTTCATGACATCAGTCGTTCAACTGATGTTCCGTCTTTAGCTCAGGCGGGAAGATTATTTAATTACTCACTGCTGATAGATTGCCAAACCATAGATTCCTCAATTGGATCATCTGATTTTTGTGTAATACAGCAAAGAGTCGAAGGCTACAATTGGCTGCCTTTGGCGCAGAAACCAGTCACCTTATCATTTTGGATTAAGGCTACAAAAACTGGCAAATATTGTGTTTCTCTTGGTAATGGTTCGCCCTTCGACAAATCGATAGTAAAAGAATTCACAATTAATGCTTCTGATACTTGGGAATATAAAACGATAACTTTCCCAGCAAGTCCTGCATTAGGAACATGGGATTTTACCAACGGCATAGGAATAAGAGTCAGTATATGTCTTGCCGCCGGTTCTTCTTATCAGGCAACAGCGGATGCATGGCAAAATGCTAATTATTTTGCCACCTCAAATCAGGTTAATGCCTGTGACAGTGCATCTAATAATTTTAGATTGTGCGGGGTTCAACTAGAAGCAGGATCAATTGCCACTCCTTTTGAACAAAGGTCTTTCCAGCATGAATTAATGCTGTGCCAGAGGTATTATCAGTTCGTTTATTCAGGCTCTTCTTTTATCTCAACTGTTCATTCATCGGCTGGAATTGTGTCTGTTAAAGCAAATTTCAGACAACAGATGAGAACATCTCCTACAATAGGACAGACAGGCGTTATCAACGCACAAAATGGCACTGGTTTTAACGCGACTCAATCTTCTCCAAGCATAACTTCTTCATACGCGGGTCAAGATTCGTGCTATGTGATGCTGGGAAACTTTAACACTTCGGGGCAAACAAACAGTATCTCTTGCTCTTGTCCCACTGTTGAAAACAACTCAAATTGCTTAACCTTTAATGCAGAATTATGACAACGATAGAAACAGTTAAAGAAATGCAAAGTTGTTACATTGTTAACAACTGCATTTCTGTTCCAAAAAATTCTGAAAATTCTGATTATCAGAAAATCCAACAATGGATTGAAAATGGTGGAATTGTTGAGCAGGAAGATTTGCTGGCAAAAGCAAAGCTGGGAAAAATAGCAAAAATTAAATCAATCCGCGATCAGAAAAACATTGAACCGATTGGCGATTATCAAGGATTTGTTATTGATGCAGAAGGCAATGTAACCGAACAGGAATCGTTTTTTGTATTTTACACAAATCGTCATCCAACAAATCCCGCTTCCGATCCAGACTCAATCATTTCAAGAGTTATGGATTTAGGAACGATACCATATTTTACCAAAGACCCCGCTGGAAATCAGCTTACAATTCAACTTACTGCTGAACTGGCAATCTCTTTACGCCAAAGAATAACCGAAAGAAATAACAACAATTACAAACTCAGCAGCATGCTTGAAGCTGAAATAAATAGCGCGCAAAGCCAAGAAGAAATCGAAGCAATTAATCTTGAAACATAACGAAATGCTAATGGTCAATGACCCAGCAATATTACAGTATTATAACAAATGCAGGGCTGGTTAAACAAACCGCCGCCAGTAGCCCTGGCGGGTCGCTGATAGAATTAACTCATATCGCAGTTGGAGATGCTAATGGCACAAGTTATAATCCGAATGGCGCTGAGATTGCTCTGGCGCATGAATTATATCGCACCGCTTTAACTCATGTAGCAATTGATGGAGATAATCCAAATCAGCTAATTGTTGAAGGAGTTATTAGTGAAGAGATAGGACCATTCACCATTCGGGAAGTTGGGATTTTTGATTCTGAAGGACAACTTTTTGCCATCGGTAAGTACCCAGAAACTTTTAAATCTACTTCATCAATCGGTTCTGGAAAACGGCTCTATATCAGGATGATTCTTGGCTTTGCCAATGCCCCGCAGGTTGAGATTATTCTTTCTGAAGATCTCAATAACGATCCGAATTTTAATGCGAATGTTATTATTTCCTTATCAGAAAAATTAGCAAAAGCAGAAAACCTTTCCGATGTTGAAGATGTTGAAGAGGCAAGAGAAAATCTTGGTCTAAAAATTGGCACTGATATACAGGCATTTGCAGCAAATCTTGCAGCTTTGGCGGGCTTAGTTGGTGCGGCAAAGAAAGTTCCATACTTTACAGCACCAGGACAAATGGGCTTGTCTGATTTGTATGCATCAAATTCTAATAAAGGCGCATCTTACATAGGTGCTGCTCCAACTTTTAGCTACAACTCAGGCAATACCATCAATGTAAATGCTGGTATTTTTACCTTTTCAGATGGTTCTGGACAAGCTGTAAATTCTTACAGCGGAACTAAAACCATGTCCTCTTGGGCAATGGGAACAGGAAATGGCTCTTTAGATACCGGAACTGTTGCTAACAATACCTGGTACTACGTTTATACGATTTACAACCCAACCAGCGGATCTACGGATTATTTAACTTCTGCTTCGCCGACTTCTCCAACACTTCCTGCTGGCTACACCAAATACCGAAGACTACCTGGTTTCTTTAAGACCAATGGAAGTGCAGCCATCATTGCTTTTAACTTAATTAATCGAACTTGGATCAATAAGACAACCACGGCCGGAGAGCAAGTATTGGTTTCAACAATATCGCAAGTTGGTTCAGCTGGCGCAGTTTCCGGTGTATTTCCAACTGTGGCTAACACCGCAATGGTTGAGCTTGAAATGGGTACAACAGGAGCTGGATTTTCAAGTTTTACAGTTTGGGGAAATTTACAATCAACCCCAACAACCTCATTTCCTTCTAGCGCTGGTTTAAGAGCTTCTAGCGTTGGAACTAACAATGGATTTGGAACAGCAGGCACAGGATTAGTTTTTAACGATAATGGCATTCTGTCATTTCAAAATTTTGACATTGCTGGAGGTGTGAATCCGATCCGAGTCTCGTTGATGGCGGTAACTGACAACTCTAATGTTTAAGCTAAATGACTATCACCTACAAAAACATTCATACTGGAAATTTTGCAGAATTTGGCGGGACACCAGATAAATCTTGGGTTAAAGCTAACAAAAAAGAATCTCAGAATTTCAAAATTGAAGGTCTGAGACTCAAAAAAATTTGTGAAATAAAAGCTATTTGTGACCAGAAAAACGTTGAGCCGATTATTGATTGCAAAGCCTTCGTCATCGGCAAAACAGGTAAAAAAACTAGAAAGAATTCATATTTTCTTTTCTACACAAACAGGCATCAATCAAACCCTTCATCCGACCCTGATTCAATAATTTCCAGAGTAATGAATTTAGGCTCCATGCCTTATTTTACGAAAGATAGAAAAGGAAATAAAATCACAGTCGAACTCACTTCGGAAATTGTTAAAATCTTACACCAAAAAATAACCGAGAGGAACGATGAAAATTTCAAGCGCAGCAATGAAACCGAAGCTGCAATAAAGAACGCAAAAACTGTTGAAGAAATAGAAGCAATTGAATGACCCAAGAATACTACAGCATTATAACCAACACTGGCTTGGCAAAGAATGCTGCTGCGAGCCTCGGAGGTGCGCCAATTGATTTAACTCATCTTGCAATTGGTGATTCAAATGGAACTTCTTACAATCCGCTTGCAACAGCAACTGCCTTACAAAATGAACTTTTCAGAACTTCTGTAACCTATGTTGAGATCGATGAGGAAAATCCAAATCAGGTAATTGTTGAGGCAATAATTGATGAAGGAGTTGGATCGTTTTATGTTCGTGAAGTTGGAATCTTTGATGCTGATGGAGATTTGTTCGCAATCGGAAAATTTCCGGTAACTTTTAAGCCAGCTCTTCCAAGCGGATCGGGAAAAAGATTGTATGTTCGGATGATTCTTGGATTTAGTGGAACGCCGCAAGTCAATTTGGTGTTATCCGACAACCTGAATTACGACCCGAATTTTTCCGAGAATGTTTTTGATGCTTTGGCACAAAAACTTGCTAAAGCACAAAATCTTGCCGATGTAGAAGATGCCTCCGAAGCCAGAAATAATCTTGGATTAGAAATTGGTGCTGATGTTCAAGCATTTGCTGCAAACTTAGCTGCTTTTGCCGCACTCGTTGGTGCAATCAATAAAATTCCTTATTTCACAGGCGCTGGTCAATTGGCATTAGCGGACTTGTTTTCCAACAGAAATATTCTCATCAACGGTGATTTTAATATTTGGCAACGAGGCACTTCTTTTGTAAGTGTTGTTGATCAGCAATATACCGTGGACAGATGGGTTTACAGGAAAATAAACACCACTGCCGTTCATGATATTTCACGATCAACGGATGTTCCAACTGTCGCGCAAGCTGGAAGAAAATTTAATTACTCGGTTTTAATTGATTGCCAGACGATTGATGCCTCTATCAGCTCCACTGATATCGTGGTCTTTTTTCAAAGAATCGAGGGCTATAATTTTTTAGCGATTGCACAAAAAACTTTCACCTTCGGATTTTGGGTAAAAGCCACCAAGACCGGTATCTACTGCGTTTCATTTACCAGCGGCGCTGGGGATTATGGCTATGTTGCCGAATACACCATAAACGCCTCAGATACTTGGGAATATAAAAAGATCACTGTTCCTGCTACACCTAGTGCTGGAGCTTGGAACTATACCAACGGCACTGCATTAAACGCGGTATTTTGTTTGGCTGCTGGCTTCAATTATCAAACCACACCAAACGCCTGGCAAAATGGAGATTTTTCAGCTACTTCAAATCAGGTCAATTCCTGCGACAATGCTGCAAATAATTTTAGAATTTGTGGCGTTCAATTGGAGTCCGGAAGCGTTGCTACACCCTTTGAGCAAAGATCAATTCAACACGAGTTACAACTTTGCCAGAGATATTTTGAAAGAAGCTACAACATAGAAACTCCGACCGGAACTGTAGAAGAAAATCAGGCGGCGTGGGGAAATGTTAATTCTGCTGATACCACTCTGCTTTGTGTAAATGTTGATTTCAAATCCATCAAACGAACGACACCAAGCGTCACAGCTTACAACACATCAACTGGTGCTGCTGGATCATTTATCGCAGGCTCTACATCCAAAAATGTTTCCACAGTGGTGGGAGGCACGAAAGGAATAGGACGTCTCTACGCTACCAGTGGTATGACGGCGGGAGTTTATGCGAGATTCCATTGGGTAGCTGATGCTGAATTATGATTACAACCTTCTGAATAATTTTTTCCTAATAACAAAAAAATAAAACTTATGACCGAGCAATTTCTACACGGCGTAGAAATCATCGAAATAGATGATGGTGCGCGCCCTATACAAACAGTTAAATCTTCAGTAATCGGACTTGTTGGAACGGCTTCCAAAGGACCGGTTAACACTCCAACTTTGATTCTTGGTTCGCCGTCAGAAGCAGTTACGATTTTTGGTTCTGATGCCAATTTCAGTATTCCATCGGCTTTGGATGCAATCTTCAAACAGACTGGCGCGATGGTTGTGGTAATCAATGTTGCCGATCCCGATAACTCAGCTCACAAAACTTCCGGAGTTCTTGATCCAACTAAAATCACTATAAGCGATATTGTTGGCGGTGTTGATTCGGAGACTGGTAAATACAAAGGCGTTTCTGCACTTCTTGCTTCACAATCAGAAGTCGCCGTAACACCAAGAATTTTGATTGCGCCAGGATTTACTCATCAAACACCTCTTGATGAAGATGACGAGCCCGTTGCAAATCCAGTTGTTGCAGAACTTTTAACTGTTGCCGAAAGACTCCGAGCAATAATTGTCGCTGACTGTCCAAACACCAACAAAACCGATGCAGTTCATTATCGCGAAGATTGGGGAAGCTCAAGAATTTATCCTACTTTTCCGTGGGTAAAAATTTTAAACACTGCCAATAACACGATAGTTGAAAAACCTTCTTCAGGGAGAATAGCTGGCCTCATTGCTAAGTCAGATAATGAGCGCGGCTTTTGGTGGTCGCCATCAAATATGGTGATCAACGGTATTGTTGGAATTTCCAAGCCGATTGATTTTGCTTTAGGTGATACAAACTGCACCGCAAATTTTCTCAATGAAAACGATATTGCCACCATCATTCAGCAAGATGGTTTCAGGTTGTGGGGAAATAGAACGGCTTCAGCTGATCCAAAATGGATGTTCTTACAAACAAGAAGAACAGCGGACATGATCAATGATTCGCTTCTGAAAGCGCATTTGTGGGCGGTAGATCGCAATATCACAAAAACTTACATCGAAGATGTTTTGGAAGGAGTTAACAACTATCTGCGTTATTTGAAAAGCATCGGTGCAATCATTGATGGTAAGGCATTTATTAATCCTGAACTCAACACTCCTGATCAAATCGCTCAGGGTAAAATCACTTTCGATTTTGACTTCACTCCACCTTATCCAGCAGAGCACATCACATTCCGCTCAAGAATGACTGATGAGTATCTTGAGGAGCTTTTTTCTAACTAAAACAACAAGCAAACATGATTCCTAAAATTTTAAAGAACTTCAATTTGTTCATCGATGGCCGTGGCTATGTGGGCAAAGTTGAAGAGGTAAATCCGCCAAAATTAAACATCAAAACCGAAGAGTTCCGTGCCGGCGGCATGGACTCTCCGGTGATGGTTGATATGGGTGTCGAAAAACTCGAAGGCTCGTTCACGCTTCTTGAGTATGACAAAGATGTTTTGAAGCAATTTGGTCTGGTTAGTGGCAATGCCGTTGCTGTAACCATTCGTGGCGCTTTACAAGACGACACCACAGTCTCACCGATCATCATCAAACTGCGCGGTATGTATACCGAAATGGACATGGGAAAAATATCTGCAGGAGAAAAAGGAACGCTG
>Ga0304730_1003819_pt1 | contig 10040 bp, 6 predicted proteins | sample M_130628_MF_Meta_FD_190474 | JGI IMG/M metagenome (GOLD analysis project Ga0304730, IMG submission 190474) | Freshwater microbial communities from Lake Montjoie, Canada to study carbon cycling - M_130628_MF_MetaG (v2) (version 2) | ecosystem: Environmental > Aquatic > Freshwater > Lake | place... | reverse complement strand
AAACCATGTAGCTATAACAGAATAGTTAATTGTTATCGGAGAGCTGCCTGTATTCGTAGCCGCAGATGTTGGGTTTGAAGTTGTTGTACTGTTTAATCCCGTTGCTGGCGACCATGAATAAGTATAGCCACTTGTTGCAGCAGCACCAAGTGTAATACTTTGTCCGGAACAATAAGTTTGATTTAATCCTGCATTAGCAGTTGGCACAGGGCCAACAACTACACGAACAGTATCAGCATTTTGACAACCGGCTAAATCAGTATTTAAATAATAAAATACAGTGTCTGTACTATTTCCATTATTTATTAAAGAAACAATAGGATTCGAAACACTTGGATTGCTTAGTCCAGTAGAAGGCGTCCACGTATAAGAATATCCACTTGTTGAAATTGTTCCTATTTGTCCGTTAACTCCAGAGCATAAGTATAAATTATTTCCTGCATTCGCAGTTGGAACAGGCTTAACAATAATTTTTACTGTATCCTTGTCTATACATCCAAACCATGTTGTAGTAAGGATATAATTAACGGTATCATTAGCCGTTGTTGTATTTGTAAGTGTAACAGTTGATGTATTGCCTGTTGGTGTTGTCAAACCAGTAGCTGGCGTCCATGAGTAAGAATAACCACTTGTCGATGGACTACCAATTGTTATAGTTTGTCCTGAACAATATGTTTGATCAACTCCTGCATTCGCATTTGGAATTGGCGCAACTACAACACGTACCGTATCATTATTTTGACATCCTGCTAAATCGGTGTTTAAGAAATAGAAAACTGTATCTGTTGAAATACCATTGTTTGTTAATGAAACAATAGGGTTAGAAACATTTGGATTGCTTAATCCAGTAGACGGCGTCCATATGTAGTTATATCCACTTGTTGAAAGCGTACCTAGTTGTCCATTTACTCCAGAGCATAAGTACAAGTTACTTCCTGCATTGGCAGTTGGTACTGGCTTAACAATTACTTTGACAGTATCTTTTGCAGTACATCCATACCATGAAGTAGTCACAATATAACTTACGGTATCATTAGCCGTAGTTGTGTTAGTTAATGATACGGTAGAGCTGCTAGAAGTTGGAGTTGTTAGGCCAGAAGATGGAGACCAGCTGTACGTATATCCACTAGTGTTAGTTGATCCGATGACGCCACTACCTCCTGAACAAAAACCAGTATCCGTTCCAGCAAGAGCTGTAGGAACAGGTCTAACAATCACCTGAACGGTATCTGTTGCACTACATAAAAAGCTGTTTGATACAAGTAAAATATATTGTAATGTATCAGGAGTATTTCCTGTATTAGTTAATGAAAAAACTGGATTAGATACAGCTGAATTACTAAGTCCACTGCTTGGTGTCCAAGTGTAGTTATAACCAGAAGTAGATAACGAACCTAAAGGCGCGCTAGAGCCACTGCAAATTGATGCATTGTTTCCGGCATTTGCAACCGGATAAGGATTTGAAGTAACTACAACCGTGTCTTTATTAGTACAACCATTAAGTGTTGTAGTCAAAATGTAAGTTGTAGATGTTGCAGTTGTTCCTGTATTGTTGATTGTCACTGTTGGATTAGAAACAGTCCCGTTGCTTAAATTAGTTGAAGGTGACCATGAATAAGAATATCCTATAGCAGTAGTAGTTCCTAGTGACGCAGATCCTCCAGAGCAAAATGAAACATCACTACCAGCAACCGCAGCAGGCTGTGGTTTTATAAATACAGTTTTTGTTAAGGTATCAGATGGGCATCCAAATGGATTTAATGCAACGATACTAACTGTTGCTAATCCCGTAGTAGTAAAGTTAACTGTTGCTGATGCAGTATTTGTTCCTGATACTTGCGTTCCGTTTGTTACCAACCATTGGTAGGTATAGCCAGCGGTTGATGATACGGAATATGCAATACCCGTTATAGAGTTTAAGCATAGCGTATCAGGACCATTAATTACTGACGGCTTCTGTGTATTAATTATATTAATCGTATAAACAGTATTTGTAACTTTTGCAGGACAACCATTGTCAGTTGCCGATGTAGAGAACTGATATGGAGTAGTTCTTCCTTGATTACAAGAGGTAGTCCAGCAGAATTGAGATAAAACCGTTGAATCGCCAGAAGCATTAGCTAAAGTCGCAGTTGGATTTACCAATGTCGAGTTAAAAACATCTCCAGTATGCGTTAAAAATAAACTGTCACCATTTATATCTGTGTATCCAATATTAAAACAAAGTGTTTGTCCTTCTTGAATTGTATAAGATGATTGAGTATTTGCTGCTACAGGAGCCGGATTAGTAGGGCAATTAATCACGATAATTTGAATATCTAATCTTGATATACCAATTAAAACGCCATTACGATATTCACTGATTTCAATTGCAACAACATAATAACCTTGGTTAGGCGAAACATATATTCCTAAACCAGTGGCTGGATCCATAGCCGCATAGCTATTTAATCCGAATGGCGTTGTATTGCTAAAATTATTAGCATACGTCACATTCGGAATTGGCCATGTATAAGTTGCAGGGGCAGCAGGATTGGGAGAGCCAGAACTTGAAATTCCCGCAAATGGTGTAACAAAAGCATAGCTTAATGAATCACCATCAACGTCAATAGCCTGATTTAATATACTTACCGTGTCATTCGAGCAAATGAATGGCACAGGTGGAACTGCGAATGTTGGAGAATTGTTAGAAATAGTCGGTGATGGAGCGTAAGCGTAATATGCTTGTCCTGTAGCGCCGGGATTAGTTAAGTTAGCAATATTGTTATTTCTGCAACAACGATCCGATATAAAATAGTATCCTGTTGTATTAGTAGGAACAGAAATAGTAGTTTGATAAATTCCTTCTTCCACACAAACATTTGGAGCAAAAGAACAACTTGCACCAGCATTAGGAGGTACAATTGCTTGCTGAGAAATCAAATTTAAATTTGCTGAAGCTACTCTTTGCTTCTGTCCTGGCGTTGCTGGATTATCTTGATAGGCTCCTATTGGAGTGCTGACTGGCAATTGAGAACTTCCTGGGTCGCATAAGCGATAAATTTTTAGCGTAACACGATAGTCGTATAACCCGGTGCCTGAATTTAGACCTAAATATTGATAGGTCATATTACCACCCATTAAATGGGTTGCAAATGCATCTTGAGTGTTAATCATCAATATGCCTAAACAGCAGATAACTGCAAGTAGTAGCTTTTTCATAAACTAGTTAATAAAATTGAAATAGTTGTTTTGGTTGTTAAGGGGCCTCAAAGTAAATAAAAATCAGCTAATTTACCTTAAAAAACCAGCAATATATTTTTTGATATTAAAGTCATTTAAGTAGGACATTAGAATAGTTTAATAAACAATTCTCATTCGATGATAGCTAGTGCCTATTTAACTAATAAAAAAGCTATTTGAACAAGTTTTGTGCTTCAAAGAATTTAGTAGATTAAATAAAAATCCCTCCAATTTCTTGAAGGGATTTTTGAGGTCGCGAGCGGATTTGAACCGCTGTACGAGGTTTTGCAGACCTCTGCCTAACCGCTCGGCCACACGACCTTTTAATGGTGGGGCAAACATATAAAAAAAATAAACACCCCTTATTATTAACTTGCGTCTTAAACTTAACTAGCTTAAAATAGTTACAAAGACTTTATAAGTTCTATCAGCGTATGTTAAATCAGGACAAAATTCTAAGTAAACGCGTTGAATCCTGTTATATCCATACCAGTTATAAGTAAATGAATATCATGCGTACCTTCATAAGTAATTACACTTTCAAGGTTCATCATGTGACGCATAATCGGATATTCGCCTGTAATTCCCATTCCGCCTAGTATCTGACGAGCCTCGCGTGCAATCTGAATTGCCATATTCACATTATTACGTTTTGCCATTGATATCTGAGCGGGTGTTGCGCGATTTTCATTTTTTAAAACCCCTAATCGCCATGTTAATAATTGAGCTTTGGTTATCTCAGTAATCATTTCGGCTAATTTCTTTTGCTGCAATTGAAAGCCTCCAATTGGCCGTCCAAATTGTTTACGCTCCTGTGAATATCTCAACACTGTGTCATAACAATCTAATGCAGCACCAATCGCTCCCCAGGCAATACCATAACGAGCAGAGTTTAAGCAGCTTAACGGTCCTTTAAGTCCTTTCACAGTTGGAAAAATATTTTCTTTTGGAACTTTCACATTATCAAAAACTAATTCACCTGTTGCGCTAGCTCTTAAAGACCATTTGCCATGTGTCTCAGGAGTGCTAAAACCTTCCATTCCTCTTTCTACTACCAGTCCGCGAATATCTCCATTATCATCCTTTGCCCAAACAACAGCAACGTCTGCAAAAGGTGCATTGGAAATCCACATTTTAGCTCCATTTAAAATTACATGGTCACCAGCATCTTTATAATTTGTTACCATTCCGGAAGGATTTGATCCATGGTCGGGCTCCGTTAATCCGAAGCATCCCATCCATTCTCCAGACGCCAATTTAGGTAGATATTTTTTTCTTTGCTCCTCAGTACCAAAAGTATAGATCGGATACATAACTAATGAACTTTGTACCGAAGCAGTTGAACGAACACCGGAATCACCTCTCTCAATCTCTTGCATAATCAATCCGTAAGAGATTTGATCTAAGCCACCACCACCGTATTCAACTGGAATATATGGACCAAAAGCTCCAATTTCAGAAAGGCCTTTGATTATTTGAGTTGGGAACTCAGCCTTTTGAGCGTATTCCTCGATAATAGGAGAAACATCTCTTTTAACCCATTCACGCGCTGCATCACGAATTAGTTTATGCTCCTCCGTAAGCAATTCATCCATTAAATAATAGTCGTGTGATTGATAACGATCTTTTGACATAGTTGTAATATTTTCAGCTTTTAACTGTGAGGCGCAAAGGTAAACTAAACGCTCAATTTACGAAACAACCAAGCATTAAAATAGTTCAGCGAAAAGTAATTATCTGAAAAAACTATTTTCTATCTAGTTTGTATCGGATTTTTTTACCAGGCTTGACACCATACCAATCAGCCATATAATCGCAATTAATCCAAAATGTTTGATAATTACATTGGGCGTACTCCTCCAAAATATTTTCCCATGCTTTAATCTTGTTGATGTTTTTACCCATTGATGTATTCCAAAGGAACAATATATAATGCGCCGCTTCTAGTTTGTTTTGACTAGCCTTGTTAAATAAGCCAATCGATTTGTAGTTTATTAAATTCGAGTCAGTATAATATACAGCGTTCGAATTTATGTCGCATAAATACATTAAAAGGTTTTCGACAGGAGCCGAGCAGTTTTCTTTTTTGTTTTGAAAATTTAATCTTTTCCAACTTGAATCCGCAATGATAATTCCAGGAGAATTAGAAAAAAGTTTAAGTGTTCTTTTTAGTTCAATAGTATCTTTTAAAAATACAATTTTGTTATCATTTATCTCTTTCGTTTTAGTAAAAGACCTTATTCTTTCTTCTGATTCATACCTCGGCGTTTTAAAACCATTAGCATACAAAATAATTCTTGTACAGCTTGTAAAGAATAATAAAGTAGAAATGATAATTAAATTTTTCATAGTTTTTTATATAAAGGAGGGGGAGAGCTTACGGGCTCAGCCCCCTATGGTGACAACAACAAAATCTCGGGCTTACGGGCCTGAATTATTTTATCGGCAACGGATATTTATTATATAACTCTCGCCATTATCATGAATTTCATATTTCTCAGGAGCCAGAATTATAGTAGTGTCGCTACCTAAATCTCTGCTTATTTCTTCGGGAATTTCATACTCGTTTTCTAAGTCAAATACGGATTGCTCCTGAAGCTTTTTATCTAACGATTCACTGATTTCATTTTTTTGAATTTCGATTTGTAGCGTGTTGTTCTCATAGGATGCATACGTGCCTGCTGATAATGGATTTGTTCTGTCGAAGGTGCCATAAAGAAATAAGCATATTCCAGGATATACTTCACAATCGTATTTGGGTTTACCAAAAACAATTACAATATGAATTTTTGGAGGACGAACACATGTAGTTGTTTCGTTTGCTGCTTCTGCATTTGCGGGAAGCATGTTCATGATTAATAACATCATGACAAGTGTTAAGATTTGTTTTTTCATGTTTTTGTTTTTAAAAGGATTTTTAAATTGATTAATTGATGGGTCAAAACTATTGTCTCAAAAAGTGATTATCCGTTTACAAACGTTTAGCAATTAACAAGTAAATGTTAATTACAAAAAAAGCCCCTTCGCAAGAAGAGGCTTGTAAATTTTATGTCTGACTACAATTAAGGAATCAATTTCTTTTCTTCTACTTGTAAAATTTCTTTTGTTATATTGTCAAACAATATCGCATAAATATAAACTTGATTTGCGTTCGCAGTTGATGGCGATAGTTTAATGTTGTACGTTTTATTAAATACTTGTCCAGCAGTAGTTGAGTTAGCAATTGTCTCGCCATATGTCCCTAAAAATGCGCCCCTTAAAACATGGCGGTGAACATAATTTAATACATTAATTGCGGAAGGCGTTGAAGACATTTTTTGTGGAGCTATAATGCTATCTTCTGCAAAATATACAGCAAGGTTAACAGGATTCGCATAATCATTTATCATTTTCACACTAACATTAGATGTCATTAAACTATCCATTGTATTAAACGAATTATTAATTGTCAATCCAGCATCTGCAGGGCGCTGCAAAATAGTATCTACGGTTACTTCCCAGTCAGGCCAATCAAATATATATTGCGAAGAAGTTGAAGCTTTGTATAATCGATTTATCATCCCTTTTGGAAAGGATAAATTAATTAAATTAAAATCAGTAGCTATTGAAGTTCCAGTCGTTGTATTGAAATCATCTTTTTGATAAATAGAATCATTTCCATTCACAAAAACAGAATTTGTAGTTGCGAAATATCCAGCATGGATGGATAATACTATCAAGCGATCTCCATAAATATCTTGTAATCTTTTTGCTTCATCATGAGCTGCAGGACAAGCCTGACAGATATGTCCCGTGAAATCTTCTAATAATACTTTACGAACAATTGTGTCAGAAGTTGAATCTGGAGGAGTTACATTTCCTGCTACTCCATAAGGTCCTTCTATCTTATCGCATCCGAAGAAAAGAAAGCCTAAAATTAGTGATGTGCAAAGTGTAAATAATTTTAAATGCTTTATCATAATATTAAAATCTGCTTGTTACTGTTACATTAAATCCATTGCTTGCTGGTACATATCGGCATACGCCACCAACACATAGTAAGCCTGCACGCTGACGAGCATAACCTAAGCCAATTCTTGTAGGCCCCTTAGTGTACACCATACTTGCGTTATAATAATGAAAACGATGGTCTGGATCTTCATTGCCATAATTCCATTCGTCAAATGCTGTTACAGACCATTTAGGTGAAACGCTGTATTCTAATAATAACATTGCCCAATTTTTTTTGTCTTCATCAGTTAACAAATGTTGAATCTCTGTACGTATACTATGCTTAGAATCGAATTTGTGTAAGTAGTCAATTACACAAATATGTGCTGTTACTTGTTGTTGTTCAATCTTTCCTTCAATCACATTTTTATCATATACCTGATAGATATAAGTAAAAATTAGCTTGTCGTTTTTAGTTAGTTTTTTATTTAATTCAAATGTTACATCTTGATAGTATCTGTTATCTCCAATTGCAAAAAAATCTGAAGCATAACCTAGTGTATCGTTACTAACTGTAGTTTGTTTAATATCATTAACTGCAGACGCAGACAAGCTGATTTTTGTTCCGTATTCACCACCGAAGAAGCTACCAGGTTTGCAATTAATATAAATTTCTCCTGCTGCTCCCATCTCTCCATTCGGCTGTGTGGCGAAAGGATATAAAGTACTTAAGCGATACGTTAATTGTTTGTTGATTGCTGGAAGATAGTTAATGAACAAACTATTTCCTGTTGCTCCTCTGTCGGAACGATAGTTCATATTATCAACTCTTTTCCCAGATACTTGCGCTCCAAATCCTTTTTTAGCATAATTGATATTTACTAATAATGCTTCGCCGTTTTTATAGATAAAATTATTTACGATAGAAGGGTCGTTAATTTTGTTTGCGTATTCAGCATTTAATAACCAATTTCCGTAACTCAAATTAGTTCTGAAAGCGTAAGCTCCAATATTTTCTGGAAGAATTCGAGTAGGGCTATTATCTTTTTGATATTTGCTTACAAAGCTACCGCCAACGCCTAACCGAAGTTTTTTATCTGCCCATAAATCAAAAACATCATTCAACTGAACATCTCCATCAAATCCTCTTACGATACCCGGACCTTTAGAAAAGAAATTTCGTTGCTCTGCTACAAATCCTTTAAGCACGATGCCCTTATATGGATTGTATTTAATATGCAAACCATCCATAGCATTGTCAACTCCTAATGCACGCTCTTCATAACTTCTGAAGATCAAGCCATTTCCAAATTGATCATAAAAGTTCCCAGCAGTAATTGTTATTTCATCTTTCGTAAACTGCGCAAATCTGTACGTGATTCCACTGCCACGATAGTTAGGGTCAAAGCCTTGCAAGGCATTCAAATAACTTTCGTAGCGAAGTCCTGCTTTAAAATTTCCTGATTCGTAATTCAGATTAAAGAAACCATTGCTTAAGAATTTTTCAGGAACATCTGGTGCAAGAATAGCACTGTCAGGGCGATAGTATTGAGAGTTAACTTCGAAGTTTCCTGATAAGTTCGACATTGTATTAGACTGTTGAGCATACAGACAATTCTGAGAAAAAATAATCATCAATAAGCTAAGGCCAATAAATAGTAATTTTTTATTCATCGTATTAATTTGTTAAGCAAAAATAAAAACGGGAACCTAACAATTGTTAAGTCCCCGAAATTATTTAATTATCAGTAACTATTTGCCCGAAAGCTTTTTTATTTCTTCAAACAGATTGTCTTCATCGCCAGCAGAGTAATTATTATGCTGAGTAACCAATTTACCCGTGCCATCAAATAAGAATGTGTGAGGAACGGAGTTAACATTCATTGCTCTTTTGAAATCTCCATTAGGGTCTAATAAAATCGTATAGTCCCAACCTTTACCAGCTACATAGGGCGCAACCCGACTCATTGAACGGCTATCATCAATAGAAACAGCAAACACTTTTACGCCAGTTTCTTTTTGCCAATCTACATACTCTTCATTAATGGCATCTAATTCCGCTACGCATGGCTTGCACCAGGTAGCCCAAAAATCAATGATAAACGGCTTTCCATCATTACTGATTGCTGACGTATTAAACTCTTTCCCTTCTAATGTCTTTACGCTAGCATGGCCAACATCAGATTTCGTTGCCGTTGTTTGAGCAAATGCAACATTAGTAAGCATTGCTGCAACGAATAATATTCTTAATTTTTTCATAGTGTTATAAAATGAAAGGCCCATTTTACTGAGCCTTTCATTAACGCGATTATTTATCTAAAATTACTTTCTTGATAATTTTTTGTCCTGGAGTTTCGATATTGATTAAATAAGATCCATTTTGTAATCCTGATAAATCAACATTTAATGTTCCATTGTTATTTACGTTCTCAGTTCTTGAAATTGTTTTTCCAGCGATATCTGTAATTGTTAATGTAAATGTTGAAGCATTTAATTGAGACAATTTCACGTTTACATTTCCAGTACTTGGAATTGGATATACACTGATTGTTTCTGTAACTGAATTTTCTCCAACACCTACATTTTGTGTAATGTTGATGTCATCGATATAACCATTGTTACCATAAGCGCTTAACGCTGAGAATTTAGCGATAATATCACCTTGTCCTAAGAAAGCAGATAAGTCTACAGTTTCTAATCTCCAGTCTGTTGTAGATGCAGAAACTGGGGTCCATGCATTTGCTTGGTCAGTTGCATTGGTAGTTAAACCACTTGCATCTGATTTTCCCCATAATGTATTCCAGGTAATACCGCAATCTGTTGTAGCCATGAATGCTAATGAATCGCTGTAAGCAACACTATATCTTGCTTTAGCAACATAGAAAGCT
>Ga0304730_1003818_pt1 | contig 10040 bp, 17 predicted proteins | sample M_130628_MF_Meta_FD_190474 | JGI IMG/M metagenome (GOLD analysis project Ga0304730, IMG submission 190474) | Freshwater microbial communities from Lake Montjoie, Canada to study carbon cycling - M_130628_MF_MetaG (v2) (version 2) | ecosystem: Environmental > Aquatic > Freshwater > Lake | place... | reverse complement strand
CGCTGCTTCTGTTTACACAAATACACAAGGCTTTGCCAAAAACATCTTGATGAACACATCACAATGGGCAAACTTGATGACATTGAATGATTCGGGTCGTCCAATTTACGCGGCGTCACAACCTCAGAACGCTGGCGGCGTTGTAAGCCCAACTTCAATTCGCGGCAATGTCATGGGACTTGATCTCTATGTATCTGCCAATGTAGCAACCTCAGAAAACACAGACAAAGATGATTCAATTCTTATCATCAACCCAACTGCCTACACATGGTATGAATCACCAACATATCAGCTTCGTGCTGATGTCATTGCATCAGGTGAAATCCTTGTAGCAATGTATGGCTATGGCGCAATCGCAACCAAAATTGGTGCAGGCGCATTCGGTGTCAACAAGACCTGATCCATACGCAATAACTAAGTCGCTCAAGGGGGCTGCCAGAGCCCTTGCAGTCCCCTTGAGTCTTTAGAAAGGGAAATAATGAGTACAACAACAGTTGCAGAACTTAAAGCAGCGCTTGGCGTTGGCAGCCTGTATTCAGACGCCACAATTCAAGAAGTTTGCGATGCTGCTGATAATGCTTTGTTGCCTTTTCTATGGATGAACGAGAACTACAATATTGCTCACAGCAACACCACCACAGAAGGAACTCTTTATTTTAATGAGCCGGTCAAAGATATTTATTACATAGGACAGTCAGTTGTAATTACTAAAAACGGCTCACCTTTTAATGGCACAAAAACAATCACAGCTGTCGGGGATTATTCAATAACCTACGCTGTGACCGGCAGCCCCACAGCGTCCGAGTATCACCCGGTAGTTCCTTATGGCATTGTGTCCGGCGTAACACAGAATACTTATGCAACAATTCCGGCAGTCAGAGAAGCAAGTCTGATGGTCTGCGTATCTATCTGGACTGCTCGACAGACTAACTCTGGCAATGGTATGCAACCTGATGGATCGATGGGCAGCATGTACACAATGTCCTCACAGCTAGTGGCTCGCGTTCGCGGCTTGCTTGCGCCTTATCTCGACCCTCGTTCTATGGTGGGCTGATGCCAGCGATAACTACACTCCGCACATCAATTGCATCGGCTCTGACCGACAACTCCCTTTATTCAGTATTCTCCTTCCCTCCTGCCACGCCTATTGCTAACAGCATTATTGTGACTCCTGCCGATCCTTACATCGTGCCTACCAATAATGACTACACAGCAATTGCTCCGATGGCTAACTTTACGATTTCAATCCTTGTCCCTTTGCTCGATAACCAGGGCAACCTTGCTGGAATAGAAGCTGACGTAGTTCGCGTCTTTGCGCTTCTTGAAGCTTCTAGCATTGTATTTAATGTAGGTAGCGTCAGCGCGCCTAGCGTCCTGTCAATCGCTACAGGAGATTTACTGACTTGCGACATTGCAATCAGTACACTTACGGAATGGAGCTAATCGATGGACGATTGGACAAAGGAGCAAGCCGACTTTCTAATCAAGATTGGTCAGCTTCCACCAGTAACACAAGCAACAAAACCAACCACTAAGAAAGACGAGGAATAACCTAAATGGCAGTATTCATGAGCAATGGAGTAGTTTTAACTGTCAATGCAGTTGATCTCTCAAACCACGTTACAGCGGTAACAATCAATCGTTCTTTTGATGAATTAGAAGTTACAGCAATGGGTGATACAGGACACAAGTTCGTCAAGGGTCTTGAGGCATCATCTATTACTATTGACTTTTTAAACGACACAGCATCAGCAAACGTTTTGCAGACACTACAGGCAACATGGGGAACTAACGTTACAGTAACAGCAAAGCAGACTTCTGCCGCTACATCTGCAACGAACCCTCTTTACACAATGACATGCCTTATTAACAACACAACCGATATTAACGGCGCAGTTGGAGACCTTTCGACACAAAGCCTTACACTCAATGTATCCGGTACAATCGCAATATCAACTTCCTAAAAACTAACTAAGGGGCTAACATGGCAAAACTCAAAGTAACAAGGGCTGATGGACAAGTACAGGAGTTTGAGATAACTCCTGTATTGGAATACAGCTTTGAGCAATACGCCAAGAAGGGCTTTCACAAAGCTCTTATTGAGGATCAGAAGCAGTCAGATGTTTACTGGCTGTGCTGGGAAGCAATTAGGCGTTCGGGTGAAACAGTCAAACCTTTCGGGGAATCATTCCTTGAGACACTCAAGTCAGTCGAGGTCTTAGAGTCTGACCCTTTAGGGTAGATCGGAACTCCCTCACCTATCTCGCAGCTCGCTTGAGTTACGAGTATGGAGTTCCCTTCCAAACCATTGTCGAACTACCGGCAGCGGCGTTTAAGGCACATATAGAAGTCCTTAAGGACTTAGCAAAGGAGCGAAGCGATGCCAGTAAAACTGCAAGGCGCTATCGCTCTTAGGAAAGCCTTACGCAACTTTGAGCCGGACTTGGCTAAAGAGACAACTAAAGAGATTGGCAACTTTCTCAAGCCAGTAACTCGCAATGCCCGAGGCTTCTTGCCTTCTAATGCTGAAGCACCTTCTGGCTGGCTTAAGCGCGAAGGCGCTAAGGGTCGCTGGTCTACTCGCTATTATGACAAGGCACTTGCAAGTCGCAGCATTGGCTACAAGTCATCACCTAGCAAACCTAATCGTTCTGGATTTCGCGCCTTGGCTTCTATCTTTAACAAGTCTGCTGCCGGAGCAATCTACGAGACAGCAGGACGCAAGTCTGGAGTTACCGGAAACTTCACTCCGAGACTCGGTGGCAAACTTACAGGCGAAGGTCAGAAGATGACAGGTCGCGCAATCTTTAGAGCCTTTGAAGAAGATCGTGGCAAGGCTACAGCCGGAGTTCTAAAGGCTATAGAGACTTCAGCAGCTAAATTTAATGCTAGGAGACCAGCCTGATGGCAGACTTAAGAGTTGATATTGCGTCCGAGTTCACCGGCAAGGCAGCCTTTACAAAGGCACAGAAAGCCACAAGCTCGCTAGATAAAGCAGTCGGAAAACTAGGCAAGCAGATTGCGTCAGTTTTTGCCTTTACAAAGATTGTGGCATACGGCAAGGCATCAGTTAAGGCTTTTGTTGAAGAAGAACGGGCAGTCTCACAGCTGACAACAGCAGTCAAGAACCTTGGTCTAGCCTTTGCCCAGCCAGAGATTAACAATTACATCAGCCGCCTAGAAGCAAGCACGTCTATAGTCGATGACCAGTTGCGCCCAGCGTTTCAGGCATTGCTAACAACCACAGGATCACTTACTAAATCCCAAGAACTTCTAGGACTTGCTATTGAAGGCTCACGCGGTAGCGGTATCGCACTTACTACAGTTACACAAGACCTAGCCAATGCCTATAACGGCAATACACGAGGTCTGCGTAAGTACAACCTAGGACTTACCAAGGCACAACTTACAACGATATCTTTTGCGGACGTGCAGGAACGCTTTGCGCGTCAGTTTTCTGGTGCTAACGCAGCCTACTTAGAGACCTACGCTGGCAAGCTTGATGTTCTCAAAGTGGCTTCCGAAACTGCAAAAGAGACAATTGGAAAGGGCTTAGTTGATGCCCTGGTCTTAGCTGGTGGCAAAGATGGAGATATTCAAAATGTGTCAGATGCAATGGGATCACTTGCAGAATACACGGCAGACACAGTTCGTGGTATGGGAGTCTTAATAGCCAAGATAACTCAACTAAACGATAAGGTCGCTGGTGGTGCGCTAGGCAAGATTATTTCTGGCGGCTTTAACCTTGGCTTTACAGGACTACTTAACAGACTAGGCAATAAAGCTCAAGAACGTCCGACAGCAGGACGCCGCTTTATGGGTGGGCAACAGGCTAACCTTTACTCATCTAGTGCGGCAGCCGAAAAGAAGTTTCAAGCGCAGCAGAAAAAACTAGCAGATGCACAAACTAAGGCAACTAAGGCACTTACAGCAGAGCAAAAGAAACAAGCAGCACTTAAAAAGGCTGGGTCAATATTCGACCTGGAGCAAGTGCAACTTATTGCTGCCTTAAAGGGTAAGTTATCTGATGAGGATCGTAAGCGCGTTGAACTTCAGTTTGCTTTAATTACAGGCAATACTAAGCAAGCCCAGCAACTTACTTATGAACTAGCAATTGCTCAAGGACTAGGCAAAGACATTGCTAAAGACCTAGCAAGCCTTCCACCAGCTGCTAATCCTTTTGCTGCGTGGGAAGCCTACCTAGACATGCTTATGATTAAGGCTCAAAAGGTTGCAAGCGTTAGTGGAACTGTTGCTGTTGCAGCTGCTTCAAGCGTTAGCAGCGCAGGGTCATCAATCTATGTGGGCGGCACAAAAGTAGATTTACCTGCCACAAACGTAGCGACAATGCCAAAGCCAGCAGCCACAGCAATAAGCGGCGGTGGACAACAGGCAACTACTTATGTAGGTGGCACTCCAATTTATGTCCAGATTGACGGAAAGACCATAGCCTCTGCATTACAAGACTCATCTCTTTCAGGTATCGGATCATCAGTAAACAGAACTGGTAGATAACTATGGCGCTGCCAGCAGAAATCTCGGTTTCGTTTGACTTCTCATCCGGTGCAACCTTCGGCTATCCCTTCACTATTGGTGATGCCAAGAATGGCGTTTTAGGTACTGGCACACTTGGCGGCTCTACAGTCCCATTGCCAATAATTGACCTTACTCCCAGCGTACGAAACATAACTATTGACAACGGGCGCAACATCCAGTCCGACACTTATCAAGCCGGTACAGCAGTCATACGAGTCTATGACTCTGACGGATCGTGGAATCCACAGAACACGTCCTCAATCTATTATCCTTACCTTGTACCGCTGCGCAAGATTCGTGTATCAGCTACAACAGCGACTGCGCAGGAGTTTCTATTCTCTGGCTATACAACAGAGTATCGCTATTACTATGACCAAGCCGAGAACGTGGGCTATGTGGATATTTACGCAGCTGACGCCTTTAGATTGCTTAACCTTGCACAAGTCACCACAGTCACAGACTCCGGTGCAGGACAGGCAACCGGCACACGCATTGGCAAGATTCTTGATGAGGTTGATTTTCCTTCAAGCATGAGAACTATTTCGACAGGGCAGTCTCTATGTCAGGCTGACCCAGGCACACTTCGCACATCTCTGTCAGCAGTCCAGAACGCAGAGTTTTCGGAGCAAGGCGCGTTCTACTTCGACGGGTCAGGCACAGCCATCTTTAAGAGCCGCAACCAAGTAGCCTCATCTATCTCTGGCACTCCTATTGAGTTTAACCAGACCGGGGGTATCCCATACAAGAACCTAGTGTTTGCCTTTGATGACAAGTTGATAATTAACACTGCCAGTATGCAGCGCATAGGCGGCACAGCCCAGGTCTATCAGAACGCAGCAAGCGTGGCTAAATATTTCCCTCATCAGTACAGCGCCCAGGACTTAGTTATCGATACCGATGCCAATGCCCTAAATATTGCTGCCACTTATGTCGCCACAAGAGCCGAGACAGTTATCAGAATCGATGCCATGACTGTTGATCTACTAGACACAGCAGTCCCGACAGCCACCATGATTGGCTTGGACTACTTCACCAACGTCAGAATCTCAAACATCCAGCCTGATGGCTCAACCATCGTCAAGACCTTGCAAGTGCAGGGGCTACGCTGGGAGATTAGTCCAAACGCAATGCAAGTTACAGTTACAACACTTGAGCCCATCGTTGATGGATTCATCATCGGCAGCGCAGAACGCGGTATAATTGGCGTGTCTGCAATGACTTATTAGGAGATATAAATGGCAACAGGCTTTCCATCCGTAACGGGAGATATCCTTACAGCGGCAATGTTTAACGGGCTAGTAGCCTTTACAGTCGATGCTGATGCTACAGCAGACTACACAGCAGTCCTAGACGATCAATACCAGGTCTTACAGCCTATGAACAAGGCAACAGCAGTAGCCTTTAAGATTCCTACCAATGCCTCTGTAGCTTTCCCAGTAGGCACAGCAATCACAGTTCTTAACAAAGGTGCTGGACTTTGCACAATCAGCGCAGTTACATCAGGCACAACAACAATTCTTTCAGCAGGTGCAGTAGCAGCTTCTCCTACCTTGGCTCAATACAAGACAGCGGTTTGCATTAAGACTGCTACAGATACTTGGTATGTCGCAGGTGGCGTTTCATAATGATTGGAGCGATTACTGTAGGAACAATCTCTTCTGCTCCACCGCCAAAACCTGTTGTAACAGGCGGCACCTTGGCTTCAGACGCAACCTATTATTACAGAACTTTTACTTCTAACGGCACATTAACAATAAGTGGAAATTCTCTAACTTGTGATCTATTAGTAATAGCTGGCGGTGGCGGTTCAAGTTTAGGAAACGCAGCTGGTGGCGCTGGCGCAGGTGGGCTTTCATATAAATCATCTGCATCTTTAGCCGCAGCAAGCTACAACGCAGTAATAGGCGCTGGTGGTGCGGGCTCAACTGGTTTGGGCAATGTTGGCGTAAATTCTACTTTTGACACTATTACGTCCAACGGCGGCGGTTATGGTGGATACAACAGCGGTTCAACAAATGGCGGCGCTGGTGGTTCAGGTGGTGGCGGTTCGTATAACAGTAGCGGTGGCGCAGCAACACAGGGTTCAACTGGTGGAGCAACAGGTTTTGGTAATGCTGGCGCTGCTGGAAACAATGGTGGAAATCAAGGTGCAGGCGGTGGCGGTGGCGCAGGAGCAGCCGGAACAGCTGGTGCGACAAACGCAGGCGGCGCAGGCGGCGCGGGAGTTAATACTTATTCTGATTGGGCTAGTGCTACTTCAACTGGCGTAGGCGGTTATTACGCAGGTGGTGGCGGTGGAGCTATTGTATTTACTGATTCTGCTGGCGCTGGTGGCTCTGGTGGCGGTGGTAATGGTGGTCGTTATTCCCCTTACATCGAAGCTGTAGCTGGAACAGCAAATACAGGCGGTGGAGCAGGTGGAACTGGTAATGGTGGAACTCAAGTTACATCGAAAAATGGTGGCTCAGGAATTGTCATTGTTCGATATTTGAAATCGGCGGTTTAACATGAGTCATTGGGCAGAATTAGACGCAAATAACAAGGTCATTCGTGTAACTGTTGGAGATAATAATGATCCAGCAGGAGACGAAGGTTATCAATGGCTTATTGATAATCTTGGTGGCACTTGGATTAAGACATCTTACAATGGAAATATTCGTTACAACTATGCAGGAATTGGATACACATATGATCCAGTCGATGACGCTTTTATAGGGCCAGCTCCTTGTGAGCATAATGAATTAACCCTCAACGCATTAAAGCGATGGGAATGTTCACACGCTTCTCATGTGGTGATTATTGATGAGTCCTAAGCTATGCAAAGCCGGACAACAGCTTCGCGAGCAGTTCGATGATACTTACCCGGATAGAGATAGAACCTCGGACGGCTGGATTGGCGACACTCGTCACTCAGCACGTCCTTCTGACCACAATCCTGATGCAAAGGGTATCGTCCGAGCGATTGATATTGACAGGGATTTATCTGGAAAGGCAAAGCCTGACCTCATGCCTGACCTTGCGGATCAGATACGACACGCAGCAAAGTCTGACAAGCGCATTGCTTACATCATATTCGCAGGAAAGATTGCTTCCCCTCGCATGGGGTGGCGCTGGCGCAAGTATTCTGGAATCAATCCGCACACTAAGCATTGCCATATCTCTTTCACTAAGAAGGGCGATGCAGATGGCTCGTTCTTTAATATCCCAATGATAGGCGGCACAGCATGAACATGAAGCATCCAGCAATCCTTTCAGTAGGAGCGTTTTTAGCAGTATGGGGAACTACCTCAAACTTCTCACTCGACTATCGTGCAATCTTGGGCGCTGTCGTAGCTGGCGTATTCGGATACGCATCTCCTAAGAAGTGACAGCGCAGGACTACGCGGCATTATCAGTCGCTATCATCTCAATCCTTGGCGGCGTTGCAGCTTATGTCCAGTTCATGATTAAGCACTACTTGTCAGAGTTACGCCCTAACGGCGGCTCGTCTATAAAGGATCAGGTTAATCGACTAGAAGCGCGTGTCGATACAATCATCGAGCTGTTAAGTAAGTAACACTTATCCTATGGCTAAAAAAAAGGTCATAGACCTAGACACATACAGCGCCTTAGACGCTTATGCCATTTCGATGAATGAGTTCTACAAGGCACTACGCAGGGCTGGTTTTGCAGTTGATTTATGTCTAGCAATTATTACCGATAGAGACGCTTATCCAGATTGGGCATTGCCACAACTTCCCAATCGCATAGACAACATTCCCTACGATGATGAGGATGACGATTAAGAGGATCGTAATACTCTCGGATTTGCAAGTGCCTTTTGAGGACGTGCATGTAGTCCGTAACATTGCCAAGTTTCTAGGCACTTTTAAGCCAGACCAGACAGTCACGATAGGTGACGAAATTGACTTCCAGACTATAAGCAAGTGGTCACAAGGCACACCCGAGGAATACTCACAGAGCCTTGGCGATGACCGAGACCGATGCGTCGAGCTTCTTTGGGAACTCGGCGTCAGCGATTGTATAAGAAGCAACCACACGGATCGTTTATACAACGTCATCATGCGCAAGATTCCCTCATTCCTATCCTTGCCAGAGCTGCGCTTTGAGAAGTTTATGAAGTTTGATGAACTAGGCATAACCTTCCACAAGAACCCTATGCCGATTGCTCCAGGCTGGATTGCAGTACATGGAGACCACACACCTATTAAGCAACTAGGCGGTCTATCAGCCCTTGAGGCAGCCCGTAGGCATGGCAAGAACGTCATCTCTGGACATACTCATAGGGCAGGGCGTAGCGCCTTCACAGAAGCCTCTGGAGGGCGTTTGGGGCGTGTTCTACATGGAGTTGAGGTAGGTAATCTCATGGACTTTAAACAGGCTCGATACACCAGAGGAACGGCTAATTGGCAGCAAGCTTTTGCCATCATGTATGTGCATGGATCAAGCGTACAGGTGGACGTTATTAACATCGAGAAGAATGGGACGTTTATAGTCCAGGGCAAGGTCTATGGAAGGGTTCGCTAGACCAGACTTCGGCGATGAAGATGTGGATAACTTTGTTATCGTTTCGTTACCTAAACATGGCGGGTGTCGGATAATCCTGCTGTAATACTTCTGGTGTTTCCGAGATACGGATTACAGAAGGGTTAATGATGAATCACGACCACATAGTTATATTCTCAATGCTAATAGGGGCTTTGCCTGGTTTTCTGTTTGGCTATATGACAGGACATGAGAATGGCATTAAGCAAGCTCGCCAATCTTATCGCCGTTTTACACGCCAAATGGAACAGCACCAGGTGAATCGATGAACGCCGGTGATTTCCTTACTGAAGCAAGAGCAACCATTCAAGATCGTGGAATGGACTACGGACACCCGACAGACAATATGCAAAGAACAGCACGATTATGGTCTGCATATCTCGAGCTGCCGATTAGTGACTTTCAAGTTGCGATGTGCCTTGCAATGGTCAAAATCGGACGAAGCATGGAAAGTGCAAAAGTCGATAATTACATCGATGGTGCAGCCTACTTTGCTATATCAGGACAACTGAGAACAGAGGAGAATGAACTCTATGTTTAACCTAGACGATTACGAGACAGTAGAAGAACGACTAATTAAGTTTTGGAAGGAACATCCTGATGGACGCATTGATACAAAGTTGGTTGAGGCTAGTGCTACACGTTTTATCGTACAGGCTTACATATACAGAACTGAAGCTGACCAACACCCTTGGGCTTCTGGGCTCGCGGAAGAAACGATATCGGGTCGTGGAGTCAATGCTACTTCTGCTCTTGAAAACTGTGAAACGTCTGCGCTTGGTCGCGCTTTGGCTTCGGCTGGCTATGCGACAAAGGGAAAACGCCCAAGTAGAGAAGAAATGGCAAAAGTTCAAGAGCAGTCTAAAGTAAAGGCTAGCATCGATGAAGTAAAGGCTAAGATGGCACAGACATCTAACGAGTATATTCCAGTAGCAAAGGCAGATGATCCATGGACTATC
>Ga0304730_1003816_pt1 | contig 10041 bp, 3 predicted proteins | sample M_130628_MF_Meta_FD_190474 | JGI IMG/M metagenome (GOLD analysis project Ga0304730, IMG submission 190474) | Freshwater microbial communities from Lake Montjoie, Canada to study carbon cycling - M_130628_MF_MetaG (v2) (version 2) | ecosystem: Environmental > Aquatic > Freshwater > Lake | place... | reverse complement strand
GCCATCCAGCCAGGTCGACGGCAGGCCGGTGTCGTACTTGCCGAGCGTCAGGAAGTTGCCGGCGTCGAGGATGTCGACCTGCCAGTCGATGTTGGTGTCGCCCGGCGCCGCGAAGGCCGCCGTCACCGTGCCGTCGCCGTTGTCGAGCCAGCCCACCGACCGCGGGATGCTCGAGGCCACGTCGGTCGCGGCCACGCTCGACGTGATGCCGCTCGTGCCGGTCCAGGAGCCGTCACCACGGCCGGCCTTGATGGCCGTCACGAGATCGGTGGCGGACAGGCCGCTCGCCACGGTCACCAGGCCGTTGCCCAGGTTCACCAGGCCGCCGGCGTTGGGGGCGAGGCCGCCCACCGTGGTCTGGAGATAGGGCGCGAGCGACACCGTGCCGCCGGCGACCGGGATGACCTTGCTCGAGCCCAGCGCCGCGGCGTTGGCGAGCTGAAGCGTGCCCTGCTGCACCGTCGTCGAGCCTGTGAGCGTGTTGGCGGCGGTGAGCACCAGCGTGCCGCCGCCCGTCTTCACAAGAGGCTGCGTGCCCGAGAGCGTCGGGTAGCCAGCCTGGGTTTGGGTCTGCGTCGTGCCGCTGCCAACGTTGATCGTGATGCCAGAAGGCGTCACGCCGTGGGTGAACACGAGGTTCAGATTGTTGCCGCTTTGGGCGACGGAGAACGTGCCTGTGCCGAAGGAGTTTGCGAATCCACCGGTGCCGTTCGTGGCGGAGGTGCGAATCACGAACTTGTCTGCCGAGAAACCGGTGATGCCACTGGTGGCGCTGGCGATCGTCCAGGTGTAGTCCTGGGACGAGTTGAAGTTCGCAGCCGAGCCGCTCACGTCAGGCCCCGTCCCGGAGAGGGTCCAGAGGTTGATCCGGAAAGGATCGGCTGATGTGGCGGCGATGTCGAGCGCACCGCCAACCGCGAGCAGATCCCATTCTGCTCCGGCCGTGCCCGTGGCGTTGAACAACTGCCAGTTGTAGTTGCCGCCCGAGGCGAAAACGGCCGAACCCGTCGTCGTGAGCACTCCAGGGCTCAGGCCGGGCGTCAGCGTGCCGCCAGCATCGATTCGAACGCCGCCGATCGTGCCGTTTCCGCCGAGCGACGCCCCGCCGCCCACCGTCACCAGGCTTGACCCGACCACACCTCCGCCGCTCACGACGCCGTCTTTGACCACCGAGACCCGCACCGAGTCGTTAAGCGTCAGCGGCGCCGTCAGCGCGGAGGCGTTGGCGGTGATCCGCAGCGATCCCGTGCCGCCGAGCGAGAGGCCGTTGATGCTGCCCGTGGTGCTGCCGCTCACGATCCCCGAGAACGTCGTGGCGTTGTCGATCACGAGTCTGACCGGGGCCGCCGAGCCGGTGGCGAACAGGCTCACGGTGCCGGGCACGGTCACCGCGTCGCCCGCGAGGCGGGCCGGGCTCGCCGTGCGGCCTCCCACTGACAGCCCACCGAAAGGAGTGCCGAACACGTCGCCACCGATGGTGATCGGTGCAGTCGCCTCGATCGTGCCGTGGTTGAACTGCGTCTGGTTGGTGCCCAGTGCTCCGCCGTCGGAAACCTTCACCGTGCCGCCGGTGGTGCCGCTCGAGACGCCGATCCGGAAGGTGGTCAGTGTGGCCGCGTTGTTTTGGGTGAGCACGAGCGTGCCGGGCCCCTGCTTCGTGATGGTGCCGGAGGCCGTCCCCGAGTTGTTGGTAAGCACACCGTCGAGCACGAGGGTTCCGGCAGCGGCCACCTCGATCGTGCGGGCAGTGGAGCCGAGGTCAATGTTGCCTTCGATACGGGTCGTTCCTGAGGTGGCCGTCGCGTTGATGTTGCCCAGGAGATTGGTGCCGTTGAGGTCCATGGTGGCTGCCGCCGGCAGCGTCAGAGAACTGAGATTGACGTTGCCCGTCGTGGACAGCGTCGCGCCCGCGGGCACGGCGAGCGTGGCGGTGCCCGGGGCTCCGTCAGCACCGGTGATCGACCGGCTGCCGAGATCGATCGACGCCGTGGTGGACAGGGCACCCCCTGAGATCTCGATCGCGTTGGACGCGGCGCCAAGTGCCGACACTGCCGAGATCGCCAACGTGCCGGACTGGATCCGCAGTCCGCCGGAGAAGCTGTTCACTCCGTCGAGCGTGAGCGTGCCCCCGCCGGTCTTCGTGAGCCCGGTGGAGCCCTGGACGACGGATGCCAGGGTTGCAGCATTTCCGGCCGTGACTGAAATCGCGTTGGTCTGGATCGAGGTGCCTGTAAGAGAGAGTTGCCCCCCGGTGAGCACATAACCGTTGGCCGACAACGCGATGCCGTTGGCCGCCGACACAGAGCCGAGCGTGACAGTGCCAGCGGTTCCGCCGAAGTTCGCCCGCTGTGCTGAATCCCACGAACCGCCGTTGCTCCATGACCCGCTGCCGCCGCTGCCCGGAGCGGTCGTTCCCCAGCCGCCGGCACCGTTCCAGAAGAGGTTCGCGCCACCGACGGCGTCGACCACGCCATTGACCACGAAATCAAGGTCCGCCGTCGTCGACTGACTGTTCAGGTACCACGTCCCCGTTGAGCCGGACGCGTTCCAGTTCACGATCCGAAACGTGACCGACGTTCCGGCGGCGACGTTTTGGAGGCCGCCGATGCCGGAGAGCGTGATTGCTGGCTGCACGTTCCCCGTGGCGGTGACGTCGGATCCCCACGTGATCGGCGTGCCGATGTCGGTGAACGTTCCTGAACCGACCTGATACTGCCACTGCCCGGTGGTCGGGCCCGTGTTTGAGCGACGTACATTGTAAGAGGCGACGTCGGAGAACGACATCGCATATCCCGACGTCGGCGTGAACGAAAACGTGATGAAGTCGCCGGCGGTGATCGCCGCGTCGAGCGTCGCATTGCCGTTCCAGGAATTTCCTCCCCAGGCTCGCTGAGCGCCGGAGCCCGCCGTTGAGCCCACGCCCACGCCGCGGGTCAGGCCGCCGACCGTTATCGCCGCGGCCGATGTGGTGGCGGCCATGGGCGACGGACCATAGTTGCTCGAGCCACCCGTGAGCGTGCTGAAATCCCATCCCGCGAGGACGTCGGCCCGCGCCTGTTCGGCAACACCGCCCCCGAGCAACAGGCCCACGCCGATGACTGCCCGCCACAGGTCCTCACGCCGCAAGATCGTTGAACGCATGGGTCGTCACTCCGAAGGAGGGTATCGATCGAGGCCGCCGTGTCGGCAGTATTGCCGATGGCACGGATTTTGCCAGCCACCCATGAGCGGATTGCCAGCGAGCTATCGGAATCACAGTTACGAGCGGATTGGCAGCAGAAAAAGAGGGATCCGGGCCGGGAGGCGATTCGCGGCGTAGCTGGCCGCCAGCCTCGTCAAGCTTCAGGCGGCGGCCTTGCTCCGCCGCGCGGCCCGGGCCGCCAGGATCGCCAGGCCGATCGAGCCGAGCGCCACGGTCGAGGGCTCGGGGACGGCGTTGATCGCCGTGCCGGGCGAGCCGATGTTTTGCGTTGCGCTGGTGGCCGACAGGTAGGTGACCTGGCCATTGACCGTGCCGACCGTGCTCACGACGGCGCTCGTGTTGGGGCTCGTCGTCGGATCGCCGTTCGCGGCGTACTGGTAATAGAAACTCGAGCCGAGCGTCGCGGCCCCGAACGTCACCCGCGGAGTGGCCTCGGCGCTCCCCGAGTTGAAGAGCACGATGCCGTCGCCGGTCGATGAGAGGCTGACGCCCGAGCCGGTGTAGGAACCGATGGCGGCCGTGGCCGCGCTGCCACCCCAGAAGCTCCGAAAGTTCGGGATATCCGTCAGGGGGGAGGCCGTCTCGAGAAACACCACCGATTCACCAGCACCGATGCTCGAGACGCCGTTGAGGGCCACGGCCCTTGTCGAGTCGAAGCTGTTGTCGTCCATCTTCCATCCGGTGAGGTCGACGGCCGATGAGCCGAAGTTCGTGACTTCCCACCAGTCGGCCGTAAACGTGGGGGCCGTGCCGCTTTGGCTCATCGCCTCGGTGATCCGAAGCGTCGAGAGTTGGGCGAAGGCGGGCGTTGCGGCCGACAGGCAGAACGCGATGGCGAGCAGGCGGCAGGCGAGGAGGGAACGCATGAGGTGGGCACTCCAAGTGAGCAGAAAGTTCGCCGCAGGCCGGACTGGCCCTGGCGAACGGAGGAACTCCTGTGCAAAAGCCGTGCCCAAAATCACCAGGATTGTGTGAGCGTCGTTGGGGGCGTCTCTTGTGACTCATTTCCTAAGCAAGAAACGCTCTGTGAGTTTCTCGTGAGCGTCTTTGTGCTGTCGTGTTCCAGGCTGGTTTCGCAGTTCTGGTGAAAGGTGTTTCGCAATCCTAGGGAAACGTTTCGCAGAAACTGAGAAACCCGCCGGCGCCGTGCTCACACAATCCTCACACAATCTTCGTAAAACAAATGAGGTTGCGGGTCGTACATAAGTACTGCTCGTGGTGCTGCCTCTGCTCGTGGCCCCGCAGTTACCTGCTGGCATATGGAGTTGTGTTTGATGCCACAACCGACGAGAGCCTCGTTCGTAATCGATGCTCATCCGATTGCATCAATGGCCATGATGTCCGCACGACGGCGAGGTTTCACCCTCGTCGAACTGCTCGTGGTGATTGCGATCATCGCCACGCTGATCGGCCTCCTGCTGCCGGCGGTGCAGTCGGCCCGCGAGGCCGCGCGGCGAACGCAGTGCCTGAGCAACATGCGGCAGATCGGCCTCGCCTTCCACGGGTCGCTGGGCGCGAAGCGGACATTTCCGGCCGCCTGTTACACGACGGCGGCCGCCACGCTCAAGCCGCCGGAGAACGCGGCGGGCAAGGAGCATTCCTGGCGGGCTCTGGTGATGCCATTCATGGAGGAGCAGGCGGCGGTCGCCGACTACACCTGGAAAAAGCACTGGTATGACGTGACGAGTAACTCGTCGCCCGCCCGGACCGCTGATGCCGTGACGGGGATACCGCCCGACTGCAACCTCGCCGTGGGCGCCCGGCCCGTGTCGTTCTATCTCTGCCCGACGTCGCCGCCGCGAGGTTCCTACACCACCATCACCGCCTCCCCCGACAGTGATAGTGCTCGACCGGCGATCTCCAGCATGAAGGCGCCGCTCGCCTACACCGACTACGAATGCGTCACCGGCGTGAAGAGCGGCGTGGTGGTGCCCGAGCGATACTTCGGCGGCGAAGAGTCGACGGGACTGCTCGCGAAGGACGCCGTCACCCGGCCGGCGAAGGTGGCCGACGGCCTCTCCAAGACGCTGTTGATCGTGGAGGGTGCCGGCAAGCCATTCACGTGGCGGCAGGGAAAGCTTCAATCGAATCCGCTCGGGCCCATGATGTACACCCAGGGGATCAGCTGGGCCGACAGCCTCGGCCCCTTTAGGATCGACGGCTTCAACGACTTGGGCACGGCCAAGGCGTCGGCGGGGGCCGGCCGGGCGATGAATGCCTCGAACGAGGGCGAGTGCTACTCGTTCCACGTGGGCGGCATGTGCGCCGTGTTCGGAGACGCCTCGACGCGGTTTCTCTCCGAGAGCGTCGAGCTTCCGGTGTTCTGCGCCCTCGTGACCAGAGCGGGCGGTGAGAACCTGCCCGACGCGCCATGACAACGGGGACGCGGCGGCACACGATGGACTGCGGTGGCGCCGCACGGCGTGCGGTGATGCTTGCGGCTCTGGCCGCCGGCATTGCAGCCCCGATTACCGGGAGGTGTGCCTCTGCCGACGACCGTGGCCGTCGCGACGGCGGCGACATGCGCGGGGACGTCGTAGCCTCGTGCGTGATTCCGCGGGTGATGCTCGCGGCCCCACGCGGCGAAGAACCAGCCGTGATGCTCGGCGGGATCAGCGACCTCTTCGTCGAGCCCGACGCTGACGCTGGCACGCCCGGTCGCCGGCGGGCATGGCTCGTGACCGACCGCGGCCCCAACGGCACCACGGAGATCGAGGGGCGGGAGCACCGAACGCTCGCTTCGCCCTCTTTCGCGCCGCGGATCCTCGAGGCGAGGATCGACTGGGATCCGCGGCACCCCCGGCAACTCGCGGTGGAACTGACGGGCACGCTGCCGCTTTGCGACCGCGCCGGTGAAGCGGTGTCGGGCCGGCCCAACGGGTTGGAAAACGATCCGTTGATCTTCGATCCGCAGGGCCGCGCGGCGATCGCTCCCGACGTCGACGGCGTCGATACGGAGGGGCTTGTCCGAACCCGCGCTGGAGGCTTCTGGCTCGCCGAGGAGTATCGGCCGTCGCTGCTGGCCGCGGACGCCGATGGCACGCTCCAGCGACGATTCGTGCCCGCGGGCGTGGCCTTGGCCGATGCCGGCACTGAGGTGGTCGATTCGCTGCCAGCGGTCTACTCGCAGCGCCGCGACAACCGCGGCTTCGAGGCCTTGGCGATCTCGCCCGACGAGACGCGGATCTTCGCCCTCATGCAGAGCCCGCTCGACGGCACCGACCCGGCCGTGGCCCGAAAACTCGGGAACGTGCGGCTCGTCGCCTTTGATCCAGCGCGTGGGCGGCCAGTCGGGGAGTATGTCTATCGGCTCGGCGATCCTGGGCAGAAGGGCTATCGCAAGGGGAAGGCGACACCCGACGACGGTAAACTCTGCGCGATGGCGGCCCTGGGGCCCAGTTTGCTTCTCGTGCTGGAGCAGGCAGGTGGTGGCGTGGCGCGGCTCTACCTCGCCGACCTTTCCGTTGCGACGAACACCTTGGATCGCACCGTCGCCGGCGACGAGCCCCCGGCGGAAATGCTGCGCGATCTCGATAAAGCTGACATCACTCCGGTGGCGAAGAAGCTGCTGGCCGACCTCGCTCCCATCCTCGATGCCATGCGGGCCGGCACTGCGAACCTTGGCACCGGTCGCCGCGAGGAGCGCGACGCGAAGAAAAGCGGCCCGCTCAAGCTCGAAGGGCTGGCCGTGGCCGACGAGCAGCACGTCTTTCTTGTGAACGACGACGATTTCGGCATCCACGAGGATGCCGACGACGATCCGCCGCCCCGCACCTGCCTGTGGGTCGTGAGGCTCGCCCGGCCCATCACGCTCACACAACGCTAACCCGTCGCCTGTATGCATCCGGTAGTCGCCGGATCCCTCTTATCCCGCCTCGCCATTTTGCCCGGAGATCATCCCCATGCTGGCCCGACTTCGCCGTTCCTGCCTCGCCGCCCTTCTGGCCGCACTCGCCTGGACAGGTTCGGTCCAGGCGGCCGGCATCATCCGGATCACCGAGGCGATGAGCAACGCGCTCACGCTCAACAACATGGACTGGTGGGAGATCACCAACTACGGCGACGTGGCGATCGACATCACCGGCTGGCGAATGGACGACAACTCCTATTCGTATGCCCAGTCGTTGGCGCTCGTGCCGTATGCAACAGGCACCGAGCCAGCATGGAGCCTGATCGCCCCGGGTGAGTCGGTGGTGTTTATGGAGGCGCAGTTGCCTTCAACGGCGGTCCCCGACTACCAGACGCTCTGGAACCTTGGGTCCGGCACGGGGAACATACGGAATCCGAAACTCGGGTCTTATGTGGGATCGGGTGCGTCGCTGAGTTCGGGCGGTGACGGTCTGATCATCTTCGATGCCTCGGGCGCAGAGGTGAATCGGGTGGCGTTCGGGGCCGCCACGACCGGCTGTTCGTTCTATTGGTCCTACGATTCCGGGGGCGTTCTGGGCTCGGCGCCGGCCGGCACAGTCAGCCAGGCTCCGTTGAACTACGCCTACACCGTGACGTCTACCGCGAACGGGCAGGCCAACACCGGTTCGCCGGGAATCGCTGTCACGCTGGCGCCCGTGGTGTCGCTTTACTGGACGGCCAATGGCACGACCCTCGGCGGCAGCGGCACGTGGAACTCCTCCTCGAATCGGTGGTCGCCGTCCGATACCACTGTCTCAGGCGGCCAGTGGGCAAACGGCAGGGCAGCCTACTTCGGTGGCACCTCCGGCACGGTGACCGTGGGCTCCGACGTGGCTCCGCTCTCGATGAACTTCACCACGAGCGGCTATCGGGTCGCCTCCGGCTCAGGCTCGATCACGGCCTGTGACGTGAGCGTCGTGGCGGGGGGCTCGGCAACGATCGCGGCCCGCCTGACGGGGACAACCGGCCTCGCCCTCGGCGGCGGGACGCTCCTGCTGGCGGGCACCGCCAACAACTACACCGGATTCACGAACGTCGTGGGCGGCACGTTGCAACTGGCGGCCAGCAACGTCATTCCCGACGCTTCCCGCCTGGCGGTCTCACGGTTCATGCTCGCCGACTTCAACGGCTACTCCGACACCGTCGGCGGCCTGCAGGGTCTCGGTTCTGTGAAGATGGGGCCGACGGTGACGGTGAACATCACGGGCACGACCGACGCCCGTCTCGACGGCTTCCTCTCCGGCACGGGCGATCTGGTGATCGACTCGGCCGGTTCCGGCGTTCAGCGGCTCAATACGTCAGCCCAGACGCTCAACGTGGACTTTGCCGTCAAGGACTACGTCGGCAAGACGACCGTGAAGCGTGGGGCGCTCGGCGTGGACCGCTCGGCGGTGCCGCTGAACACAACGGAGGTCACGGTCCAGTCCGCAGGCCGGCTCGCGCTGAGCCCCAACTCGGCTGCCCCCGACCAGGTGTTCACATTCGGCTCGAATCCGGCGCTGCCGGTGACGCTCGCTGGCGGCACGATCGGCCAGGGGGCCGGCGATGACGTGGAACTCGCCAACGTTCTGGCCATTTCTGGCACCGCAACGGTTCAGATCGTCAACAAGAACAACCCCGATCCGCTGGTGCCCTCGACGCAGCAGTTCACGTTCTCCGGGCCACTGACGGGCAGCGGCGTGCTGCGGGTCCTTGCCAGCGACACCACCTCGGGCCTGGCTCAGTCGCGAGCCAAGTTCACCTCGACGAGCGGCAACACGTTCACCGGCACCGTGAGCCCGGGGCCGTATGCGGTGTCCCGCTTCAATGGCGATTTCACGCAGACATCGGTCGCGCTCGCCGGCGGCAAGGTGGATGGCTACGGTGCGATCAAGACCGTCAGTGGCACGGGCATCGTGAGCCCCGATGGCACCAGCGGTGCCGACGGCATCTTCACGGTCGGCACGATCTCCGGCAGTGCGGGCACCTGCTTCAACTTCGACCTCAATGCGGCCAACGTGGCCCCAAACTGGTCCGACCCGACCGCCAGCGTGAACGACGTGCTCCGGATGACCGGCACCACGCCGTTCACAACGAACCTGGCCTCGGGCAATGTGGTGCAGTTGTTCGTCAACGCCACCACGCTGGCCGCGAGCGATTCCTACCTGGGCGGTTTCTTCACGACGACCAACCAGACCCCCGCGATCAGCAATGCGAACTACACCACCTACGTGCTCGGCGATGGGCTTGGGACCGACATCGAGCACTCCGGCCTGTATTACTACACGCTGGCCCACTACAACGCCGCCCGCAACACCACGTTTGCGTCGACGGTGACGATGGTGTCGACGACGGCGTCGTTTGGCGGTTCGCCGACGTCGGGCTGGATCATGCGGACGGCCTACACCGAGGCGCCGGCCGTGATCACGATCACGGTGGCGAGCGGCACGCAGACCCAGACCCAGGCCGGGTATCCCACGCTCTCGGGCTCGATCCCCGTGGTGAAGGCCGGCGGCGGCACGCTGGTGCTCACCGCCGCCAACACGCTCACGGGCTCGACGACGGTGCAGCAGGGCACGCTGCAGCTCGCCAACGCCGCGGCGCTGGGCTCGAGCAAGGTCATCCCGGTCGCCGGCGGCACGGTGTCGCTCGCTCCCTATCTTCAGACCACGGTTGGCGGCCTCGCCCCCAACGCCGGCGGCCTGGTGAACCTGGGCAACGGTCTGGTGACCGTGGCGAGCGGCCTGTCCGCCACCGACCTCGTGACGGCCATCAAGGCCGGCCGTGGTGACGGCTCCTGGACCGGCACAAGCGGCATCACCTCGAGCGTGGCCGCGACCGACGTGGCCGCGAGCATCCCGCGGTCGGTGGGCTGGCTCGACAACGGCGACGGCTCGGTGACGGCGGCCTTTGCGGCGCCGGGCGACACCAATATCGACTGGCAGGTCGAC
>Ga0304730_1003807_pt1 | contig 10054 bp, 3 predicted proteins | sample M_130628_MF_Meta_FD_190474 | JGI IMG/M metagenome (GOLD analysis project Ga0304730, IMG submission 190474) | Freshwater microbial communities from Lake Montjoie, Canada to study carbon cycling - M_130628_MF_MetaG (v2) (version 2) | ecosystem: Environmental > Aquatic > Freshwater > Lake | place... | reverse complement strand
CGCACGAATTAGGTCACACGCTGAACCTTAACCATCAAGCTGAGTACAATGCTTCCTGCAACAAAATTGTAGAATATAACAATGGGACTTCAGAATATCCTAACGAACAAACAGGTTGGGGGCCCATAATGGGAGCTCCATACTATCGAAACCTTACAACCTGGTATCATGGTCCCGGAGATGCTACCACATGCTCAGGTAACCAAGATGATATTGCGGTGATTCTAACAAATGGCTTCAGTTATTTTTCCGATGAGGGGAATACATCAGTTGCTACTTCTTCGGCTCTAACGCTTACCGATTTTAATTTGGATAAAACAGGAACGATTAAAACCAAAACGGAAAATGATTATTTTAAAATCACTGCGCCTTGGTCAATAGGAATAATAACACCAACAGTACCCATTATTTTCTTCGCTTTGCCTGCGGATGTCTCCTCATCTTCCACCTACGGGAATTATGGTACTAATCATTCTGCCGCAAATCTGGACTTAAATATCAGTCTATATAATTCTTCAGGAGCAACTCTTCTTGCTGAAAGCATAAATGATGATAATCGCCTAGATGCAACGTTTACCTATGATGTCGAGGTTGGCACACAATATATAATTCGTGTAAATGGAGAGGGCCTTAATTCGTATCGGGATATAGGCTTTAAAGCAGCTAATGATTATGGCTCTATAGGAAGGTATAATTTACTGTCATTTCAACCAGGAGAGATTGCCGCAGGAAATCAAACAATCTGTTTCAACAGCGTACCTAATTATATTTCCTTTTCGCGTAATCCATCCGCTAGCTCTGGCCTTACATATACATGGCATTATAAAAGCGGAATTGTTTCTGCGCCATCAATAAACGCTTCGGCTTCTGATTGGATAGTTGATCCCGGAAGTCAGAACTCTTCCGGCTTTACTCCCAGTAACTTGACGGCATCAAGAACTTATGCTTGCAGGGTAAGTTACAAAGGTATTTCTGCCTGGGCAGGAGGGGTGCGGCAAATTACAGTTGATCCAGGACCGGAATTTAATGCTGGAGTAATAGCTTCTAATGATCAAATATTTAATCTCGAAGGACAACCTAGTGCAGTAAATTTCTCAGTGCCCCCTTCCGGTGGAGGCATGACAGCTTTTACCTATACTTGGTATTATAAATTTGGTTTGCATTCTGCACCTACCGGTTATGATGTTCCAAGTGGATGGATTAGAGTTATCGGAAATAATTCAGCTTCCTATACACCGCCGTTCGCAACTTCAAATATCACTTATGCCGCTATGGTATACCCCATCACAAGTTCCTGCGCATATAACCCTGGATTGAACCAGACGCAAGGCAAATGGGCTGAAGGTTCAAGGAAAATAACAGTTACAAATGGATGCTTAATTTACTGCCAATCCTCAGGTGTGTCCGGTTCGTATTTATATAATAATCTATTGACTATAGGTAGCAATTCATTCCCGAGTGGCAATAATGGCGGTTATTACAACATTGGACTGACAGGCACTTCAGGAACTTATTATACTAATCAGTTTTATAGTTTCACAATGGATGTTTTAGGTGAGACTAATGCTTATAGTTCACGCACAATTCGTGCTAATATCTATGCAGATTGGAACAAGGATAGTGATTTCGAAGATGTCGAGGAACTTTTATACACTTCAGAATCATATATTATTGAACCAACTGGTGATGGGTCTACAACTCCTTTTTCCCATTTATTTTCAGGTGGGTTCTCAATCCCTTCTTCGGCGGTTTTGGGCAGAACCACATTTCGTATAATAGTCAAAGACGAAAATGTTTTTACTCCAGACGTCCCATGTTGGAGCGGAAGAGGTGAGGTTGAAGATTACTGTGTAATAATTTCCGATGGCAATAGCTTTACTCCCGGAGCAATTGCAGCAGGTAATGTAAACCTATGTAATCCAGCCGATCCAGCAAACATCACTTTCTCAACAGCAGCAACGTCTGGTTCAAGCTATCAGTGGTATTTTCAAAATGGTATTATTGCAGCTCCGGCAGCCACAGCGGCTTTAACAGGTTGGACATCTATCTCAGGAGCAACCTTAGCAACTTATGATGCACCATCAGGATTAACTGCAAGTAGAACTTATGCTTGCCGAGTTACCAACGGAACCAACAGCCAATGGGCCAGTGGAGTGAGGCAGATAACGGTTTTTCCAGTTGTTAACTTTGGAACGTTAGCGGCGGGTAATCAAAGCTTCACGGGAAGTGGTGACCCTGCTAACATTGCTTTCGCAACTGCACCAACAGGAGGTGCAGGAACTTATTCTTACCAATGGTATTCTCAAGCTGGTATTATAGCAGCCCCAACAGGAACTGCAACAACCGGCTGGACGCTAATTACAGGAGCAACAGCATCAAGTTATGATCCTGGAGTTCAAAGTGCGAGTATCTCGTATGCTGTTCAGGTAAACCCAACAGGAACTCCAGATTGTGGAGCAGCAACATGGGCGACAGGTGTTCGTCAGATTACGGTAAGCACAACAGCTTTTACTCCGGGTATTTTAACAGCGGCTAATCAAACGCTATGTAATCCAGCCGATCCAGCAAACATTATCTTTTCTTCAGCAGCAACAGCAGGTTCAACCTATCAATGGTATTTTCAAGATGGTATTATTACAGCACCTGCTGCAACGGCAGCGTTAACAGGTTGGACATCCATTGCAAGTGCCACTACAGCAAGTTATGATGCTCCGGCAGGATTAACTGCAAGTAGAACTTATGCTTGTAGAGTTACCAGCGGAGCAAACAGCCAATGGGCAAGCGGAGTGAGGCAGATTACGATATTACCAGTAGTTAACTTCGGAACGTTAGCAGCAGGTAACCAAAGCTTTTCAGTAAGTGGAGACCCTGCAAACATTGCTTTTGCAACAGTACCATCAGGAGGCGCAGGAACTTATACTTACCAATGGTATTCTCAAGCTGGTATTATAGCAGCCCCAACAGGAACTGCAACTACCGGCTGGACGCTAATTACAGGAGCCACAGCAGCAAGTTATGACCCTGGAGTTCAAAGTGCAAGTATTTCGTATGCTGTTCAGGTAAACCCAACGGGAACTCCAGATTGTGGAGCAGCAACATGGGCGACAGGTGTTCGTCAGATTACGGTAAACACAATAGCTTTTACTCCGGGTATTTTAACAGCAGGTAATCAAACGCTATGTAATCCAGCCGATCCTGCGAACATCACTTTCTCAACAGCAGCAACGTCAGGTTCAACCTATCAATGGTATTTTCAAAATGGCATCATTACCGCACCTGCTGCAACGGCAGCGTTAACAGGTTGGACATCCATCGCAAGTGCCACATTAACAACTTATGATGCTCCATCAGGATTAACAGCAAGTAGAACGTATGCTTGTAGAGTTACCAGCGGAGCAAACAGTCAGTGGGCAAGTGGAGTGAGGCAGATTACGGTTTTGCCAGTGTTTAACCCAGGTAGTTTAGTTGCAAATCAAACAGGGTGTAACGCATACGATCCTGTTTCGATTACCATGGCAACTAATCCTGTAGGTTCTGGTGCTTACAACTGGAAATGGTATTATTGGGAAAACACCACACAGGTTTGTCCAACAGGTAGCACTGTGCCAACTGGTGCAGTTACAAGCACTACAGACGTTCGTTTCTTTGGTACTTCCACAACCGGTTCTGGGATTTTCTTCGATCCTACAAGTCCAGGAACAAACGGAAGGACTTGGGCGCTTCTGATTACTCCAGCTGCCAATGGTGCAATTCCAGCTTGTGGAGTTGCTCAGTTTACTACTACCTGTCATAAGACCATTCGTCAGGTTTGTAGAATTGGGCAAGAAGAAGAAATTACTGACGAAGTGTTTATGGACACACCATTCCTTGGTCAAAGTTATCCGAATCCAAACCAAGGGAAATTCAATATTGAATACTTCTTACCATCAGATTGCAAAGGTGAAATTGTCATCTATGATATAACAGGTAAAAAACTAGCAAATTCAGTATGTATATCAGGTACTAAAGAAACAATAGAATTTGATGTGCAACATCTTTCTCAAGGAACCTATTATTACAGTTTAGAGTGTAATGGATTAAAAATGGAAACCCGGAAAATGGTACTAGTGAAATAGTAAAAACAATTTTTGGGAAAGCCGACTCTGCAATGGGTCGGCTTTTTGGTTTATTCGGCAAATCAGAATAGTTTTTTATGGCAAAAAATCATTTTATTTTTATTGCAATACTCGCCAGAATACTTGTAGCTATAAACACAAGTAAAGCGATTAATATTGTCCGGAATATCAATCCTAATTTAACTGGTTATATTCTGAATTTTATAATTCCTTTTGACTGAAAATAAACAATTGAAATACCATATAATTTCGGCAATCACTCTATTAGAAAACTATCGAACACCAGTTTTACTATGATTATTCATAGTTGTAAAATTAAATTATTTTATTCATTTTTGAAAAATTTAGGTTTAAATTCAACTGGTAATGAGAACTTTAAAACGAATAAAGAATATCCTTGTAGGAATATCCGTTTCTGCATCGCTATATCCGGCCTTTAGCCAAACAACAATTACTTTTAACGTCGAACAGCCCAATTCTCCCTTGCTAATTGATGCAGGTTCTAACCAGCAAATGACGGCAGGTAGCTCGGTGCAATTGGGTGGAAATCCTACGGCCAGCGGCGGTTATGGAAGTTACACATACAATTGGGATAATTCAGCGTATTTAAATGATGCAAGTCTTGCCAATCCTACGGCATCTGGCTTAACAGCTCCAACAACATTTACACTTACGGTTACCGACAGTGCTGGCATTTGTGTGAAGCAAGCTCAAGTTTTGGTGGACATAATTACCAGACTTTCAGAATTGCAGAACGGTTCAAAATTCGTTCGTTTTAATCCCAATCCGTTTTTCGATTTTGTTCTAATTGAAGCCTCCACGTCACTTTACAAAATTTCTCTACATAGTGTCACCGGACAATTATTATTTGTTGGTGATAATTTAAATGCAGCGAAAGAAATCCGCATAGAAACAGCGCACCTTCCAGAAGGGATTTATATTGTTTCTGCCGAATTGAATGATGGAACAATACAATACAAAAAATTATGCAAAACCGCTACAAACTAATTTTCATATTTGCTGCTCTAACGCTGGCTAATTTCGTTAAAGGCCAAACAACTTTTTTGTGCTCAGGCGAGCAAGTAAATTTACAGGCCGCAGAAAACTATTGGGGGCTTCCGAAGTGGGAATTCTCTTCAGATGGTGAAATCTGGAGTCTGGTTTCGGAGCAGCCTGCACACTCGTTTACATTAAATCCGAGCAATAGCGGTTTTTACCGATTGAGTTACACCGATGAAGCCTGCATTTCATCTTTTGTTTCTGAAACTAAAGAAATACGTGCGCAGGTTGATTCATTTGCGATCCGAAGTTTTTTTAGTGATAATGCAATACCCAACGATGCCGATCCGGTTTTTTGGTACGAGAGCCCAGATAGTTTAAGCCAAATCATGTATTTTCTTAATGGTTCTGCAGTAGCAACAACCAACGAGCTTCTGCAGCAAATTGTAAATCCGGGAGCCAATTTTGAAATATATGCTACTGCGATAAATCAACAAGGCTGCACCGTTTTTACACCGGTATATGCCTGCACAGTTTACGATTCGGCACAAACAGGCAACGGCGATTTACAATTGCCCTTAACCGCGTTAAATGATGGTATCTTAATTTCATCCTCTATAGACAGCATAAATGTTAATACCAATGGACCTTTTACCATCGACTATTCATACAGTATGGGCTTCGACGTGGTTTTTGCATCGCGACCATCGCAACCGGTAAATCAGCAATTGCTGGGAATGACAGTAATTTACGATGAACAGGCCAATTTTGTAGTGAGCTCCGAAAATTCGGCTTTGGCCATGGTATTAACCCTGCCGGACGTTACCAATACAGCCCGAGTGTATCCCAATCAGGTTACAAGTTACATTCAACAAAGCGCACTATTTCCTTCGGTAATTGCCGCAATCGATGCCCAATTAAATGCTGCAGGATACATCAACTACGAAGACGCAAACCTTTGGCAATTTGTGCGTGCTGTTGGTGAGGATGTTGTTGCAGGCCTTTTTCCAACCTTATTCGATGCCTGTTTAGCACCCGATGCCCCTTCTATTGAGATTTTTCCAAATCACTTAAGTTTTAAAAATTGCGGCATCAATACGGCTTATTTTGCGCGGCTTTACAATCATGATAATATACCTATGTCGAACCCTATTTTATTTTTAGGCGACGGTCAAGAAATTTTTACAAATCGTGCATTCAATTTTATTGGAAATCTATTATTAACAAATCCATCTACTGCATCTCTTTTCACTTCTTTCATCGCACGTACAAATGGTGAAATTACTGCGGCCGATTTAACTTCTGTTGTTTTGTTTGATGAACTAACCGTAAGGCTTACCAACGGCAATGGCTTTAATATAAAACCGGAGGATGGAGCTGCCGAGGCATACAATGATTTTTCGTTTATTGTATCTTTATCATCAGCAATTTTAGCATTACCCCAAGTAACTAAGAGATTTAGCGAGGCATTGCAATGCGGGATTACAACGGGTCAGTTAATAATTGATTATTACAACTTAACGGTAAAGCCGTCTCTCCCGAATAGCATTAGTGAAGCGGCGCAACTTCTAGTAACATTTAGGGATTATTATACAACCTTTATTTTAGGTTGTGATCCAGCAGAGGCCAACACGTTAACGTCTAATTTTTTTTCAGCCACATCCTTTATGATAGAAGCTGGGTGGATGGCACAATTTCTTTACGACTGGAATACAAAGCAACCTAAGGCAAAATACATCTGCACCAAAGCGGGCAATCGTTGGATGGGGAAACTAAAAGTTGTGAGCAATGCCAATCTGCCGTTTTATGGTGTTCCGGGTAGTTTGGCATATAACGCAGCTTTACCGACAAACGAAAAACCTTTTTTCAAACTTCTAGAAACCGATGTGTATGCTACTATTGATAATGGAGATTGGCTTTGGGAAAACGATTATTTGCCCCTAAATAACTTAGAAGGATTTACTTGTTTTGGCACACCGTATAATACCGAAAACCTAGCAATTAATGAATTACCTGTAGAGACTGGACAATTTATGGTTGCCGGTGTCGCGTTCAGTAATAATCAAAACGACATTAAGTGGCGTTTTGCTAAAAATGTTGCTACTCCTGCTCAGGCCACCTTAAACATTAATTTCAAATTCAACGATCAGATTTTTCCTAATTATATAGAGGGTCTGCAGAATGGTTTGGCCTATGTGGGTACTATTGAAACACCACAGTTGCTGATCAACGATGGCAGCAACAATCAATCAGGTGCGGCCAATTCTTTTTTACCTTCCACCTGCAATGTAACATTAGTGGGGGCTTCGGGACGACTTGCTCGAGATTGCGATGTAGAGTTTGAGGTAATTGAAGGTGGCGGTACCTTGCAAAATTTTGCCCCTTGGCCAGATGATGGAGAGAGTCCCATAAAAGTTATCAAGACAGGTGATTACGGATCTTTATTTAGTTTATTAAATGGAATGGCAGGAGTAAAATGGCGCTTAGGCCAAAGCGGCGCACAAAAGCTTAAGGTCTCTTATAAACCTAATGGTGTAGAGTTAACATCGGTTCAATTGGATGCTAATTATTTCACTATAGGAGATTTTTACCAGGGAGGCATTATTGGCTACATTTTGCTTCAAGGCGATCCAGGTTATGATCCTGATTCGATTCATGGTTTAATTGTTACCCCCTCAGACCAGGCCCAATTTACGCTATGGGGTTGTGGAGGGTCAGACACTCAACCTCCCTGGGCTATTGAACCAACTACTATACCTGGAGCAGACGGTATTGCAATAGGCACCGGTTACCAAAACACCTTAGACATTATAGCGGGTTGTGCTGATGCTGACATAGCTGCTATAATATGCAATGATTTAGAGTTAGATGGTTATACTGACTGGCATTTGCCATCTAAAGATGAGTTGAATAAGTTATACCTGAATAAGGCTGCGATCGGTGGCTTTTCAAACAATACTTACTGGTCCTCAACCGAATTTCAATCGGAACCACCGACCTGGATAGATTCACACTATGCATGGGCTCAATTTTTTTTTAATGGGGATGTAATAGAAACAAACAAGAGTGGATCAGGTGGTCCTTCAACGCGCGCAATAAGATATTTTTAACTTTTATTTAGTTTAAATAAAATAATACTTGCCCATAATAATACATTGTAACATATAGCAGTTAAATAAACAGGGCGACTCCCGCTACTTCAGTAATGGTGGTTTCATCGATGATGGCGGCAGCGGTTTCTGGTGGAGCAGCTCTTCAGAGCCTTCTACAGCAAATACCTGGGACCGAAGCCTGAATTACGACGATGCCAATGCTGTCAGGTTTCCCCCTAATAAGACATATGGCTCTTCTGTGCGTTGCCTCAGGGATTAAACGATATTAATTTAGATGTCCAGATGCAACCAATGCCCTAGCGCCTAGCCGATATATTTGGTCGAATGTAATTACTCATATCTGGTGATGTTTTTTTAATAGACTTTATACCATCATTCAAGAATCAGATGAAAGTTTGGTCACGTGAAAAATGCTGATTGAAGAGAAATTGAAATTCAAGATTAGTTTTTCTCAAAAAATGAATTTTAGGTGTTCGATAAATTCTCTAATTCAGAATTATCGAATACCTTTTTTACTATGATTATTCATAGTTGTAGAATTTAAATTATTTACGTACTTTTGTAAATTAAATCAGATTTAAATTCAACTGGCAATGAGATCATTAATACAATTAAGAAACATCCTTGCTGGAATTGCGGTTTCTGCATCGCTATTTCCGGCATTTAGCCTAACAACAATTACTTTTAACATCCAACAACCCAATTCTCCATTGCTTATTGATGCAGGTTCTAACAAACAAATAACGGAGGGTAATTCGTTGAGTTTGGGTGGAAATCCCATAGCCAGCGTTGGCCTATTTGCTATCCCAGAGACTTTTGATGCAGCCAGTAATCAAAACTTCAATTCTGAAAACGAATTGAGATTCCAACGAAAGGAAATCGTAAATCTTTTTAATCTGCAGCTTGGCGAAAAATTCAGCTTGTCACTGATCGATGATAATAATAAGGTAATTCAGCTTGCGGGTAGCATAGTGAATCATGAAAGCAAAGGAGAAAATAGTGGAGTGTTGAATATTCAACTAATCACTAGTTCAACTAATTATAAATTGCTACTTACCAGAAAATTGTCTCCCAAAAATACCATTGAATACTCAATTCTATTGATCGATAAAGTGAAAAATGAATGGTACAAGCTAACCGAAGAAACACAGAAAGAGTTTGTTCTTTCCTTGACTGATCAGAAAAAAATTATAATGGAATAACCTAACCGAAAAATTCTGAATGCATGAAAAAATTTTCCTTTTTAATTCTTTCTTTACTAATAAAGACACTGGGGTATTCGCAGATCCCGGTCCTCAATTCACGACCATCAGCTACGGCGGTTCTGTACCTCGATTTCGATGGACATTCTGATAATTCCGGTTATTGGGATAACTGGGGATTTTCCAACCCTATTGTTACTGCCGCTTCAACTATGAATTCGAGCCAAATTACTGAGATACACAAAAGTGTTTCAGAAGATTTCATCGTTTTTAATATAAATGTTACCACTTCATCAAGTGTATACTCTGCCGCTCCATCTAATTTACGTCAACGTATTGTTATAACACCAACGGATAATTTTTATAATAATGCTGCAAATGGAAATTCTACTGCTGCCGGCGTTGCTTTTTTAGGATCATTTGGAGCTGGCGAAATTGCCTGTTATGTGTTTGAAAACCGAAATGAATATATTCCTCAAAACATAGTAGTTGCTTGCACGCACGAATTAGGTCACACGCTGAACCTTAACCATCAAGCTGAGTACAATGCTTCCTGCAACAAAATTGTAGAATATAACAATGGGACTTCAGAATATCCTAACGAACAAACAGGTTGGGGGCCCAT
>Ga0304730_1003804_pt1 | contig 10056 bp, 9 predicted proteins | sample M_130628_MF_Meta_FD_190474 | JGI IMG/M metagenome (GOLD analysis project Ga0304730, IMG submission 190474) | Freshwater microbial communities from Lake Montjoie, Canada to study carbon cycling - M_130628_MF_MetaG (v2) (version 2) | ecosystem: Environmental > Aquatic > Freshwater > Lake | place... | reverse complement strand
CTTGAATACGTGGGACCACTAGTTGAGACACATGTTCATGAGAAGCCATTATCAATTGCACTCCGCGAGATTAATGAAGGCTTACTCACGATTGAAAATCTAGAACCAACAGCTTAAGTACTAGGTCCATGAGCGCCACTAACCGCGAGGTTATTCTCGGTATCGGTGGTGGAATTGCTGCATATAAATCTGCTGATTTACTGCGGCGCCTTCAAGATAATGGTTTTGCTGTAACCGTTGTTCCAACCCCTAATTCACTTAAATTTGTAGGCGCAGCAACGTGGCAAGCTCTCTCAGGTCGCCCGGTAACAACACAGGTGTGGGAAGACGTAGATCAAGTGCGGCACATCTCCTTAGCAAAACTCGCCAATTTCTTCTTAATCGCACCCGCCACAGCAGATCTCATTGCTCGCTTAGCTATGGGTCGCGCTGATGATCTTCTCACTAATCTTGTATTAGCTAGCTCTGTTCCAAAGTTAGTTGTGCCTGCAATGCACCCATCAATGTGGCTGGATCCAGCTACAGTTGCAAATGTTGCGACCTTGCGATCTCGTGGTTTTATTGTCATGGATCCTGAAGTGGGACGCCTCACCGGATCTGATTCGGGCCAAGGTCGTTTCCCACAGACACAAGCAATCATTGACCAGTTTTTCGCCATGAGTGGATTTAAACGTGACCTACTTGGTAAGAAGGTACTTGTTACAGCTGGCGGAACTCGAGAGGCTATAGATCCGGTGCGCTTCATTGGAAATAGATCTTCTGGAAAGCAGGGAATAGCTGTTGCTAAAGCGGCAGCTGCCCGTGGCGCCACTGTTCATTTGATTGCTGCAAATGTTGCGATAGAGGATTGCGAAGGTGTGGCAACAACACATGTTGAAAGTGCGGAGCAAATGCTTGTCGAACTAGAGAAAAGCTTTGATGACACTGACATATTGGTGATGAGCGCTGCTGTTGCAGATGCAAAACCTGCGACATCTTCTTCTCAGAAGATTGAAAAGAGTGATTTTACCTCCATTGAGTTGCAAGTAAATCCTGATCTTTTGGCGACATTGTCTGCAAAGAAGACTAAGCAAGTGATGGTTGGATTTGCTGCCCAAACTAGCGAATTGATTGCGACCGCAAAGTCCAAACTCATCTCCAAAGGGTTGGACTTGATATATGTCAATGATGTCACAGGGGGAGCTATCTTTGGTCAGGACGAGACAGAGGGTACGATTGTGCTTCTAAGTGGGGATCTAATCCCTATTGCTCGTCAATCTAAAGACACGCTTGCCCATCATTTACTCGATTACGCCGTAGAGCAGTTAGGTTAGGACAATGTCACAGCGTCTATTCACATCAGAGTCAGTAACTGAAGGTCATCCAGACAAGATTGCAGATGCAATCTCGGATGCTGTATTGGATTCGTTATTATCGCAAGATAAGAAATCCCGCGTAGCAGTTGAAACTCTCATAACAACTGGGCAAGTCCATGTTGCTGGTGAAGTGACGACTGATGGCTATGCAGATGTTATGGGAATTGTTCGTGACACCGTTTTAAATATTGGCTACGACTCATCTGATAAAGGATTTGATGGAAATAGTTGTGGAGTATCAATCTCTATCGGACAGCAGTCTCAAGACATTGCGCAAGGCGTTGACGATGCATACGAGCACCGTGTTGGGTCGCAAGTAGATCCACTAGATCTGCAAGGCGCCGGTGATCAAGGCTTGATGTTTGGTTACGCTTGTGATGACACAAAAGAGTTAATGCCATTACCTATTTGGTTAGCTCACGCCCTAGCTGCGCAGCTAACAAAAGTCCGTAAGTCTGGTCTTTTGCCATACCTTCGCCCCGATGGAAAGACCCAAGTCACTATCGAATACGATGGCGATCGCGCCGTTGCACTCAACACTGTAGTTATCTCTAGCCAGCATGCTGAAGAAGTGGATGTGGCTAAGAAGCTAACACCAGAAATCATTGAGCATGTTATCAATCCGATTTTGGCAACAATAGATTTGCCCCGCAAAGACTTGCGCACATTAATTAATCCAACCGGGCGCTTTGTTATTGGTGGCCCAATGGGTGATGCTGGCTTAACTGGACGAAAAATTATTGTTGATACCTATGGTGGAATGGCGCGTCATGGTGGCGGGGCATTTAGTGGAAAAGATCCATCTAAGGTGGATCGCTCTGCGGCATATGCAATGCGATGGGTTGCAAAGAATGTAGTTGCCGCTGGATTAGCAAGACGCTGTGAGGTACAGGTTGCTTATGCAATTGGTAAGGCGCAGCCTGTCGGCGTATTTGTTGAGACTTTCGGAACCGAAACAGTTCCTGTGGCAAAAATTCAGAATGCGGTAACGACTGTGTTTGACCTTCGCCCAGCTGCCATCATTCGCGATTTGGATCTCTTGCGTCCAATCTATTCACTCACAAGTGCATACGGTCACTTTGGTCGCGAACTTCCAGAGTTTGCTTGGGAACGCACGAATCGCGTTTCAGAGCTACAAAACGCAATTAAGTAATCACTGTGGCAACGCCACGGCTATTTAGACTCAAGTCACAGGTCGCACCTGCGGTAAGTGGTCCTGTTGCTACAGAGTTGCCATTCGCACGAATTTGGGTGGATACAGGTGTTTTTCATCTAGACGCTCCATATGACTATGAAGTCCCAGCGAAGTATTCTGATTTGGTCACAACTGGGATACGTGTGCAGGTTCCATTTGGAAACCGCGAAGTTGAGGGTTTAGTTATTGAACGCGTAGGAGTTCCGGCCATCGCAAATGGGTTGAAATCAATAACAAAAGTATTGTCACCGCATCCAGTTGCTACAACTAAATCGTTAGAGCTCATAGCCCAATGTGCACAACGTTGGGCCACAAATCCATGGGATGTACTACGAAGTGCTATACCTCCGCGGGTTGCAGCCGTTGATAAGGCTTTCATCCCAAGTAAATCAAAGTCACCGCGATTCAATAACCAAGCTGATTCATCATTCAGAGCATTTGAGCCGCATGACTCTCCACACGCACAAGTTGCTCTCATTGCACGTGAGGCAAGCAGAAAAGGAACGGTATTGATTATTGCGCCTGATGAGCGTGACATTCTTGCGATTCTTTCTCAGTTGGATGGTGTAACTTCACCTGTTTTGCGCATTGATAGTGGTGTGTCGCGTAACGAGAGGTATCAGAACTTCTTAAACGCCATGGAATCAACTAGTCAGATTGTGATTGGTTCTAGGAATTCAGTATTCACTCCTCTGGCACCAGGATCGACAATTATTGTCTTCAAGGAATCATCGCCAGATCTCTATGAAGTCCGTTCACCAGCCTGGAATGCTCGCGATATCGCCATGATGCGCAAGTCAATCGATTCTGTTCGAGTTGTTCTCACTGGTTATGTTCCGTCATTAGATGTTGCGGCACTCATAGATACAAAAAGAATCCATTATTTCAACTCCAATGCAAAGATCTCTGTGAAAGCATTTACGCCTGTTGATTCTTCACTTCTTCCAGGACGGATTTTTGCAGATATTCGATCAAACATCTCCCAGGGACCAGTGCTTTGTCTCTTACCTCGTAAGGGATATGCCAATGGCATCCTGTGCGCTCATTGCAAGAATGTCGCAGCATGTGCGTGTGGTGGACGACTACACCTTACGAGTAAGAATGCTGATCCAGCTTGTCGAATCTGTGGTAGTTCGACTAAGAATTGGAAGTGCAGTTTTTGCACTAGAGATAAGAAGTTTGTCGTGTCCCGCGGAATAGAACGTGCCCAAGAGGAGATATCCCGCGCTTTTCCAAACACTCCAATCGTTCTTTCTTTTGGGGATGTCATCAAGGATCGTGTTGAAGCCAAACCCTGCATTGTGCTAGCAACTCCAGGTGCGCTGCCTCAAGTGAGTGGGGGATATAGCGCAGTGGTAGTACTGGAAGGTCTTTCATACTTTAACCATGATGATCTACGAGCTAACGAACGAGCTAATGAACTTTTCTTTGAGGTCTCAGGTGCCATCAAGAAAGGCGGAGTAGTCCTACTTGCGATAGATGATTCTCACCCCATTGTGTCTGCTTTGATTCGTTGGAACCCTTCAACTATTTTGAAGCGCGAATTAGCACAACGTGCTGAGATTTCTTTTCCACCATCAGTGAATAGCGCTGTGATGATTTTGCCAACTACTCAGGCAAGTCTGCTAGTTTCTGGAATTAATCGGGCAATCACTGATGCTCGCTTAGCTAGTGATACGCGAGTTTTGGGGCCAACTAAAATTGATAGCGAATTAAGTAAAGTCGTGGTTCTTTCCTCCTCAGATTCGAAGGCAGCTTTAACGGCCTTTTTGCATGAATTGATGCGCCGTAGAAGTATCGCCAAGAAATCAGATTCCAACCTTCGAATCGATCCATATTCACTTTAGTATTTTTGATAGACTTCGGGCATGTCGATTCAAGAGATTCGTTTATTTGGTGACCCGGTGCTGTTGACACCGGCTTCGCCTGTAATCGACTTTGATAAAGAGCTTCGCAAATTGGTCGCTGACCTTACTGACACAATGCTGGAAGCACCCGGTGCTGGCCTGGCAGCGCCTCAAATTGGTGTTCCACTCCGAGTTTTCACGTGGCACGTCGATGATGTTCTTGGTCATTTGATTAACCCGACTCTCACACTTGGTGAGGAGATTCAAGATGGTGAAGAAGGGTGTCTTTCATTTCCTGAGCTGCGCTATGACGCAAAACGAGCAATGAACGCTGTTGCTAGAGGCTTCAATATGTTCGGTGAGCCGGTTGTAATTGAAGGTACTGAATTTTTAGCACGCGCCTTGCAGCATGAGACTGATCATCTAGATGGCATTCTTTTCATAGATCGCTTAACGCCTGAGAACCGCAAACTGGCTATGCGTGAGATTCGTGAATCCGAATGGTTCAATGCGCAGAGCGAAGGCGGCAATACGCCCAACATTAAAACATCACCGCACTCACTTTTTGGACGGAATACTTAATGCGTTTAGGGGTAGCCGCTACTCCCGAGGTCGCATTGCCAACGCTCAATTGGATCAAAACTAGTGGCCACACCTTAGTTCGAATTATTAGCCAGCCCGATAAACCTTCAGGTCGCGGTCAGGAAATGAACTCCTTACCTGTCAACCAATGGGCAAAGCTAAATTCCATAGAGTTAGTGAATCCCACAACAGTTGGCGATATAAATAGGGCCTTGTTGGATCTAGACCTACTTATCACGATCGGTTACGGTCGCATTCTTCCACGGGCAACTCTTTCGATCCCAAAATTTGGCTGTATCAATCTACATTTCTCTTTGTTACCAAAATATCGCGGCGCCGCACCAGTCCAAAGAGCGATTCAAGCTGGGGAGACCGAAAGTGGAGTGACTGTCTTTGCACTTGATCCTGGCATGGACACAGGTCCAATTTATTCATCTATCACAGTCCCAATCCCGCCAACAATGCGTAGCTATGAATTACTTGAACAACTCTCGGTAGTGGGAGTAGAGGCGGTTAAGGATGCGCTAATTGCAATTGAGAGTGGCGTCGCTCCAGTTCCACAGACAGGAGAAGCATCGATGGCTGCAAAGATAAATCGAGAGGAGGCGAAGTTGGATTGGAACTCGACTGCTCATGCACTCATCAACAAGATTCGTGCTTTCTATCCGCAGCCCCAGGCTTGGACTATTTTTCGGGGGCAACCGCTTAAGATTTCTTTAGCAAAAATTTCCGAATCTGATCTCATATTGCAGCCCGGAGAGTTACGAGTTGTGGGAAATGAGTGCTTTATCGGAACTAATGATGCCGTGCTCGTGTTGCAAAGGTTAACTCCCGCCGGTAAGAAAGAAATATCAGCCTTGGATTGGTCTCGCGGGGCACGTTTTGAGAGCTCGGAACGCTGTGGTTGAGGCCAGACGCGACACTTTCAAAGCCCCTAAGCCAGATGCTGTTCGCTTACTTGCATTCGACCTGATTACTGAAGTGAACCGTAATGAAGGTTTTTCTAATCTTCTTTTGCCAGCTGCCTTGAACGCCTCCTCATTAGAGGATCGAGACCGTAACTTAGTTACTGAGCTCGTCTATGGAACATTGCGAATGCAAGGAAAACATGACTGGGTTCTTGCACAGATTTCAGATAGACCGTGGAGTGAAGTTGATTTTGGAGTAGTTGATGTTGCTCGCATGGGTGTTCATCAGATTCACGAGCTGCGAATTCCAGATCATGCGGCCGTATCTGCAACCGTTGAAGTCGCGCGCAAGCGTCTAGGGGAGTCTAAGGCCAGCTTCGTCAACGCTCTTTTGCGCTCTGTTACTCGCAGAACTTATGCTGAATGGTTTGCTCCACTGGATGTCATCACAGACAAAGTTGAAAAACTCTCAATCCAATACTCGCATCCAGACTGGATAATCTCTGCCTACTTTGATTTGCTGAAAGATTGGGATGCGGTTGAGGCTGAACTTGCGACAAACAATGTTCCAGCGCTTCCAACATTAGTTTCTTGGCCTGGCTATTCAACTCAGGCGGAGTTAGTTGAGCTCGGAGGTGAAGCTACGCTTTACTCAAAGCTAGGAGCACGCTTAAAGGGTAATCCTGGAAATCTTGATGTAATTAAGCAGCGCCTAGCCGGCGTGCAGGATGAGGGTTCTCAGCTAGTTGCAACTGTTTTTGCTGCTGCCGCTTCTGGCGACTCTTGGTTGGATCTTTGCGCAGGACCTGGAGGTAAAGCCGCACTCCTCTCTAGTATCGCCAAAGAGCGCGGAATAAATTTCACTGCAAATGAGTTGTCGGAGCCTCGCGCCGAACTAGTGAGGAAAGTGGTTCATGGAGCAACTGTGTGGTGCGGGGATGGGCGCGATGTCGCAACACACGGACAAACATTTGATGCAGTAATCATTGATGCGCCCTGTACTGGTTTAGGAGCATTACGCCGGCGCCCTGAGGTGCGATGGCGCAGAACCTTAACTGATCTTCGCGAATTAACCTCGTTGCAGAGAGATCTTATCCATGGGGCAGTAGCCGTCATGAAGCCTGGAGCTATTTTGGGATATGCAACATGTTCACCACACTTGGCCGAAACCACGGTGCAAGTTCTAGATATCCTGAAGAAATATCCAGAGTTAGAACAGTTGGACATAAATGAATTACTACCGTCTAACCTACAAGATGCCACTCGTGGCAAATCAATGTCTCTGTGGACGCATAAACATGGCACGGATGCAATGTTTCTGGCGCTGCTACGAAAGAAGTAGCGATATGACAGTTAGGCTACAGATATGACCCGCGAGATTCGGATAACGCCAAGCATTCTCAACGCAGATTTTGATCATCTAGATCAGGAAATTGCCAAGATTGCAGATGTTTCAGATCTCATACACCTTGATGTGATGGACAATGTATTCGTACCGAACTTCACTTTTAATTTCGAAAGTGCCGGCTCAATCATTAAGAGTTGTCCTCTCGGTATTGATGCTCATTTAATGGTCGCTGATGTGGATCTAATCGCACCGCGCTATGCCCAAGTTGGATGTGCAAGTGTCACGATTCATGCCGAAGCCTGTGAGGATATCGCTAAGACGTTACGAGCCATCCGCAGCGAAGGGGCTCGATCTGGTTTGGCCATGAAACCTAATACATCGATAGATGAGTACGGACAATTCAGCGATCTCGTCGATATGTTCCTCATAATGACCGTTGAACCAGGATTTGGTGGGCAAAAATTTATGAGTGAGATGATGGAAAAGGTCAGAGCTACCCGCAGAGTAATTGGTGATCGCCCAATTTGGCTCCAAGTTGATGGTGGGATATCGCTAGAGACTATTGAGATTGCAGTCGAAGCTGGTGCAGACACGTTCGTTGCAGGAAGCGCGGTGTTTAAAGCTGATGATCCATCGCAGATGATTACAGCTCTACGCACTCTTGCACAGAGTTCCAGTCAATAGTCACCAATGAGGCAGGATATATAGGCAACGGTGAGCCAATACTCTCTAGTAAACTAGGAGTATGAAAACCTTTGAATCCCTATGGGCTGAATTAAGTGAGAAAGCCCTGCAACGCCCAGATGGTTCAGAAACGGTTGCCGCACTGGATGCCGGAGTGCACCAAATTTGTAAGAAGATTTTAGAAGAAGCTGGTGAAGTCTGGTTAGCTGCTGAACACGAGAGTGATGAAGCTTTAGCCGAAGAGATTAGTCAGTTGATTTACCACGTGCAAACATTAATGCTAGCTCGCGGTTTGAGCCTTGATGACGTCTATACCTACCTATAAGTGAATTGAGATCCAACATGTTGCGCATAGCCGTCCCTAATAAAGGTTCACTCGCTGATGAATCTATTGCGATTCTAAAGGAAGCTGGATATCGCCAGCGCACAGATAACCGTGATTTAGTTCTTATTGATAACGATAACAGCGTGGAGTTCTACTATTTGCGCCCTCGAGACATCGCAATCTATGTGGGATCGGGGGAGTTAGAAGCTGGAATTACTGGCCGTGATCTCTTGATTGATTCAGCGGCCAGTGCACAGGAACTCCTATCACTTAATTTTGGAGCATCCACATTTAGATTCGCAGCGCCTGCAGATCGCGAGTGGAAAGTATCCGACATTGCAGGTAAGCGAGTTGCGACCGCTTATCCAGGTCTAGTCAATCACCACTTAGCGCAGATGAATATCAAAGCCGATGTGGTGCGACTAGATGGAGCGGTAGAGAGCAGTGTTCGATTAGGTGTTGCCGATCTGATTGCAGATGTTGTCAGTACGGGCAACACTCTACGTCAAGCTGGATTAAAGATATTTGGTGATGCAATTTTGACAAGTGAAGCAGTTGTCATCTCAAGAAAAGATTCAGCGATTCCGACCGAGTTAGAAATTCTTATTCGGCGTCTTCAGGGTGTCGTTACCGCTCGCATGTATGTTCTATTGGACTATGACATTCCAAAGACGTTAGTTGACAAGGCGTGTGCTATCACACCTGGTTTAGAGTCACCAACGATTTCACCGTTACAGAATGCTGACTGGGTTGCTGTGCGTGCCATGGTGAAGCGCAAAGAAACTAATGATGTGATGGATAAACTCTGGGCTTTAGGAGCTCGTGGAATCCTGGTTACCGACATCCACGCTTGTCGCCTTTAATTCTTTTCTTGTTCAATCTCTTCATTGGATATACCCAGCAAATAAAGTACAGAGCCAAGATATGGCTCTGAAATCGAACTATCTGCGGCAGCCTTGACTGCTGGCTTGGCGTTAAATGCAATTCCTAGACCAGCGGCGACAATCATGTCTAAATCATTAGCACCATCGCCGATGGCAATCGTTTGTTCCATTGATATAGATTCAAGTGCAGCAAACTCGCGCAAGGCTGCCGCTTTGGCAGCTCGATCTATCACCGCACCAATTACTTCTCCAGTGAGAAGACCGTTTTCTATTCCTAAGGTGTTTGCCTTGAAGTACTTAATATCTAACTCCTTAAGCAAAGGTGCGATGACATCAATGAAACCACCTGATACGACTACAACAGTGTGGCCCAGCTTGTGTAGAGTGGAAATAAGTGTACGAGCACCAGGAGTCAGAAGAATTTGTGCTTGAACTTCTGTGATTGCACTGACTGGTAGACCTTTAAGTAGAGCGACCCTGGCCCTGAGTGATTGTTCGAAGTCCAACTCACCACGCATAGCCTGATCGGTGATTGCAATAACCTGATCAGCCACACCAGCTTTAGCGGCCAAAAGTTCAATTACTTCTTGCTGAATAAGAGTGGAATCAACATCTAATTGCACAAGTTTGCGAGCATGACGCTGCACTCCGCCAGGTTGAACGGCTATATCCACGCCATTACTTGCGGCTATCGGGGAGAGTGAGTGACTAAGAATCTCTTGCTTAGCACCTGAAAGCACAAACTCAATTGCTGTGACCGGAGTTGAAGCCAGGCGAGTGACACGCTCAATATTTGCACCGCTCTGATTTATCGCTGCTGCCAGCTCTGCAATGGCTGCGGGGCTAATTTTCTTAGACAAGATAACGACGTGAACAAGATTAGCTTTAGTAGAAATCGCCAACTTTGCCTCGTATGAGAAAAGAGTAG
>Ga0304730_1003803_pt1 | contig 10058 bp, 6 predicted proteins | sample M_130628_MF_Meta_FD_190474 | JGI IMG/M metagenome (GOLD analysis project Ga0304730, IMG submission 190474) | Freshwater microbial communities from Lake Montjoie, Canada to study carbon cycling - M_130628_MF_MetaG (v2) (version 2) | ecosystem: Environmental > Aquatic > Freshwater > Lake | place... | reverse complement strand
CAATCGCTTCTGCGACGGCAACAGCTTGGCCATCGCTGCTGGGCGCCATGTAACCGACTTTAGCGCCAGCGTCGTTATTGACTGCAGAGCCTTTTACGACGGCAAAGATATGATCGCCGTCGCGTACAGCATCGTCGAGTCTTTTAAGTAAGATGGCACCGACCCCGCTGCCAAAGATTGTTCCGCGCGCCTCGGCATCAAAGGACCGAACGTGCCCATCAGGCGTGACAATCATGCCTGGTTGATAAAGATGGCCCGCGTGCTCAGGAGATTGCACCGACGCACCGCCGGTGAGAAAGAGGTCGGTTTCGCCGGCCAGCAGTGACTGACAGGCCATGTGTACGGTCACCAGACCAGTTGAACAGGCGGTCTGTACATTGATGCTTGGTCCGCCAAGGTTCAACTTATAAGAGACGCGAGTGGTGAGGTAGTCTTTATCGTTTGCGACCATGAGCATAAAGCCGCCCATTGAATCGAGTGTTGCAACATTCAGATCATCCTGCGAATCCAGCATGCTTCGATTTGGAAGCACGTTGTTCAGCAAGTAGGTGTTCATTGCAGCGCCTGCATAGACACCCGTTACCCCTGGGTACGTGGTGGGATCGTAGCCAGCAACTTCAAAAGCTTCCCAGGCGCATTCGAGAAACAGGCGTTGCTGAGGATCCATGAGTTCTGCATCGCGTGCAGAATAGCCAAAGAATTCGGCATCAAACCCTCGCGCATCCGAAATCAACGGGCTAGCTTTGACATAATCGGGCCGATCAAAGACGTCACGTGAAAAACCGCTCTTGAGCAGGTCGTTGTCGTCGAAGAAAGTAATGGACTCAACGCCAGCGGCCAGATTTTTCCAGAAGGTATCAATGTCATCAGCGCCTGGAAAGCGGCACGACATGCCGATTACCGCGATGTCTTTGCTTATCCCGGTTGACTGATGGCTATTGCGTGCGTTCGCTCGTGCTTGTCCCTTTTCTGTTGGACTGGCTTGGGTTTTTTCACCCGATAACTGTTTGACGAGCATTTCGATCGTTGGTGAAGTAAACAAATCAACGAGCGTTAGGGTCGGGCCGAAGATTTCAGTGAGTCGCTCATGCGCTTGTATTAACGATAACGAATCGCCACCTAATTCAAAAAAGTTATCCTGTACGCCAACCTGGGGAATACCCAAAACGTCTTGCCAGATTGAGGCGATTTGTTGCTCGATGTCTGAGGCCGGGAGTGCCGAGGTTATCGGGTCCTCGTGATACTCAGCGCGGAGAGCTTCGACGCGCTCAATCAACGCAGCATACTCACCTTGTTGAAAACGTGCGCTCAGTTGCTTGTGCTGGATTTTTCCAATCGCCGTTTTTGGGATCGCTGCAGCGTCAAGGGGGATGAGGAAGTCGGCTTTGATACCAACGTGTTGAGTGAGCTTTGATTGAATTTGCTTAAATAAACTCGCTAACTCACGCTCGTCGGTGACCAAGGTGTGAAAAAACACCACAAGGTGAAGTCTATCTGTGCCGGGCGCAAACGCTGCACATGCAGCGGTATATGAAGGCTCGAGACCCTCGACTTGTTCGGCCGCAGACTCGATCTCGGTATTTGATAAGTTTGCACCATTAACGATAATCCCCATCCCCACACGGCCAAGCATGACCAGTTCACCATTTGAGATGAAGGCAGCATCGCCAGTGTCAAACCAACCATCTTCAACAAATGCTTGATTGGCCTGCGGGTTGCGATAGTAGCCTGGCATCAGGCCAGCGCCGCGTAGCTGAAATCTGCCGGCTGTCTCTTCAGGGACCACTTGATTGTTTTCGTCAACAATCCGCATCGACATGCCTGGAATGACAGGGCCTAAACTGGCAAACGAAATGCAGGTAGAGTCGTTGGGCGCAACATGTCGAATCGCACCGCTCAGCTGATGGCGGTCAATATGGACAAACTTGATGGACTGCCCGGCAGGAGGTAAGTGGTACGAGACCCCAGAACAGGTTTCCGCCATCCCGAAGGCTGAGATCAAGCTTTCACGACGTAAGCCATAGGGTTGAACCGCTTCGAGAAATTCGGTGACGGTCGAATATGCGATTAATTCGCCCGCACTAAGTAAGCCTTTTACGCACGACAAATCCCATTGCCCATTGCCTGGGCTTTTGAGCGCCTTGCTGACCAGAGCAAAGGCAAAATTGGGTGCCCAACCGTGGGTCACGCGGTGCTTGTCAATCAGATCGAGCCAACGCAGGGGCCGCGCTAAAACAAATTCTTTTTGTGCGTAGACAAGTTTACTGCCCTCAAGAACGGGGCTGATGTGATAAGCCGAGATATTACCGATGTGGTCAAAGGGCAACCAACTTAAAATGACATCACTTTGTTGGCTGGCGCACAAGAGGTTGGTGCCGATTGCGCGCGATAAGAGGTTGCCGTGGGTCAGTTCAACGGCTTTTGATAATCCAGTGCTACCAGAGGACAATACATAAAACGCGACATCGCTTAATTTCGCTTGGTATACAGTTTCGATCGAGGCGTGCTGACGAAGTTTCTCAATGCTCGCGATATGAACGTTTTGTAGTTCTTGAGAGCGATTCGAGCCGCTCAGTGCGGGCGCTAACGCCGCAGTCGTGCAGATCAGAGGTTGATCGAGTAATTTCCAGATATGAATCAATTGTTCAAGAGCGCGGCTCTCTACCTCGTAACTGACCGGAATCGGTACTACGATCGGCTCGAGCCCTGCAAAGAGACAACCCCAAAACACGGGCAAAATATCTTCGCTGAGCGACAGCTGCAATAAAACTTTTTGTCGAGGTTGTAGACCTTGCTGTTTTAGCCCTGTAGCAATGCATTTGGCTGACTCAACCAGATGTCCATAGCTGAGGTTGTTCTCTTGGCCTTGGCTGTCAATAAAAACGATCGGTGTCGACGCCGAAACAGCAAGAAGAGCATTAGACAAATTCTCAAGTTTGCTGACTCGATCAGGCAATGCAGAGCCGTGTCGAATCGCAGGAAGTGTGCTCATAGGGTGGGCGCGGCGCATCAAAAATAGTGCCTTGTATTTTACCTTTCGGCTGCGTAGTAACCTCACAAAAACCGTCACTGAGCAGGGGCGGAAACAGCGCCTGACCCTAAAAGGCAGATTGTCAGCGATTTGCGCTTGACTTGCTACTCGTACAGCACGTAGTTGTTATTCAGATCGTCAAAGAGTGTCTCGACAGAGTTGTCGTTGTCGATGCCCGCACGAACGACAACCGTTCTATCGAGAAAATAATTTTCAAACCTCCAGCCGGGCGGCAGCCTGAGCATTGTGTCTAGGTTTGAGAGGTTATCGCGCGTCAAACTGGGCTGCACCTCTTGGGTATAGCCAACCATTATGTATGTCTCGCCTTTGGGTGAGACAAGCCGATGCACCAGAGTACCAGTGTTCCAGATGTAATGCGCTTCACCACGCACTGTGAATGGGACGTAGCTCGCCAAAGACAAATTTTTTGTCGACGTGAGTTTTGTGGTGTTTAAAAGTTGCCTGAGGCTGACTCGCGCTGTGCCCATAACAGAAAACTTAAGATCGCTCACCCAGAAATACTCTGATGACACAGGGGTCAAATTGGTGTCCATAATCTGCTGATGTGAACCACCCTTGACAATGGTCGAGAAGTATGAAACCGCCTTTAATTGAGCTGCAGCAGAGGCGGTAGTGACTTTAGCCAAACGCGACGCGGTGCAGTTTTGTAGGCGATAAGTTGACAGGTTTGTTATCCTGACTTCAAGTCGCCAAATATTAAAGTACGCAGCATTTAAACTACAAACCCAGTTGTCAGGTTGGACCGCCGTTGAATACGAGTTCTGAGCGTCCTTGCCTTGAGACGGTTTTGGGGGCGTAACTTGTGGCGTACTTGGTGGGTTGGGTGTCGCTGCGGGGGCAGGGCTTGTCGCAGGTTGTGCGAGGGCTGCCGAACACAAAACACTGATCAACACTAGTATGGGCGCAAAAAGATATTTCATATTTGCATTGCAACAGGTAAAAAAAGTATATTCGTTGGTTTTATCGTCGGATTATACGTTCTACCATCATGCATATTGTCTAAGGCACGCCAAATGAGAGCTTTTGACAGTGTTGGGTCAGCTTTTTGCAAGGGTTTTTGTCGCTTTAAACCTATACTTTTATAGTGAAGTCAGGGAGCGAAATCAGGTGGCCTGAAGGTGGTCACCCCATTTGTGAAAAAAATGAAAAAATTATGGTCCCTTTTAGCATTGTTGCTGTGCCTGGCGAGTGGTTCGGGCGTGGCGCAAGTCTGCTCAACCCTTACGGTGACTGGGCCACCGACAGCCGCGCCCTCTTCTTGGCTAAGTGATGGCAAGCTGATTGGTGCTGCTGTTGAATTTGCTGAAGGTGTCGCTCGCTCGGCGGGTATTGACAATGTTGTGATGCGGCCGTATCCGACCTGGCGCGAGGCTTTGGATGCGGCGTATCGCGGTGAGGTTGATGTGGTAATTTCGGCCAATTGGTCTGAAGAGCGCGAGCGATATCTTGACTTTGTGCGCCCGGCCATGTCTAGTCAATTTCTCTACGTGGTCGTTCGGCGAGGCGAAGCATTTGAACTGAACAATTTAGAAAACCTCAAGCCCCTCGCCGGGGCGATGGAGGCTGGCGGGACGTTTGGCGATGGTTTTTTTGGACAGTTTGTGAAGAAAAATTTAAATCTGACCATCGCACCGGGCATCGACAAAGTCATCGATCTGTTAATCGATAAAAAGGTGGATTACATTTTTGGTTATGAAAATTCTATCTACGAACAGATGATGACTAGAAATCTTGGCACAACGATACAAGTTTTGAATACCTACCCGACCCGCTCTGAAGGGTTCCTGGCGTTCTCTAAACGATCAAAATGCAGTGCAGAGCTGCGACAAAAATTTGCAGAGCAAGTGGCGTTGGCTCAAAAGATGCGCCGCTATCCTGCCTTGCTGAATAAGTACCGCGAGGTCTTTAATGAGAGCTTGACGAGGCCGAAATAAATGTGGACTGAGGCTAAGTTGGTAGTGGGTGATTGTAGGTTGGGTGACCTCACCTCTTGCGGAGTAAGCCGCATTGTCATGAAAACTAGTCAAGCGTTGTTTCAGCCATGACCATCACAATCGCGGTTGCAAATCAAAAGGGAGGCTGTGCTAAGACAACGACGGCCGTTAACCTGGCGGCGGCGCTGGCAGAACTTAAACAAAAGGTTCTTCTGATTGATCTTGATCCTCAGGCAAATGCTAGTCAGTGGCTCGGGGCAGACAACGATGCGCGTGGAGTCTTTGAACTATTCACCACTAAGGTTGCGGCAAATAGCCTGTTAGTCGACTCAAATACAGAGGGGCTAAGCTTATTGGCCGGTAGCCGAAGTTTGGCCAGTATCGAAAAGTCTTTAGCAGGCGAACTGGCCGTTGAGACGCGGTTAAAAAGACGGTTGGCCTCGCTTGATAATTTGGCATTTGACTATGTGTTGATTGACACGCCGCCCACGCTCGGTCTGATGACCTTGAATGCATTGTGTGCGGCACAGCAAGTGTTAATTCCTGTGACGACGCATGTGATGACGCTATCGGGTGTTGCGCAGTTGATGCAGACGTTTGATGACGTGAAAGACGTACTGAACCCTCAGTTGTCGTTACTAGGATTGCTGCCGTGTCGGGTTGATCAGCGCACTCGTCATTCGAAAGACATTATCGAGGCGTTAATAGAAAGATTTGGTGAACAGGTATTAGTTGCGCGCATTCGAGAAAATATTCGCTTGGCAGAAGCGCCATCCTTTAGGAAAAGCATATTGCAGTATCAACCAAGCTCAAGTGTCGCAGATGATTTTCGTGCGCTCGCGCACGAAGTGATCGCGCATCAGTTAAGGTAAATCATGGTCACGCAATCACGCAAAACAATCCTGAAGAATCCGTTAGACGAAATCTCGACTCGCGCCAAACCGGCTGATACGGCGAAAAAGTCTGCGAAGAGCCCGAATGCTGCTGACACTTCAAAGGTCGCGAAGGCTGCCAAAGTTGCGAAGGCTGCCAAAGTTGCCAAGGTTGCAAAGGTTGCAAAGGTTGCCAAGGTTGCAGAGGTTGCAAAGGTTGCAAAGGTTGCAAAGGTTGCGAAGGTTGCAGAGGTTGCAAAGGCTGCGCGCTCACGCAAAAAAAATGTTGTTCCCTCAAGCGAAATGCTTGCCACCGAGGCGAGTCAGTCAATTTCGGTCGCTAAAAAAACGATGACTGCCAGTGAGTCGACCCAAGCGACTCAAGCTCAATCGAGCCCTACGAAAGCGACACCTGCCAAGCCAGCGTTCGTGAACGCTACGGTAACGGCACAACCCCCGCAGGACGTGAAGGTTGCGAGCGCGCAGACTGCAGAACAATTGATGGCAGCAGAGATCGCTCGCTCGGCCCTGCCGACTTCGAATCGTGAAGAAGAAATTGTCAGTCATCCCTGTACCCCGATCAAGGTGCTTGAGCAACCAGGGGCGTTGAGCTCGCCGACCGTTGGGGGTGGGTTGCCTGGTTCGTATTTGACTGCTGAAGATATTTTTCAAAACGAATTGAGTCGAGCGCGCGTGTCTTTGAAGGCAGAGGCCAATAAAACCAAATTAGCGGCCCAAAAGATTGTTGCGCGTTGGTCGCGGTGGTCAGTCGCTGTCAGTTTTATACCGACCCCTTTTGTGGATATGGCGGCAATCTCTGGCGTACAGGTCAAGATGATTTATGACTTATGTAAGCTTTATAAGGTCGACTTCGAGCGCACAGCTGCAGTGGCGATTGCGTCAGGTGTTGCGGGTGGCGCAGCCACGCAAACGCTAGCAGGCGTGCTGGCCAAGCAAATGGCGCGCTTTGCGCCCGGAATTGGTCCGATTGTTATGTTTGTGGTAGAACCCTCAATCTCATATGTGACGAGTAAGGCGATTGGTGCCGCCTTCATCAGCCACTTTGAGGCCGATGGACGAATGCACGATTTTCAGCCAGAAAAAATCAGGCAATACATCGCTGCACAAATTGAAAAACGTAAAGCAAGATTTAAAGATAAAACCGTGCAGGCACAGGCTTGAGGTCACGTACCGCGAGTGACCCCTATTTTTTTAAATGAACAAGTTTCCCGATGCTGAATCCAGTTAAATCTGAGCTTATTAACTTCTTAACAGACTCAAATCCTCAACACTTGAGGCAATTGTGTCTGTTGGCGGCTTTGGTGGGCACCCTTAACACTTTGCTGATCGCCGTGATTAACAAGGCGGCAGCAAGCGTTTCAAAAAATGAAAGTGTGACGCTTATGTTTGTTGCGTATGCCGTCATATTTGTGGTGTTTTTGCTTGCCGCCCAGCGTGCAAACAGAGAAAACGTTGCAAAGGCTCAACAGTTTATCTATCGCTTCAAAATTCGCATCATGCATGATGTGTTTCGCTCTAATTTGCTCAAGGTGGATAAATTGGGTCGCGATTACATCCTCGAAGTCCTGAACAGAGACACCGAGATGGTATCGCAACAAGTCAATTCCGTACTGTCTTTGTTTCAATCTTTGCTAACCGTGTGCTTTCTGATGCTTTACATGGCCACAATATCGCTGACGGCCTGCTTAATCCTTTCAGTTGCAATCGCCGTGGTGTCTTTTTTCGGGGTCATCGAACTCAATAAGTTGGTTGGTGGAGTGCGGGTGTTGTCGGTAAAAGAGGCGCAGGTCAATGGGATGTATGCGGCCTTTTTAAGCGGTTATAAAGAAGTGAAAATGAATTCGCAGCGAGCATTGGGGTTGACTCGCGATCTCATTGCTGAAGCGAGAGTGGTCAAAACTGAAAAAACAAAACTGGTTCAAGACGTTGTGCAGTTTTTCACATATTTACAGATGCTAATGTATCTTGTGGTTGGTTTGATCATTTTTGTCGTGCCGATTTTCACACCTGGATTTTCGTCGGATGTGCTGACGGTTACGACGACCGCTTTGTTTTTAGCAAGCTCAGTGTCTGCTGCAATTGTTGTGGTGCCTAATATGACTATGGCAAACTCGGCGGCTCGTAATTTACGCGAACTTAGCGAAAGACTTTCGTATGAACATACCGAGCGAACCACCCCTGGGCTGACTGAGTTTTCAGAGATTAAGACGCTGGCGCTTGAAGAAGTTACCTATCTGCACAGCGGGGAAGGGGTCGCGCGACCCTTTGCGCTTGGCCCAATTAGTTACGAGTTTCAGATCGGCAAAGTGTATTTTATTCGGGGTAATAACGGTTCTGGTAAAACCACCTTGATGCGTGTGTTGCTAGGGTTGTATCAATCTCAGTCTGGCAGATTGCTCGTGAATGGACAACCTATTGCTGAACCGAGCAATGCGGCATATCGCGATCTGTTCGCTGTTGTATTTAGCGACTTTTATTTGTTTAAGAAATTGTATGGCATACCGACCACTGATGAGGCTGAACTCAACGAGTTGCTGACCCTATTTCAAATGGAAAACAAGGTTGCCATTGATGAGGGCATTTTCTCTGATCTCAATTTTTCAACGGGTCAGCGAAAGCGCCTGGCTTTGTTGGTTGCGTTGCTTGAAAAGAAGCAAATTATTGTTTTGGATGAATGGGCTGCAGATCAGGATCCAGAATTTAGACAAGAGTTTTATGAGCGAATTATTCCAAAGTTGCGAGAGCTAGGTAAGACAGTGATTGCGATTACACACGATGACCAGTACTACGAGTTAGCAGATCATGTCATTTACATGGAAAACGGTCGGTCTCTTCACGCGAAACATCAAGATTAAATTATGCTCAGTCGATTTCTAACTCTATGTAAGCGGATAGTGGGTTTTATCTTCTATCCGTTGACTTGGTTCGTGAATATCATCCACAATTGGGTTGCCCGTAATTACATTGGATTGACTTTTTCAGTCATTCTGCTGTCCATTTCTGTGGTTGTGCTGTGGCAACGAGTCGTGATCATCATTCCGGCTGGCTTTGTTGGTGTGATTTATCGCCCCTTGTTTGGCGGTGTCGCGATGGACAAGATTTTGGACGAGGGCGTCAATATCGTTTTCCCTTTGAATACTGTCACTCAGTATGACGCTCGGATGCAGCTGAAGAAAATTGAAATGGAAGTGTTGACCAAGGATCAACTCAGGTCAGATATAAAAGTGTCTTTTCAATTTCAGGTGAACAAGTACGGATTGCCGATGTTGCACAAATTTGTTGGGCCTGATTACATAGAGAAATTGATTTTGCCTGAGGTCACTGGTAAGACTCGAGTGATGTTTGCCGAATTGACTTCGCAAGAGGCTTTTACAAAACAGCTTGACAATGTTGTGAATGAAATCGCGATTATGTCTGATCAAGTAATCTTAGAAAAACTCGGTCCTCCCGGCCTTGACTATGTCAGGTTGTTGCGCATTACAGCAGTGCAGCTTGAATCGATGGAATTTCCAACAGAGATACAGGCAGCTATTCGTAATAAAATTGCAGAGTCGCAGATCGCTGAAGCCGGCGTGTTCAAAGTGCAAGCTGCGCGTCTTGAGGCTGAGCGTAAAGAAGTTGAGGCGGGCGGTATAAAGAAATACCAAGACATTGTGAACGTGGGATTGACGGATAATTATGTGAAGATCCGCGGAATTGAAGCAACACTTAAACTGGCTGAGTCTAACAACTCAAAAGTCGTCATTTTTGGATCTTCGCCAAACGGATTGCCGCTAATTTTAGGTGGAGATTCAACCACTCCAACCGCGCCTCCTTCAGTGGCACCGACTGGTGCTGGTGCGGCTGGTGGTGGACCTAAACCTAGCGCACCTGCCGCTGGTGGATCTGCTGGTAGCGGCGCAACTGCTGGAGGTAAAACTGGTGGAGCTACCACTGCTGGAGCTACCGCTTCTGGAGGTACCACTGCTGGAGCTACCACTGCTGGAGCTACCACTGCTGGAGCTACCGCTGCTGGAGGCACCGCTGCTGGAGGCACCGCTGCTGGAGGCACCGCTGCTGGAGGTAAAACTGCTGCGGCACCTGGAGCTAGCGGATCTGGTGGTGGGTCGGCCGCTAATGGTGTAGTTACTGAGCCTGCTCGCGGCGGACAGCCTCCCGGGCCAGCCGCTCCAAATTCAG
>Ga0304730_1003801_pt1 | contig 10060 bp, 6 predicted proteins | sample M_130628_MF_Meta_FD_190474 | JGI IMG/M metagenome (GOLD analysis project Ga0304730, IMG submission 190474) | Freshwater microbial communities from Lake Montjoie, Canada to study carbon cycling - M_130628_MF_MetaG (v2) (version 2) | ecosystem: Environmental > Aquatic > Freshwater > Lake | place... | reverse complement strand
TATACACTACTAAATAACTACCAGCAGTCATTAATGTACCCGATGGAAAAGTATATGGACTTGTAGCCAAGCTATCCCTCATCACCCAACCACTTATATCGACAGTACTAGATCCAAAATTGTGCAATTCAAACCAATCATCGCTATTTAAAGATGCTGCACTTTTGTAATTAATTTCTGAAATGGTAATGCTTTGTGCATTTATAGCACCAGATATGATAAGCAAAGCACCAAAAAAGAATAATATTTTCTTCATTTCGTAAATTTAATATAAATTTAATATAACAAATGCCTTTCTATATTAAATATTATTATTGATAGGATTTAAAAGGTAAATGTGAATATAGAAACGATAAAATTGACAAATTCTTAATCCAATACAAGAGATTCGTTAGGAAATAATTTTATATTTGAAATTATCCATAATTAATTAACATAGCTAACACCCTTGCTATTGCTTGGCTATATTTGCACATCATGAATTCAGCAACAGGCATTAAAATTTTTTCAGGACAAACAAGTTCTGCTTTAGGACAAAAAATAGCTATGGCACATGGCTCGCCACTAGGCGATAGCACATTACAAAAGTTTAGTGATGGAGAATTTCAACCCATTTTTAATGAAAGTATCAGAGGTAATTATGTGTTTTTAATTCAAAGCACCTGCCCTCCTACCGAAAATTTAATGGAATTGTTGATGATGATAGATGCAGCGCGTCGTGCTAGTGCTGGTTACATTTGTGCAGTAATTCCTTATTTTGGATTTGCACGCCAAGACCGCAAAGACAAGCCACGTGTGGCTATTGCAAGTAAATTGGTAGCAAATTTGTTAACTACAGCTGGTGCAAATCGTGTAATGACCATGGATTTACATGCACCACAAATTCAAGGATTTTTTGATATACCGGTTGACCATTTAGATGGCAGTGCAATATTTATTCCTTATATAGAAAACCTAATAAAAGAACACGCTATGCCTAATCTTACATTTGCTAGTCCAGATGTAGGCAGTACCAATAGAGTGCGCGAAGTTGCAACATACTTTGGTGCCGACATGGTAATATGCGATAAGCAAAGAAAACGCGCCAACGAAATAGCAGGCATGACAGTAATTGGAGACGTAGTAGATAGAGATTTGATATTGATAGACGATATTTGCGATACTGCTGGCACATTGACCAAAAGCGCTGCAATGCTGATGGATAAAGGTGCTAGAAGTGTTCGCGCATTTTGCACGCATCCAGTATTAAGCGGCAAAGCTTACGAAAATATCGAAAATAGTGTATTGTCAGAGCTGGTTGTTACAGATACCATACCGTTGAAACAAGCAAGCAGCAAAATAAAAGTACTAAGCACCGCCGCCCTTTTTGCACACTGCATCCAAAATGCATATAGTAATGAAAGCATCAACGATTTGTTTGTACACGAAAAAATTAAAAAAGCAAATTTGGTGTAATCTAAATTGATTTAAATAAAATTAGAAAACGAGTTGTATGGAGATATGGCTCGTTTTTTTGTGCTAAATTTATAATCTAATAAAATCAAAATTCTTAGTGGAGCCATTTTGAATTTACAAAAGCCTTCAAGGTTTTAATTAATAAAAAATCATAGGCATTCAAATCTTCTTTATCACCCAAAACCTTCTATAATCCTAATAAACCCATATAAATCGACCTAGTTTTGTTAAACAATCCCACAAATTATTGCTTTTTTATTCATTTTACCTTACCTTCGCGTTCCAAAATTTAAAAACAAAAAATAATGAAAACAGTTACAATCGAAGGACAACTTAGAAGCGAAATGGGTAAAAAAGCAGCTCGTGCTATTCGTTCTAAGGAGCAAGTGCCTTGTGTAATTTATGGCGGTCCCCAATCCGTGCATTTTACAGCAACGCAAAAAGATTTAAAACCATTTATCTACACACATGAGTTTCAATACGCAGAAGTAAAGGTAGAAGGTAAAACCTACAAATGCATTTTGAAAGATTTGCAATTTAATAAAGTAACAGACAATTTGCAACACGTAGATTTACTAGAATTAGTAGAAGACAAAATGGTGTTGGCTAATATTCCAGTATCTTTTACAGGTACTAGTATTGGTGTAAAAAATGGTGGTCGCTTTATTGCTAAAGTAAAAAGTGTAAAAGTAAAATGCTTACCTAAGTTTTTACGTGACACATTGGCTGTGGCAATTGACACACTAGAAATTGGTAAAAACTTACGTATCGAAGATATTAAATACGAAGGTATAACCATTATGCAAAGCCCACGTATTCCTATCGCATCTGTTGTTACTACTCGTGCTTTGAAACAAGCAGAAACAGAAGCTAAAAAGAAATAAGCCTCACACTATAAAATACACAAAAAGCCAATCAGAGATGATTGGCTTTTTTATTGCAAAAAATTTACTAAGCAAGACTTTTCCGCGCATATTTTCCCCGCAGATACACGCAGATGGATTTTCTATTACATTTTACTCCTTGAACATTAATAAACTGCAAATAAAACAATCTTTAAACCTTTCTCGCTATCCCCAATGTGCCTTATACATATACTCTTTCTGCACAACGCCATTTACCAAAATCCTTAAAAAATACTTTTTATTGGGGTTTAAATCTGTAGCTGTAAATTCATATTTAACATTGTATTTTTCTTTAGCAATATTGCCATAAGGCTCATAGCATATTTCTTTTTTTTCAGGAGAAACAGGCTTCCCAATTTCATCATAAATAGCAGTCACTACAATATCATTTGCTTTCATATTATGCAAAATCCAATTGCCTTTAGCACTCATTTCCATGGTATTTGTTTGCACTATTACTGGCCTTTGATAATTTTCTCTAATAAATGGCTCTAGCTTTTGGCTGGTAACTTTGCAAATGTAATTACGATATTTCATAACCTTCATGCTATCCTCACCATCTACATCGATATTCGGGTTTCCTTTATTAAGTAGGCACCATAAAGCTTGCTGCTCGGCATAGGCCTGCTGTGGGTAATGGCTTATTATTTTACACATTGTATTGGCTTTTTCATCAGCATAATTCATAATAGTAAAATTACTTTCTATATCTGGGCATCCATCGCTGCGCTGGCAGCATAATGCATTGATAGTAACTTCCTTTTCTTGATTTGGCTGCAAGGCTATCAATTGTTCTTCTGTAATTAAATGGTCTTGCATAGCCTCGTTTTCGTGCTTTAGGTACATGCCTGGAGTAATACTAATTTCTTGTGCTTGTGGGCTAATATTTTTCAACTTCATTTTTACACATTTGCCGTAATGACTTCCTGTGCTTTTTATGCTTAGCGTGATTTTCTTTGCCTGCAATGCATCAGTAATAGTAACAGCAGAAAGCACTCCTGCTTGAAGCAATATTAATATTGCAATGATTAACCTCTTTTTCATTATTTGTTGTTTTGCAATACTAACGTAAAGATTAAGTCAAATGATATTTACTTAAATTTATTTAACACAACTTTCTATTTTATTAATATACAGCCATAAAAAAACCATACAATTGTATGGTTTATAATGTTTTAGATGATGTGAATTACCACATGCTATTTTTCTTTGGACATTTAGATGGTCCATAAGGCCAAAGATTACCGAAGCTATCAAAATAAAGAGTTACGCCAATACCACCAAACCAATACATATCGTAGCTTCTTTTATCACCACGTTGGTAACCATAACTAGGATAATCTCTTTCCCAACCCTTTATTTCATCTCTTCTAAAACTTAGATCTACACTTTGGCGGCCCTTGTAGGCATACAAAGTATCCATATTTACAAAACTCTTGCTTACATCGTCTAAATAATCTGTCATAGTAAAACGGAAGCCCATTTCTGCAGAAACCAATACTTTTTTACCAATCAACACTTTCATTCCACCACCCATTGGCACCGCAAAATTCACTAAATTGTAGTTTTTTCTATCCGTATATGTAGGTAATCCTTGGCCTTCTGTAGCTAATGGTTTTAAATAAACTTTTTCATCATTGGCATCACCGGTGTAAGGATTAAAATAAAATACACTAACACCACCAAATATATATGGAGAAAAACGGCGATACATTGGATCTAGTTTCAATAAATTTACTTCTACTGCACTATGAAATTCAAATAAATTGGTAGTAAAATTTAGATTACGCAAGCGGTTTGTTGCTATTTCACTAAGACTATCTGCTGCAGTTAATTCTGTATAACTAGCACCAAAACGGAATCCAACCCTTGGGTTTACAAAATATTTATATAATAACCCTCCAACTGGTGCATAACTATTGTTAGGAAACAACTTAGGTTGCAAATCGCCAAAATAATTGCTTGTACCACCAAAAATTCCCATCTCGTGATGTTTTTCTTGTGCGAAAGAAAAACATGGTATGCATAATAAGAGTATAATTAACTTCTTCAACTTGCTTTGTTTTACCTTTCAAATATACAGAATTTTATGAATGTTAAAAGTTTTGTAATCATTTTTTTAGAAAAGTTCCTATTTTTAGCACTCCTAATGGTAAAAAAACTTCCTTTTCGTATGCTTTTTGTACAAAATGCAACAAAAAACTTAACACGCAAATTATTATTGCTTGTTACTTCTTCATTAATTTTTAATTCGAATAACCTACTGGCTCAGCAAAAAAAATTAACTTATTTTGTGAATCCTATGATTGGCACTGGTGGGCATGGGCATACTTTCCCTGGTGCTACTGTTCCTTTTGGTATGATGCAATTAAGTCCTGATACAAGATTGGATGGCTGGGATGGTTGTAGTGGTTATCATTATACGGATTCTATAATTTATGGATTTAGCCATACCCATTTAAGCGGCACTGGTTGCAGTGATTATGGTGATATTTTATTGATGCCATGCAATAAAAAAATAGTACCAACAAATAAAAACTACTCCTCTGCATTTAGTCATCAAACAGAAAAAGCAAGTGCAGGTTTTTATGAAGTATACTTAAATAAGCCACAAGTAAAAGTGCAATTAACTACTACTGCAAGATGCGGCATGCATCAATATGTGTTTGCCAAAGGCGATGAACAATTTGTAGCATTAGATTTACAACATAGAGATGAGGTAATTGATAGTGAATTGGAAATTGTTTATCCAAATAAAATTCGTGGCTATCGATTTAGCAAAGCTTGGGCAAACAATCAAAAAGTGTTTTTTGAAATAGAATTTAATAAGCCATTTAAAGATATTACTTTTTATAATAATGATTCACTTTGCAAAAAAACAAATTTACATTCTAAAAATATAAAGGCATTATTTGAGTTTGAAAATAGCAATAAACCTTTGCTTGCAAAAGTGGCAATTAGTGGTGTAGATAAGGAAGGAGCTTTGAAAAATTTAGAAACAGAAATGCCCGATTTTAATTTTGAAAAATATAAAAAGAAAGCGCAGCAAACTTGGGAAAAAGAATTAGCTGTCATTACATTAAAATCTGAAAATAGTATTTCTACAGAAGAAAAAATAAAATTTTATTCCGCTTTATATCATTGCTTTATTCAGCCAAATATTTATAATGATATAGATAATAGATACCGCGGCATGGATGATAAAATACACAGCACAAAAGGAGCTTTTAATTACTACTCTGTATTTAGTATTTGGGATACTTACCGCGCTTGGCATCCATTGATGACCATTGTAGATGCAAAGCAATGTAACGATTTCATTCAAACATTTTTAGCACAGTATGATGCTATAGGCAAACTGCCAATTTGGGAATTAAGTAGCAATGAAACTAATTGTATGATAGGCAATCATGCGGCAAGTATTATATGGGATGCTTGGAGCAAAGGCATTCATAATTTTGAGTTACAAAAAGCCTACACAGCATGTAAGGCAATGGCTACAAGCAATAAAGATGATATTCAAAGCATCATGAAATACGGTTATGTGCGCGCAGATGATGATGCAGAAAGTGTAAGTAAAACTTTAGAACTAGCTTATGATGATTGGTGTTTGGCTCAATTAGGAAATGTATTAATTATCAAGAACAATATCCAAATCTTAAAATCAAAATCTCAATTAGATTCTCTAGCAATCATGATCAATACATGGGATAATTATTATGATGCAAGCATTGTATTGCAAAAAGAAAACTTAATTACTAACCATTTTAATGACTCTATCAGTAATGAAAAATTAAAAGCAGAGGTGGCTATATTTTTAGCTCGTAGCAATAATTGGAAAAATGTATTTGACCCAACTACAGGTTTTATGCGAGCATTAAAAAACAGTACTTTTTATACTCCGTTTAGCCCTTACACCGTTGATAATAATTATACAGAAGCCAATAGTTGGCAGTATAGTTTTTATGTACCGCATGACATAGCAGGATTAATAAGATTGCATGGTGGCGAGAAAAAGTTTACACAAAAATTGAATGATTTATTTGCTGCTAAGACACAAACAGAAGGTAGAGAGCAAGCCGATATTACCGGCTTGATAGGGCAATATGCGCACGGCAATGAGCCAAGCCATCATATAACATATTTGTATAATTATAGCTTAGAACCAAACAAACGAAAAGATATTATCCATACCATTATGCAAGAAATGTACACCACAAATCCAGATGGATATATTGGCAATGAAGATTGTGGACAAATGAGTGCTTGGTACGTAATGAGTGCAATTGGCTTGTATCAAATAGCGCCGGGTAGCACAAAATACGAGTACGATGCTAGTAAATTTCAATTATGGAATCTACCTCCAAAGCCAGCAATTGTGCAAGACGAATCTGATTTATTTAACACAATGCATGCTATACATCGGCAGCCTTTATTAGGCAATTTTTCTGCAACATTTATAGCTAACCCATTTATTATAGATGCATCACAAATTTTTAAAGATAGTTTGCAAATAAAAATGCAATGCGCAGAAAAAGACGCCTATATTTTTTATTCGATTAATAATGAAGAACAAAAAATGTATGTGCATCCTATTACAATATACAACAAAAGCAACATACATTTTTACAGCGCAAAAGATGATAGGAAAAGTCCAACCCAAGAGGCTACATTTTATAAAATACCAAATGATAGAATTATAAAAATAAATAGTGTGTATAATAAAAGTTATAGTGGTGGTGGCCCAGAGGCATTGATAGATGGGCTTTTTGGAGATGTAAATTGGCGCAAAGGCAATTGGCAAGGCTACCAAAGCCAAGATTTTGAAGCGGTAATAGAATTTACAATGAATAAAAAATGTAAGCGCATTGCTGCAAACTTTTTGCAAGACCAAAAGAGTTGGATATTCTTTCCGAGTAATGTAGAATACTATGGAAGTGTGGATGGAAAAACGTACGAATTACTTTCAACCAATGATGTAACCGTACCTAGAGATGATGAAAAAAATTCTTTATTAAAAATGAATTATACGCTGACTCTTAGTCAAGCTACCAAAGCCTATAAATCATTCAAAGTAATTGCCAAAAATTATGGCACCTTGCCTAGTTGGCATCCTGGTGCAGGTGGAGATGCTTTTATATTTGTAGATGAAGTAGAGGTAGAGTAAGGAATTTTAAAAGAATTTTTCCGGAATTGCTTTTGCTCTATAAAAAATTATAGGCAAACTATTTGGTAGACTATTTTGCAAACGTAAGCTATCTTGATGCACAAATTGGTAGTTCATATAATAGCTTTGCCCAGCTTGATTGGTATAGAAAGTAATTTGCTTTTGCTTTGCATCTATTACATATTTTAATCCTGTATAGCTTGTCATTGGACCAGTACCTGTGTTATAAGTTTTATCGGCATGTATATCAAACCAATCAGTATCATTTTGCCAAATACCAACAATTTTTTGTTCATCAGTTTTGGTGCAACTACTTATTAAAATAATTGCAAATAATATTGCCAATACAGATTTAAAATTTACTCTCATTTTATCCAAAATATAAAGTTTTATTCTGCCATCATTTGCTGAATAACTTTTGCAATATCTTCGGCATTTGGTTTGCTAAAATAATCACCATCCGTACCATAAGCAGGTCTGTGTGGTTTAGCTGCAATGGTTCTTGGCGCAACATCTAAATATTTATAACCGCCTTGTAATTCCATTACTTGCTGAAACATATATGCAACTGCACCACTTGGAACGTCTTCATCTACAAAAACAATTCTATTTGTTTTTTTCAAACTTTCTACAATTGCATGATTAATATCGAATGGTAATAATGTTTGCACATCCACAATTTCGCAACTAATGCCGGCAGGAGTTAAATAAGTATCTACAGCATCTTTTATAATACGTAAAGTACTACCATAGCTTACAATTGTTACATCATTGCCTTGTTGAATAATTTCTGGAATACCTAATGGCACCGTAAACTCATTAATATTACTTGGCAAATTTTCTTTTAATCGGTAACCATTCAAGCATTCTACAACAATAGCTGGCTCATCCGCTTGCAGCAAAGTGTTATACATCCCTGCAGCTTGTACCATATTTCTAGGCACACATAAATGCATACCTCTTACACTATTAATTATCATACCCATTGGGCTACCACTATGCCAAACACCTTCTAGTCGGTGGCCACGAGTGCGCACAATAATCGGGCAACGCTGCCCGCCTTTAGTACGATATTGCAATGTAGCAACATCATCGCTTAAAGGTTGTAATCCGTATAATAAATAATCTAAATATTGAATTTCGGCTATTGGCCTAAGCCCACGCATTGCCATACCCATACCTTGCCCCATAATAGTAGCTTCGCGAATACCTGTGTCAAATACTCTCCATCCGCCATGCTTTTCCTGCAATCCACTAAAGCCTTGGTTCACGTCTCCAATGGCTCCCACATCTTCACCAAAGGCAAATATTTTAGGATTGGTAGCAAGCTTGTAATCGAAAAATTGGTTCAATACTTCAAAACCATTTAAAGTTTTTGCATCTGCATCATATACCGCCGGCACAATAGGTACTGCAAATACATTATTAGGTGAATTACTATACAAAACAGAACTATATTTTTCATGCCCATCGTTTTGTAAGTCTGCATAATAATTTTGCAATCGACTTTTTGCTTCTCCATTAGGCGCAATAAATAATATTTGCGCTAAAGTGCGCATTACATCTTTACGAATTGGCTCTTTAATAGCTGCTAAATCAGCAAGCATTTTTGCAATTTTTTCTGCAGCTTCTCCCGACTCAAATATTACTTGTTGCCCAAGTGAATTGATGTGCTGAATTTGCTGATATATTGGTTCTAAAAATTTAGCCCAAGCAAATTTCTTTGCTTCAATGGTATCTTCTTTGGCTTTAGCTTCTAGAACCAACAACTCATCATCAGTTGCTAATTCTAATCCCAAAATATACTCACGCATTTTTACTATGCAATCCCAATCTTTTTCCCATTGTAATCTTTCTTTGCTTTTATATCTTTCGTGGCTACCACTTGTGCTATGTCCTTGGGGTTGTGTAATTTCTTGTATATGAAATACAGCAGGAATATGTGTATCTCTTATTTTTTGAACAGCAGGTGCTAAAGTTTTATTCAATTCTGCATAATCCCAACCTTTGATGGTATAAATATCTATGCCTCCTAATTTTTCGTCGTGTTTAAATCCTGCTAATGCTTCACTGATACTGCTTTTTGTAGTTTGATATTTTTTAGGAACACTGATACCATATCCATCATCATATACAAAAATAGCTAGTGGGACTTGCATCACACCTGCAGCATTTATTGTTTCCCAAAATAATCCCTCAGAGGTACTTGCATCACCAATGGTTACAAATGCCACTTCATTTCCGTTGTTACTAAGTGTTTTAAATTGGCTCAATGCTTCTACTTTTCTAAACATTTTGCTTGCAAAAGCCATCCCTAATCCACGCACCATTTGGCCAGCTGTAGGACTAATATCCGAACTGCTATTTTTTTGTTTAGTTAGGTCTTTCATCTCACCATTTTCATCTATCCAACGCGTGGCGTAATGTCCATTCATTTGGCGGCCAGCACTGCTACTTTCTAACTCTACATCTGGTATGGCATATAGCTGCGCATAGAATTGCTTTGCATCACTCATGCCACTGGCAAACATAA
>Ga0304730_1003799_pt1 | contig 10068 bp, 10 predicted proteins | sample M_130628_MF_Meta_FD_190474 | JGI IMG/M metagenome (GOLD analysis project Ga0304730, IMG submission 190474) | Freshwater microbial communities from Lake Montjoie, Canada to study carbon cycling - M_130628_MF_MetaG (v2) (version 2) | ecosystem: Environmental > Aquatic > Freshwater > Lake | place... | reverse complement strand
AATTTGCTATGGTGCTCAATTAACGACAAAAGTATATGGAGGAAGTGTAGGAAAATCGTCTACTCGTGAATATGGTCGTGCTAAATTATGCAATGTAGTTTCGAGTCATGCAATCATGCAAGGGATCTCTAACGACAATCAAGTGTGGATGAGCCATGCGGATACGATTACTCAATTGGCTGATGCGGCTGAAGTTATTGCACAAACGGATACCATTCCTGTGGCTGCATTTACGATCAATGGCACACCCAATCCATTAGTATGTTTACAATTTCATCCAGAAGTTACCCATTCTGAAAATGGCAAACAAATTATCAAAAACTTTGTAGTGGGCATTTGTGGTTGTCAACAAGATTGGACGCCTTCACATTATATCAATGATACCATTGCAAGTATACAAAAGCAAGTTGGTGATAAAAAAGTAATTATGGCTTTGAGTGGAGGAGTAGATAGCACCGTTGCTGCCACTTTAATTCACCGCGCTATTGGTAAAAATTTATATTGTGTTTTTGTAGACAATGGTTTGCTTCGTAAAAATGAATATGAAGAAGTATTGAAAGATTATGAAGTGTTGGGTTTGAATATTCAAGGGGTGAATGCTTCTAATTTATTTTACAGCAAACTAAAAGGAGTTTCTAGTCCTGAAGAAAAACGAAAAATAATTGGAGGATTATTTATTGATATTTTTCAAGAAGAAGCAGAGAAAATCCAAGATATTGATTTTTTAGGACAAGGCACTATATATCCTGATGTGATAGAAAGTGTATCTGTGAATGGGCCATCAGCTACTATCAAATCGCACCACAATGTGGGAGGTTTACCAGAAAAAATGCGCATGCAATTGGTGGAGCCTTTAAGGGCATTGTTTAAAGACGAAGTGAGAAGAATTGGTTTAGAGTTAGGATTAAATGAAAACTTCATACATCGTCATCCTTTTCCTGGTCCAGGTTTGGGCATTCGTATTTTAGGAGAAGTAACTGAAGAAAAAGCAAGGTTGTTGCAAGAAGCAGATGCGATTTATATCAACTTGTTGAAAGAAAATAATTTATATCACACCATTTGGCAAGCTGGTGCTATATTGTTGCCTGTGCAAAGTGTGGGGGTTATGGGTGATGAAAGAACGTATGAGTTTACTTTGGCACTTCGTGCGGTAACCAGTGTAGATGGTATGACGGCCGATTGGTCGCACATACCATACGATGTGTTGGCAAAAATTTCCAATGAAATTATCAATAAAGTAAAAGGAATTAATCGGGTAGTGTATGATATTAGTTCAAAACCTCCTGCTACTATAGAATGGGAATAATTGCTTATTTTTGACAAAATTAAAATCCGTTTATGACTAAATATATATTCGTTATTTTTTTTACAGTTACTTATCTAGTTGGAAATGCTCAACGAAATCAGCCGTTTGAGACAGACTCAAGGGGGAATGTGATTTTTGACAAACGGGTGAAGAAAGAACGTTACAAAATTGCAGTGCTTACGCCTTTGTATTTAGATTCAGTTGATTTAGAAAAAAATTTAGCGAATATCCCTAAGTTTATGATGCCGGGGTTGGATTTTTATCAAGGGGTTCAAATTGCTGCAGATACTTTACGAAAACAAGGATTTAAATTAGATATTTATATTCATGACAGTAAATCGGAATACCTAAATGTTCAAAGTATTATAGAGACGGATCGATTGGATTCGATGGATTTAATTATTGGTAATGCCAGTGTGAGTGATTTGAAATTGTTGGGTGATTTTGCAAAGTCAAAAAGAATAAATTTTATATCGGCTGTTTCTCCTTCGGATGCTGAACAAGTGAATAACCCTTATTTTACGATTCTTCAACCTAGATTGGCTTCCCACATTGAAAAAATGCACAAACATATAAATGCTCGTCATCCTGAAGACAATGTTTTTTATTTGTATGGAAGTGCACAGTCAGAAAAAAATGGGCTTGCTTATTTTCAAAACGATTTACTCAATCCAGTTCCTGGCCGATTTAAAGCCATTGAAATAAAAGATGAAAATTGGATCGTGAATCAATTGAAAAGAAATATAGATACCAGTTATCATACTACTATTTTTTTAGGAGTCTTGGATCCATCTACCACATTTAAATATTTGAAAGTATTGGCGCCAATGGCTGAAAAATACAACTTAACTGTGTATTGTATGCCTACTACGGAGGCGATAAAATCGTTGTCAAAAACAACTGAATTTCCCAATTTGCCAGTCTATTATACAACGGCCTATATCATAGATAAAATTACGCCAGCCAGCATGTATATAGCCAAAAAATACAAAGCACGAATGGGTGGATTAACATCTGATGTAGTTTATAAAGGCTTTGAAAGTTTATATTATTTTGCCAATATGATGAAAAAATACGGGGTGCCTTTTAATGATAATTTAGGGGATAATTCAAATTCATTTATTACGCCGTACAAAATAACGCCTGTAAAAGAAAATGGCATTCATCAATTCAACGAGAATAAATTTTTGTATTTAATGAAATACGAAAATGGGATTATGAGCTATGAGTAAATAATGAATTTGGAATTTTACATCTTCAAGACTTTAAAGTGTACTTTTTTTCAATAGATTTAAAATAGTTTTTAATTCTTCATCAGTGATATTTTCTTTTTCAGATTTGTCAAAAATTGAAGTTAGGTAAATTGTAGTTTCAGTAACTTTAACATATGTAATTAATCTTGCACCTCCACTTTTTCCTTTTGAAGAAATTGAAAGACGAATTTTATAAAAATTATTTCCTAATGAAGTTCCTAATTCAGGGTTGTCAGAAAGAATTTCAATCAATTCTATCAAGTCGTTTTTAATGGAGGGGTATTTTTTTGCTAACCGTTTTACTTGTTTGTCAAATAAGCTGATTGTTGAAATATTATAACTCATCCAATAAATGTTTAATAGGCCGAGCTTTCAATTTACCTTTTTCTATTAAATTTAATTCTTCAACTGCTTCTTTAAGCTCTTGTAATATCAATGATTTAGAAGCTTCTTCTTTTTCTAAAATAGCTAAGTCTTTATGTTGTTTTTTTATTTCTTTCCATTCTTTAATAGGAATAAAAACACCTGTAGCGTTTCCTTCACTATCTTGTATAATTTGTAAACTCATTGGGTTTTATTTTTATCAAAATTAATGAAAACCAGTCTCTTTGACAATAAAATTAATCCTTTTACATCTTCAAGACTTTAAATTCTACTCGTCTGTTTTCTGATTTTAATTCTTCGGTGCTTTCGTCATCATTTATTTTTTGAGAGCCACCATATCCTTTGAAAATCATTCTATTGCCATTGATGCCTTTTTTGGTTAAAAATTGATACACGGCTTTGGCTCTGTTTTCAGAAAGATTGTGTGTGCCTTCATCCCAATCAAATCCATCTGGCTCATCAATGGTACAACAAACATGTCCTTGAATTTCAATTTCGAGTTTTGGGTTTTCATGCATTAATTCAAATAGTTCTTCCAATATTGCTTTCGATTCCTCTTTGATAATATGTTTACCAGGGATGAATAATAAATTTTCTAACACAATACTTTTACCGACACTTAATTCATACTTTTTAATAATTGGTAGATCTTTCGTTAGCAGGGCTGATTGGGGTTGTTGAGTCGGCTGGGTGTTTTCATTTTCAAAAACAGTCACTACCACCCGCCTGTTTAATTGCCGCTCAAATTCTGTTGCGTTTTTATTCAATGGTTTTTCTTTGCCAAAACCAATGCATGTTTTTATGGCTGTTTTTGAAATGCCATTTTGAACTAATAATTTTTTAATTTCATTGGCTCTATTATTCGATAAAATAATATTGTATTCTTTACTGCCAACGCTATCACAATGACCTTCTAGCAATACTCTGTCAATATTTTTTTGATTTATTATTTTCGCTAATTTCAATAATGAACTATCTGGGATGTCGTATTTGTTGAAATCAAAAAGTACAATTAACTTTTTTTCTTGAGCTTGTAGCACAAAATGAGTCACGTGTAATAACAATAATAAAATAACAAACCTTTTCATATCGTTTGCCAAAGATAGTTAAAAAATAAACTAGATTTGCTCCCTAAACATTTTAACATGATAGCAAAAAAGCCCGCAGAATCCTATACAACCATGAGTGAATTGGTGCTTCCAAATGACACCAATACATTGGGAAATTTAATGGGAGGAAGATTAATGCATTGGATGGATATTGCTGCGGCTATGGCTGCTATGAAACATTGTGGTTGTCCTGTAGTAACGGCATCAGCCGATAATATTTCGTTCGAAAATCCTGTTCGTTTAGGCAATGTTGTGACTATTGAAGCCAAAGTAACTCGCGCATTTAATAGTTCGATGGAAGTATATTTAAAAGTACATGGGGAGGATATTCCTACACAATTTAAATACAGTTCAAATGAGGCCTATTTAACCTTTGTATCCTTAGATCCCAATGGAAAACCGCGTAAAGTGCCTGAGTTAATTCCAGAAACTGAAGATGAAAAACGCCAATTTGATGGTGCATTGAGAAGAAGACAACTGCGCTTAATTTTAGGTGGGAAAATGAAACCTGATGAGGCTACCGAGTTGAAAAAATTATTTGTTGAAGAGTTGATTACAAAGTAAAAATATATACAATACTATTTTTTAAACGCCTTTTATACTTTGTGTAGAGGGTGTTTTTATTTTAGCTGGACTGATATTCATTTTAAGGCATATATTGGAGTAAGATGGGCCTAAAAAAGGAACAGTCTTTCCTTAGAAAAAGAAAGACTGTTTTAATCCCTAACCAAATCAACCTATGAAAAATCTTGAATGTTAAAATTATTGAGAAAGCAAATCTAATAATAGTTTTTATACTTTTTACTCTTTTTTTGCATTTTTACTGAAAAAAATAGGTCGTTTACCGATTAGGGCTATTTTATAACACTTTTGATAAGAAGTTGTAAAACTCTTTTTTAGTTGAAGTGAAGTCGGTACTTGTACTAAGCATTAAATCTTCTAGGTTTTCGTCCGTTTCCTTCATTTTTACACTGATATAGTTAGGTTTTTCGGCAGCTTCATCCAACAAAGATTTATTTTTAGCGTATACATCATGGAGCATTTCATCAATATGAATCCCAATGATCCTGAATTTATTTTCAAAATGCTCCACAGAAATCAATATTTCTTTTCCATTATTTTTAGAGGCGACCTCCAATAACCTGTTTTTTAAAATACCCATTTCATCTTTGTAAAAAGATAATTCTCGTTTCCAATCTTCGCATATTAAATGCAAATGTGTTAATGTGTCTTTCATAATTAATTTAATTTTATACTACAAATCTACACCTATTAAATTGGTAAAAAGATGATTCATATCATGTAGAAAAACTTACGAAAGGGTTGTAGATTATCAATTGAACATAAAAAATCCCGAAAAATAATTTATTTCGGGATTTTATAATAACGATGTACTATTGATTTCAGTTTTTGCTTTTTTACTTATTGGTAAAGCGCTCACTCACTATTAACTCTTTGCTGTTGGGGTTGTGTTTATAAAAGCCTTCGCCCGATTTTACGCCTAAAAACCCTGCTTGAACCATATTGGTTAATAAGGTAGCAGGTGCATATTTTTGATTGCCAAAGCCTTGGTATAACACATTTAAAATGCTGTGGCAAGTATCTAAACCAATAAAATCCGCTAATTGAAGTGGTCCCATAGGATGTGCCATACCCAATTTCATAATCGTATCGATTTCTTCAACACCAGCAACGCCTTCTTGTAAAGATAAAATAGCTTCATTAATCATAGGCATTAATATTCTATTAGAAATGAAACCAGGAAAATCGTTGGCAACACAAGGAACCTTTCCTAATTTTTTTGATAAATCATTGATTACGTTCGTAACTTCTTTATCTGTTGCATAACCATTAATAATTTCAACCAAACGCATTACTGGTACTGGATTCATAAAGTGCATTCCAATTACTTTTCCCATTCGTTTTGTGTGAGAGGCGATACGCGTAATTGAGATGGATGAAGTGTTGGTAGCCAATATGCATTTAGCTGGAGCTAACTGATCTAATTGTTCAAATATTTTAGTTTTTAAACTTATGTTTTCTGTAGCAGCTTCAATCACTAAATCTGCATTTTTGACTGCCTCACCCATGTCGGTAAAGGTTGCAATGCGAGCTAAAGCTTCTGTTTTTGCTTCTTCAGTTAAAGTTTGTTTTGCCACTTGGCGATCCATGTTTTTGCCAATGGTAATTTTTGCTTTATCCATTGCTTCTTGAGAAATATCAAGCATTGAAACATGATAACCACATTGAGCAAATACATGACAAATTCCATTGCCCATAGTGCCTGCTCCAATTACAGTTACATTTTTAATATCATAATTGGCAGTATTCATTGGATTGGTTTCAGATGCTGAATCTAAAGTTGTTGTACTCATTTTTATTTATAATTTTCTGTGTTTAAAAAACGTGTCCAAAGGTAAATCAAATTCCATACTATAATCGGTTTTTATGTCCTATTTTTACACAATGAAATTGAAAATTGTAAACATTTTAGGTTCATTTTTCATCGCATTGGTGTTTTTGGTTGCTTGTAAAGATGCCAATAAAGATTTATTGTGTAAAAAATGGAAAACCATTGCTTTGCATAATACTAAAATGGAAGAAGAAATTAAGTTTATGGAACAATATGTAGATACTATTGGGCAAAATGATCCGGAGTTGCGAATGGCTGTAAATTTAGACAGCACTAAACTGCTTCTTAAAGATGAAATGCAACGAAGTTTATTTGAACAAAAACAAGCCCTTGAAAATACGTTAATGGAGTTTAAAAGCAATGGAGTTGCTTACACAACATCAATTGATGGGATTGATTCGGCGATGTACACACTAGAAAATAATTTTATTAAAATTGATGAAGCAAAATTAAAAGGCGTTGGAGAAACGATGACTTTTGAAATTTTATCATTATCTAAAGACACCTTAAAAATGCAGTTGGTTGATTATGGAGATACCAGTGTGGTATTGATGGTTCCTGCTAATTAAAAAAATATTAAAATAAATATCTTGATTTTATGAAAAAAAATATCATCTCAATAGTATTAATTCTTTTATCTGTAAATGTATATTCACAAGATAGTACTTCACTGATTTCTTTTAATCCAGAAATGAAACCTGTTCATTCTGAAGATATTTCAAAACTGTCTCCAATGCAAATTTTAGAAGACAGTTTAGTCTTTTTTGCTGATAGTATGTATTTTTCTTTAACGCCAGAAAATAAAATATCGGGCAGTTATGCTTTTATTAATACATTAAAAAGGGTATTAAAAACGCAAGGTTCGTTCAAATATTCATTTCCAAAATTGAAGGAGCAAATTAGCATTTTAAATGCACCTGACAAATCATTTAAAATATATAACTGGGAAATTATAAGAGGCACGGTTGAAAGAAGATATTATGGGGTTGTGCAAATGGCCAATGGAGATTTTATTCCGTTAATAGATGCTTCAGATCAAATTATTAGAGGAGGAAGCGATTCTGTATTTGTTGGCAACAGATGGTTTGGTTGTTTATATTATAATATCATTCAAAAAGAAATAGGTGGTCAAAATGTGTATTTTTTATTGGGTTGGAATGCCAATCAAATGAACAGCGAACGTAAAATTATTGAGCCATTTGGTTTTAATTCAAAATCACAAAATATTTTTGGCGCACCTTTATTTAACTACAATGAAAAAGGTAAATATGGTCTATCAAATCGATATATTTTAGAATACCAAAAAGGAGCAAAAGTTTCAATGAATTATGATAAAGAAACCGACCAAATAATTTTTGATCATTGTGAATCTCAGATTGGAGATCCGGCAAAAAAATATACCTACATTCCGGATGGAACCTACGATGGTTTGCGTTGGGATGGCCAAAATTGGAAAGTATATCAAAATATTATTCAAATTACTGAATTGCAAAACGGCTCGGCACCAATGGAAAAGCCGATTAAATAGTTGTCGGTTGTTAGAAATACATCTAATAACTAAAAAATCAACTCAAAAAAACAAAATAAATTCATCATACATAATACATAATTACTTTGCATTACGCTACATTAGAAAATATTTCCAAGTCATTTGGAATAAGACAATTATTTAAAGACATTACATTTCATATTTCGGAAGGAGATAAAATTGCGTTGATTGCTAGAAATGGTTTTGGGAAATCTACCTTATTAAATATTTTATCAGGAAAAGACACACCAGACACGGGCACGGTTTGGGTGCATAAAGATATAAAGTTGGTAATGCTCACACAGGAAAATGATTTTGATGGAGAGAAATCAATTTACGACAATATATTGTCAATGAACAATGAAGTGGTAAAAGTGGTTCGAGCTTATGAGGAATACAATGAAAGTGGAATAGAAGATGCCGATAAATTTCAGGATATATTAATTAGAATGGAAGATTTGGATGCTTGGAATTTTGAAAACCAATTGCAGCAAATATTAACCAAATTAAATATTCACAATTTAAATCAGCCAGTAAAATCGTTGAGTGGCGGACAAAAGAAACGAGTTGCTTTAGCACAAGCCTTGATAGAAACAGAACTCTATAATGGGAAGTGTTTATTAGTGATGGATGAGCCTACCAATCATTTAGATGTGGCAATGATAGAGTGGTTAGAAGATTTTTTATCTGCCCAAAAATTAACGTTGTTGATGGTAACCCATGACCGTTATTTTTTAGATGAAGTTTGCAACGAAATTGTAGAAATAGAAGATCAAAAAGTATATGTACACAAAGGGAATTATGATTACTTTTTAAATAATAAAGCATTGCGTATTGAGAATGCACAAAGCGAGTTACAAAAGGATAAAAATATTTTTAGAAAAGAATTAGAATGGATGCGCAAGCAACCCAAAGCGAGAACTACGAAATCAAAATCTCGACAAGATGCTTTCGTAGAAATTGAAGATAGAGTGAAAAACAAAACACTGGACAGTGATGTTCAATTGCAAGTTAAAATGACTCGTTTAGGAGGTAAGATTTTGGAAATGAAAAAAGTGTACAAAAGTTTTGGAGAAAACAAACCCATATTAAAAGGGTTTGATTACACGTTTAAACGAGGAGAGCGCATTGGAATTGTTGGGAAAAATGGCGTTGGAAAAAGTACGTTCCTGCAAATTGCATTGCAACAAATGGAACCCGATAGTGGAAAAATTAACCACGGTGATACGGTTGTTTTTGGTCATTTTTCGCAAGAAGGTTTGCAATATAAAGAAGACAAACGAGTGGTTGAATACGTAAAAGATTTTGCGGAATTTTTTCCTTTAAATGATGGAACAAAAATATCAGCGTCTAAATTTTTAGAACGATTTGCATTTACGCCTGAGCAACAATATACCTACTTAAGTAAATTAAGTGGTGGAGAAAAACGCAGATTACAACTCCTTAGTATTTTATTTAAAAATCCGAATTTCTTAGTTTTAGATGAGCCTACCAATGATTTGGATTTACAAACATTGCAAATATTAGAAGAGTTTTTATTGGATTTTGGGGGTTGTATTTTATTGGTAAGTCATGACCGATATTTTATGGATAAGCTGGTTGAACATTTATTTGTGTTTGAAGGAGAAGGTGTAATCAATGATTTTCCTGGCAACTATTCTCAATATCGAATAAAAGAAATCGACAAGAAAAACAATATTGAGAGTGGCAAACAATATACCTCTTTGAGTGTAGAAGATGTGAAGCCAAAAGAAGAAAATATTCAAGTTAAAAGTGAATCAAAAACAGAAAAGCGCAAATTAAGTTTCAATGAAAAACGCGAATTTGAGCAAATTGAAATGGAAATGCCCAAATTGGAAGAAGAAAAAAAATCATTGGAAAACAAAATGAGTGAACCTAATTTGTCGTTTGATGATTTGCAAAATGCATCCAATAGAATTGGAGAAATAATTTCCCAGTTAGAAGAAAAAGAGTTGCGTTGGTTGGAGCTGAGTGAACATATTTAAAATAATCTTTTGTTTTTTTATTAAATTTGCTCCATGCAACAATATCATCAGCTTTTACAACATATTTTA
>Ga0304730_1003798_pt1 | contig 10069 bp, 3 predicted proteins | sample M_130628_MF_Meta_FD_190474 | JGI IMG/M metagenome (GOLD analysis project Ga0304730, IMG submission 190474) | Freshwater microbial communities from Lake Montjoie, Canada to study carbon cycling - M_130628_MF_MetaG (v2) (version 2) | ecosystem: Environmental > Aquatic > Freshwater > Lake | place... | reverse complement strand
CTGTTGGTACTGGTCCCGGTGGTCCTACTGAAAATTACAGCCAACAAGGTGGCAACCCAGATATAGGTGAAACGCAACCTACTGGTGGTACTCCTACTGGTGGAACTCCAACGACCACCCCAACAACCACACCAACTAGCGGTAAGGCTTACGATTTAGCTGTTGCTGCACAAGAAGCCAAGTTTGCTTATGAGAAAAAAACTCATGAAGTAGATGTTTTGCTTCAGGCCGGTAAACCGGATACCGATCCGGCTGTAATAGCGGCACGTCAAACTGCGGAGCAGTACGGCAAGGCTTGGATTGAGGTGGCAACTGCTCGAAATAGAGCTGAAGCGGAACAGGGGGCATTGAGTGACCCAGAAATAGAACGGTCAATGCGACAGGGCTATCGCAACGTGGTTGATCCAAATGCAATTGTCGTTGTTCCTCCTTCACCGCCACCACCGCCACCACCGCCACCACCACCTCCACCACCGCCACCACCGCCACCACCTCCACCACCGCCACCACCGCCACCACCTGCTATTACCACTTCTTCGGTTACGGCGCTTACTACTTCTCAAGCGGCTGGTAATACTGGTGGAGGGACGACAACCGCCCCGGCAACGTCGAAAAAACCTACTCCAGCAGAGTTCGCCAAAGCCTTACAAGGTGCTACACCCGCCCCCGGTCCTACGACGGTCACTCCGGTCCAAACACCGCTAGCAAACATTGAATATATCTATGATTGGAGTAGCATATTCGGCAACCCGAAGAAGCTCAACGAAGCCGAGGAAAAGCAGGTCTACGCCCGGGGTGGCGCTATTGATTTCAACCCGCCTGAGTATGGCTCGGTGGATGACCTTATGAATATTTTGAGGAAATAGTTATGCCTTACGATTATGTTTCCGGCGATTACGTAGACGAAGATTATAGTTTTGATACGGGGGGTAATTACACCACCCAGTACTTTCCCGAAGACGGTTCGGTCATGTACTTTGACCTTAATGGAAACGTAATCGGTTCAACGGAAGGAACGGCGCTGCACAACGCATCGCAGTACACCACAGCGGAAAGAGTCGCGGAGATTGCTAAAACGCTTGGTAAAGATACGTTTAATTTATTTAAAAGTGCGTTTACAAAATCAGACGGTACAGTTGACTACGGCAAACTACTTGGCGCTGCCGGGGGTCTTGCTGCCGGTATGGGGATGTTTGGCTCCGATGATAAACCCAAGGGTTACCAAGGCAAAGTCCCTGAGCTTGACGTAGTTCGTCAACAAGTCTCTAACACCTACGATCCTAACCGGCGTGCGGGTAGCGGTGGGTTGCGGTACTTCACGGACACGCAGTATGTACCCCAAGGCGAAGCCAATGCAGGGGCATTAGCAGCAGCAAAAACTGCGGCGGGTACTCAGGCTACTGGGCTTGCTTCACTAAACGCAGCGAATCCGGCACGGCAAGCAACTGCCCCTTTGACTTTTGCTCCGCTCCCGGCCACTCCTACCGCAGCCGCCCCTCCTGCCGCCGCTGCCGCTGCTCGCCCTGCTTCTGACGTTATTAAAGACCTACCCGTTCCCACGTACAACATGGGTGGGATTGCTACGTTGGCTCATGGGAAGTATTTAGATGGACCGACTGACGGTATGGCTGATAAACTACCGGCTAACATAGATGGTAAACAAGAAGCTCGGCTTAGTCATGGGGAATTCGTCATCCCTGCCGATGTCGTTAGCCACTTAGGCAACGGCAATTCTTCTGCTGGTGCGAAACGCTTGTACTCAATGATGGATCGAATTCGTCAAGCCCGAACTGGCACGAAGAAGCAGGGCAAGCAGATTAACCCCGACAAATACGTCCCCGCATAAGGAAAAATCGTGACTACTACCACTACCACTGGCACGACGGGTTCCACGGGAACTACAACTCTCCCTGCTGATCCGCTTGCGGGTAAACAAGTAGGTACGGAATCAAACCTATCCAACTGGGCTGGTGATTATGTCACTAACATGTTGGGTAAAGGGCAAGCCCTATCTAATCAGCCGTATCAAGCCTACTCCGGGCCGTTGACGGCGGGAACGTCTCAGCTTCAGCAGAATGCGTTTCAAGGTCTAGCTAATCTGACGATCCCAACTGATCAGATGGGGGTGTTTGATGCTAACCGAGCGCAACAGTATATGAACCCGTATCTGATGGCTTCTTTGCAGCCTCAGATTGACGAAGCTAGGCGCCAGTCACAGATTACGCAGATGCAAAATGATGCCCAGCTTACTAAAGCGGGTGCGTATGGCGGTGGGCGTCAAGCTATTATGAATGCTGAAACTCAGCGTAATCTAGGGACTAACCTCGCTAATATCACTGGAAAGGGCTACGCGGATGCTTATGATAAAGCTATGCAAGCCTTTAGAATGACCAACGAATACGGTATGGGCGCTCTCACTGCACAGCAACAAGCAGGTGCAATTCAACGTCAGATCGAGCAAGAGGGTCTTACGGCTGACAAAACCGCGTTTGAACAAGAGCGCGATTATCCGTACAAACAAGTTCAGTATCAACAGTCATTGCTCCAAGGCTTACCCCTGCAAACGCAAACGTATTCGTACCAGCAGCCTAGTGCTTTAAGTTCGGCAATGGGTACAACCGGCGGGATCATGAGCCTTTACGATCAGATTTTTGGTACGCCAAAAACTACAACCGCCGCTACGACTACGACAACCAAGCCGTAAGGAACGACCATGCTTGATCAAGATGTGCAAAGCCGCGTAGATGCTTATCGGGGTAATCCTCAAGCACTCCAGCAGAAGTACTCGGTCAGCAAAGACTTGCTCGACCTTATGGCGTTGCAAAAGCTGACCAAGGAAAAAGAATCCGCTGCCCGTGAGTTGCAGATGGCAATGGCCGCGCAACAAGGCCAAGGGGCCGGGACGATTCGGGATCAACTCCAGCAGAAAGCGTTGGGGATGACAAAGCAGGAGCTTCAGAAGCAGCAGATAGCGTTGCTGCAACAGAAGCAGCAGCAACAGCAACAGAATATGCAGCAGCTAGCCCAGTCCGGGATTGCCCAGAACCCTGCACCTAACATGGAAGCCGCTCCCGGCTTTGCTTCGGGTGGGATTATTGCATTTGCTGGACCGACAGGTAGTGAAGTACCTTTTGCCAACCCAAGTTCCGACGTTAACGTCGCCATGAGAAAACTCCGTGCCGGAAAACCACTTACGGAAAATGAAGAGAACGCCCTTCGGGAAGCTGAACGAGCAAGGATCAGAGCATTCGGTCCAGATGAAAATGTAATAAGGGCACCAACACAAGCTCCTACCCCACTACCAGCCGATCTTGCTAGACAGGCCGAGAAAAAACTCCCCATACAAGAAGCGCAAGGAATTGTCGGTAATGCGGGTAATGCTTCTGCTCCCGGTTACACTGGGCCAAACCCTCTTGATCAGCCACGTGCTTTAGAACGTGGTGCGGTTATTCCACAGCAAGCTGCTCCTGCACCTTCTATGCCGGGGGCAACTCCAAGAGAAGTTATTACAGAAGCGGCTCAACGTGCGGGAATTCTTGCTCCGTTTAGACAGGCTGCGCCTACTCCTACACCTACACCTACCCGTAGTATGGGCGGCGGTGGCGGCGGTGGTGGCGGGCAGCAAGCCGGATTACCTGCGATTACCTCTGCGAAAGTTGATCTTTCCGGCGCACCCCAACCAGTTGATATTCGTAGATTTTCTCCAGAAGAAGAAGCGGATACGGCGTTTCGAGGTAGTGTGCGGTCTGCTGCTATGAATGCAGCCCAGCCAGATCGTGCTGCTATTGACCGTGAACAACAACTAGCAAAAGCAGAACTGTCGCTTACTCCAGCGGAACGAACTAAGATGGAGGCTAACTTAGCTGCTCGGGAAGCAATGACTCGGGAGCAAATGGACCCGGAACGGCTTGCTCGTAGCCGACTAATTCAGAGCCTTGCGGGTGGCGCTTACGGTAGTACTCCGGGGTTGGGCCTAGCCGGTTTCGCGCTTGCTGGTGAAAACGTAGCTTCAAGGCAAGATGCCGCTCGTCGCGCTCAAATGATAGAAGACCAAGGCTACGGTGAAAAAATTCTGGGCCTTGACATGGCGGCACGTAAGGGCGGCCTTGAAAGTAGGAATACTGAATCGGAACGTCAGAATAAAATACAACAGCAAGGTCTTGCTGGTCTAAGTAGTATGGGTTCGGCGATGGAAGCTAGACGTGCAACCGAAACTCAAGCTGCTGCATCCCATCATGCTAACCTGCTTAAAAACTTCACTGACGTAAGGAACAACGAAGCTACGATGGCAAATAACTTTGCTATTCATAAGTTGGATAGAGAGGCGTCTATCGAAGTGGCGCGTATTTCTGCTCGCGCCCATGCCGATCTAGCTGCGGCTACTAGAGAAGCTACTAACGAAGCTAAACGATCACAAGCCATTACTAATTTTATGACGGCTCAGACCAATGCTGAAAAAGTTCTTGATAGTCGTTACAAGACACAGATTGAAGGGGTACTAAAAATAATTAAGGACGCGGTTGTAATGAAGCAACCTACAGATAAATATGAAGCTCAGATCCAGCTTCTTGAGGCGGCACGTGAACGCGACCGTCAGGCTATACTTAAACAAACCCAAGATGCTCTTACGCAAGTAGGATTGGGTAGTTCGGGTAAATGGGGTGATGTGACTACGCGGCCCAGCAAATAAAGAGCTTACGTATGCCAATCTATTCGATCCAAGCCCCAGACGGTAAAACCTACGATATTGAAGGGCCGGAAGGTGCAACACGTAACCAAGTTATTGCTGCTGTACAACGGCAACTTAGGCAGCAGCAGCCTGACCGTGGGATGGAAGAAGCCAATCGGCGGTATGCCGAGGCGCAACGTAGGTTGGCTGAACTAAGCAGACCGCAAGTTGAACCACCAAAGACAACGGTTTTTGGTGCGGGTAAAGAACTCGTCAAGGGGATAATTCCCGGCGTAGTAGGACTAGGTGAAAGTGCAGCTACCGGACTAGCTGCATTGCTTCCTGACGAACAAGAGCAAGCCGTTCGTAGTGCGGTGTCAGGTGCAGCAGCACCAGTTAAGGAATTCTTCAAACCCGCTCCGGGCTATGAAGAGTCAGTTCCTCGCAAGTTTAGTGAAGCCTTCGGTTCTACCCTTCCGTTCCTTGCCGCCGTTCCGTTTACTGGTGGTGCTAGTCTTTTAGGCTTAGGCGCAAGAGCCGGTATTGCAGGACTTGGAGCCGCTGCTGGTGCTGGTGAACAACGTAAAATGGCGGAAGCAGCCGGAGCAAGTAAAGATGAACGCGCTATAGCTACGCTATTAGGCGCACCGGTCGGCCTTCTTGACATGCTGTTGCCTGAACTCCGGTACGGCAAGGCTATGATTACCCGAGCCGCTGTTAGTGGTGGTGTCGAAGGTGCAACTGAAGCCGCTCAAAGAGTTGCCCAAAATGCTATCGCTAAGTATGTGTATAACCCGAATCAGGCGCTGCTTGAAGGTTCCGGCGAAGAAGGTGCATATGGTGCCGGTGTTGGTGCGGTTGCTAGTCTGCTTATGGATGCAGCCCTTGGCCGTAAAGGTAAAGGTGCCGCGCCGACAGGCGAAAAACCCAAGGAAGAAAAACCCAAGGAAGAAAAGCCGTTCCCAACATTTAGGGAACAAGCAGAGTTGCCATTACAGGGCGGGCGTACCGCTGAAGAACTAGCTGTAGATCAAACTCGGATTCCTCGTGCGCCTACTAAGGACCAACCACAAGGTGATCTGTTTCCGGTTGAACTTGATGAAGCCCGGGCTAAGGCTGGATTGCCTTCACTTACACCGGAACCGGCGAAACCTGCTGTTTATAGAGGGCAAGAAGAACTTCCGCTTGAAGGTGGACGTACCGCTGAAGAATTAGCGGTAGATCGGCAAAGAGTGCCACAAGCCCCTACTGAAGCTCAACCGCAGGGAGATTTGTTCCCCGTTGAATTGCGCGAAGCGCGTGAAGCTGCGGGGCTACCCGCACTTTTACCGGAAAAACAACCACCCCAACTTGAGCCAAGAAGGATTACTGAAGCGGATCAAATGGCTTTGCCACTGGAAGGTGGACAAACAGCAGAAGAAGTTGCAGCTATTAGAAAAGCAGAAGCTGAGAAAGAACCTTTTGTCCCTGCCCGTCGAGGGTCGCAAGGCGTATTATTCCCGCAAGAAGCCAATGCAATGCGTGAAATGCTTGGGCAACCACCCTTGCAACGACCTGCCCCATCGCCGCCTCCAGAGATGCGGCAGATCAACCTATTCCCTGCGGACGAATCGGCTAAGGGTAATAAGCCCCCCGCGTTATCCACTTCAACCACATCCCAAGTTAACGAAGCTCTACGTAAGTTAGTACGTGGAGAAGAACTTACTCGTGCGGAAGTTGGGCTGCTTGCAGCTAATAGTAATGTCGATCCTGAACTTCTTCTTAGTGCAAAAGTAGTCCCCACCTTACCCCCTACCGCGCCGATTCCTGTTGCTAGGGGGCAAACACAGCTTTTTAATCGCAAAGGCGAACCAACCAAGGCGGCAGAAAATGCAGCTACTAATACACCTGTCGCTCCCGCAACTGGAACGAGCACTAGCGTATCTGGCGAACCCGGAGGAAATAAACCCGCCGCCGGAACTACCGGAACTACCGCGAGTACAGTGGCAAGCCCTTCAGGCCCTGCTGGAGAAACTGGAACTGGAGCGGCAGCACAGCCCAATCCATTAGGCACAGACGCGGAGACTTTGGAAAAACTAAAAGCACTTGTACCGGCAGATTTGCATGGTGCTCTTGATGAAGAGCAGCGTAAAACCAGATCTAAAACTCCCCCCGAACTGTTGCAACAGATAAAAGAGAAAGCACAAGACCGTAAAGATCGCGTTGCTTTTGGAGAGCAAACGGGAGCCGTAAAAACCGATTCGGATAGGTTAAAGGGTCGCCGTGACAATAGAAAACTAGCCCCTGCTGTAGAGAAAGGCGACCTTCAAGGCGTGCTGGATGCACTTGCCAACAGCAAGAATGTGTTTGTACGAAAGGTTGCGGAACTTGCCCGTAAGCTGAAGACCAAGATTGTCATTGATGATGGTGCAAAAGAAACTTATGTAGTAAAGGATAGGTTTAGTACGATTGACTATATCGTAATTGATTTACATAAAGCACACGTTGAGCTTCTTGATCAACTTAGGGAAGCCAAATCAGCTATTGAAGCATTGCCCGATGACCCTAGACGGTATTCGCCAGCGGTGCAAAAGATAGCAGATATAGAATTTCATTACCATGAAAGGGGTACTCAAACTTTAGCGGACCGGTCATACGCTATCAGCGTCGGTAGTATCCTCGATTCGCTTGAAACTCAAGGGCATTTACCATTAGGTTATTTTTCTTTTGATACTGATCTTGTAGGAAATAGAAATATCAAAAAGAATTTACTTAACATGTTAAGTAAAATGGAGGAGATTACTGAGGAAAGAGGTGAAGATAGGATACGTTTGACCGCCACCGCCTCGGCTAGACAAGTAGGGGTTGCTGGTTCGTATGATGCTGACACGGACACAATTCGTGTGCCTGAGTACTATGCAAACAGCGAACATGTTCTGACGCATGAGATCACGCACGCGCTCGCTACATATGCAATTGCAAACCCAACGCTGGCACAACGTCCGTCAGTGCAACGGCTAAACGCGCTATATGAGCACGTAAAGAAAACGATCCAAGCAAAAAAACTGGAGCCGTATGGTATTACCAACCTGCAAGAGTTTGTTGCAGAGGCGTGGTCGAACCCTGAATTCCAGTACCAACTAAGTACGATTCCATACCAGAATCAGACTGCGTGGAGTAAGTTTGCAGAATACGTTGCCGGTTTGATCGGGGTAAAAAATGACACCGCTCTTACTGAAGCACTTAGTGCAACTGAAGAGTTACTAGCGCCCCCTAAAAAAGCCACGACAACCGCTGCGCCTAAAACTACCGCGCCTAAACCCGCCGCCGCACCTGCTACCGAAACTAAAACCTCTAAACCCGCTAGATCTACTAGACCTAGAACTACCAAAGAACAAGCTAGTGCTAACCTTGCAGCCGCAGTAGATGACCTCGGTAGTATTCTTGGGTTTACTACAAAACCTGCTACCGCAGAAACTCCGACTACGCCAACTGGCAAAGGCAAGCTCAAGAAATTTGATCAGGCCCAGAAAGCCAAACTAATTCCTACGCTTGTTAAGTTGTTTGATGCGGCGTTGGATCTGGGCATGGTTACCTTTAAGGAATCGGTCCTACACGTAAAGCAAGCAATCAACGCACGTTTTGGTCGTGACGCTGTTCGGGCTATCTTTGAGCAAGAAGGAAGTCAGGCACTAATTAAGGAAGCCTACGATCTGCATCAGGCGCAACGCCAAGAACGGGAAGCAGCAGAAGCTCCCGAAGCCGAAGCTCGCCGGGAGATCGAGGAAGAAGAAACTACTGGTGAAGAAACGGCAGTAAGCGCGTGGCAAGAACTAGCTACTCCTAGTGCTCGGGCGTTCCACGATCAAATCAGTCATGCGTACAGGATGTATGACGCTAAGGAAGTAGGGGACGAAGCATCACAAAAAGCTGACCGTGCCAAGGTCCAAGGGTTGCTACGTAAAAACCGGGACAACCCACAGACAAACTACTTCTCCAAGATGCAGCGGCTAGTGGATAACCTTCGTAACATTGCATTTGACATAGCATTCCCATTTGGTGATCGACGAGCCGAAACCAAAGAAGGCCAGATCGGAGAAGTATTAGAAGTAATCGGTAGGTACAAGCGGTCGGTCGGTGAAACTACGCCTGAAGCTAACTTCTTTAGTGGTATGGGGCATGATGCTGCTAAGAAAGCAGCGGAGTGGGTTTACGGCAATCTCAGCCTACCCGCCCAAGTTAAACTGCAAAAAATGATTGCCGAGTACACCGAACAGAATACTGCTGTCGGTCAAGCTCACTTCATCCAGACAATTCTGGATCGTGGTCGTAGCCGAGAAGCTAACGTCAAAGATGAGCAAAAGTTTCAAGCGGGAGTGCTTGAAGCGAAGAAGGATGAAGATATCGATGAGGCATTGGCTAAGGTTCAACGCCGTCATGACATTCTGGCCTTGAGCAGTGAAGAGGGTGTTAAAGCACGTAAAGAAGAGGAAGAAAGGCAACGGAAGGCAAACGAGTTAGAACAGTTGCGAGAGAAAGCAGCACGCGAAAGAAAAGCGGCTAACAAGGAAACCAAGACTGAGAAAGAAGTCCTCGATGCCATCTTTGGCCCCGCTGGTGCTTTTATTCGAAAGTTCTCGCAAGACATGAGTGCCCGTCTGGGCTTGCCACTGCATCCGGCAGTGCAAGGTATGTTGATGGATGGCAACCTCAAGGGTGCGCTTGATCACCTTGCTGCCAACAATGGAAATGTTACGGGTAAGATTGCTAACTTCTTGAGCCAAGCAGCGGGCACAACTAAGGTTGAAGTTACTGACAATCTGGTCGATGAGGCTGGTAAGCCGGTCCCCGGTTACTTCGATCCTAAAACCAACACGATTCATCTCGACTCGGTTCGGGGGATGAACGCCCACGTGCTGTTGCATGAAGTAACGCACTCGGCCTTGTCTCACGAACTAGACAACCCGTCCAGTCCACACACCCGCCAACTTACCAAGTTGTTTGATGATCTCAAGCCTCTGCTTGGGAAAATATACGCTGCTGGAGACGTGCATGAGTTCACGTCTGAAGCGTGGAGCAACATGGAGTTCCGGCAACGTCTTAACTCCATCACCGTTTCTGGTGGTAAACAAACTGCATGGGATCGGTTCACCAACAAGGTTGGCAACTGGCTTCGTTCGGGAGTTAACCGCGTGATGAGTAGTCTAGGTTCTAACTTTAGGTTGGAACCCAAACCGTTGGAAGAAACTGCGTTGTCAGCAGCAGACCGGCTAATCGAGACACTTATCTCTCCATCACCAGAAACCCGCAACGTAGGTGTGCTGTACAAAGCGGCTGCTACTGGTACAGGAGCTAAAGTTGTAGCTAAAGCGTTCGGTGATTACGGCAAGTTCTCGACCCGACGCCCCGGTGCAGCGCGTA
>Ga0304730_1003796_pt1 | contig 10074 bp, 14 predicted proteins | sample M_130628_MF_Meta_FD_190474 | JGI IMG/M metagenome (GOLD analysis project Ga0304730, IMG submission 190474) | Freshwater microbial communities from Lake Montjoie, Canada to study carbon cycling - M_130628_MF_MetaG (v2) (version 2) | ecosystem: Environmental > Aquatic > Freshwater > Lake | place... | reverse complement strand
ACCAAAATAAGCATTAACAGCCAGCAACAACGCAAAAACGTTGATGACCATACCTGCTTTGTCTTTGATCTTTGCTTCTCGCTCGCTACGTGAACCAGCCGGTGGTTTAGGTGCGTCTGGGTCCTTTGGGGTCTTGCTGACCATGTTTAATACTGAGTCTATTAATGACATTGTTTCGCTCCATTTTATTCAAGGTTTTACTGCTAAAAATCGATTCGCTCCCGACTTGTTCCTACAATAATATTTAGCTTTTAAAGTACCATTTTACTTGCTATACTAAATACAAGGCACTATAATAGTGTTTTAATAGGAAAATAAGTAAATGGCAACAGGTAAAGTAAAATGGTTTAATGAAACCAAAGGTTTTGGGTTTATTACTCCAGACAACGGTGGTGAGGATTTGTTTGCTCACTACTCAGCGATTCAGACATCAGGATTCAAAGTTCTGCAAGAGAATCAATCAGTATCATTTGATGTAGTACAAGGTCAAAAAGGCTTGCAGGCAGCAAATATTCAACCACAGTAATGTGGTGTAAGAGATAGTTGTAATCCCTTCAAAGTGAAGGCATTCTGGACGCGGGTTCGACTCCCGCCAGGTCCACCAAAAGGGCACTACACCCCTCTTAATAATGGGCAACCTTGTAGTGCGTTTTTGACGGGCCTGCCATGGTTTCGACAGGGTGAGATAATAGAGACGGCAACTCAGTAGGCGATGACTGTAAATCAAGCAAAACTCGTAAATGCAAACGCAAATACATTCGAGTATTTCAAAGTTCCAGCTTCAGTAGCTTTTTCAGCTAATGATGCAGACTTTGCAATGGCGGCCTAAGAAACCGCAACTCCGGGGCTGGTTAGCCTTGTAAACCAATAACCAAAAAGGACCTTCGGGTCCTTTTTCTTTATTAAAAAAATCAATAAGCATAATAGGAATATTTATAGCAAAAAACTATTGACTCAGGGTGCCAATAGGCTATATAATAATACAAACACACAAGGAGACACTATGTCAATAACATTGAAAAATTTGGAGTCAGCACTTGCTGGTGAGTCTATGGCTCATATCAAGTATCGCTACTTCGCAAAGATCGCTCGCGAAGAAGGCTTCGAGGATGTTGCAAAACATTTTGAGCACACAGCAGATCAAGAAATCAAACACGCTTGGGGGCATTTGGAATTGCTGATTGGCAAGCCTACAACCCGCGAGTGCTTGGAGAAAGCCATTGAAGGTGAGACTTATGAATTCACTACAATGTATCCAGACTTTAAACGTGCCGCAGAGATCGAAGGCAATACTAAAGCCGCATTTGAAGCAGGCCATCAAATTGAAGAAAGCAAAGAACATGCCGAACAATTTGCCGCAGTACTAGCCAAAGCTGAAAAACGTTTTGCCGCACTACAAAAGGTCGAGCAACGTCATGCTCACGCATATCAACAAGTATTGGAGACACTATAATGGACGATCATGTATGTATTGTATGTGGACATGTCCACGACGAAGAACTAGAAGGCGTATGGGAAGACTTGCCAGCAGACTTTACTTGCCCAGAGTGTGGTGTAGGTAAAGAAGACTACATGGATGCCAACTTCTAAATAAAATGTGTTAAAAAGGCCATATTACCAATATGGTCTTGACACAAAGACTAAATAACTATACAATAAGAACATGCACAAGCAATTGCCTGTGTAAGCTGTTGTAGAAATACAACAAAGAAAGATTTCAAAAGTTGTTGACAGTGGTGTTGAAAGACACTATAATTAACACAAGACGCTAGCATTCCGCTAGTAAATTTTTAAAGAGTTAAACGAGAAAACAAAATGCAATCGAATTTTAGACATCAACAATTTAATACGATGCCCAAACTGGCAGGCGTTATAGCCTCTGGTTGGTCTACGATTAATTGTGGAAGTTTATCATATGATCGTACACCAGAGATTCGCAGGGTCCGGGAGGACGTAGTGTAAAGTAAAACATACACCGCAAACTTCAAGGACCCTAGGATTAAAAACCCTGGGGTTTTTTGTTTTTCGCAAGGAGAAAAATGAATCAGATAGATTATGAAAAATTAAATGAACGAATTGTAGAACAGGCTTATGAAACTGCTTTTGGTAATACACTTACTAAAGAACAGCTTCAGAAACTTATTCAAGATAAGTTTGAACGTGCTAGAGTATATCACGAAGCGTTAGCGAAAGCACCAACGTTTAGTGTAAACTAGTACAACGTGTGAATACAGAGTAACGAGGACTCTGCCCTGCACGTAAAACATGGGGCGAACGGGCGGCCTACCGGATGGCATTCACTCTTGTGTGAAGAAAATGGTAGCGTATTAAAGCATTCTCAGGCCGTAACGGCAAGTGGGTTCATCCATGTAGAATGCTTTAATACACACTTTCCACCACTACCTGAAATAGTGCTTGACATAGTCAACGGAGAGTGTTACAATTAAAACATGGAGTAGAAGCATCAATGGTGATGCAGTGGACTGTAAATCCGCCGTCGTAATGGCACGCCTGGTTCGATCCCAGGATACTCCACCAAATTTAGGCTTCATAGTATAATGGTTAGTACGGTGGCTTGTCACGCCATTAATAGGGGTTCGATTCCCCTTGGAGCCGCCAAGTTTATTCCGCAGTAGCTCAGTTGGTAGAGTAGATGACTGTTAATCATTTGGTCCCTGGTTCGAGCCCAGGCTGTGGAGCCAATATTGGGGGTGTAGCTCAGTTGGGAGAGCGTTTGCTTTGCAAGCAAGATGTCGCAGGTTCGATCCCTGTCACCTCCACCAAATATAGCCAATTAGCTCAGTGGTAGAGCATCGTCTTGATAAGGCGAGGGTCGATGGATCGTTCCCATCATTGGCTACCAAATATACTCCGGTAGTTTAGTGGCTAGAACGTTGCCCTTTCAAGGCGAAGAAGCGAGATCGATACTCGTCCGGAGTACCAAATTTTTTAACAAGGAAAAAGGAGACTGTAATGGCATATTACGATTGGAAAGAATCTGCTAGCATGGCAGACATGGTGGGCAAAGTTTTTACGTCAGTTACAGAAACTGGTGACACTATGGTGTTTGAAAACGCAAATGACCGTTATGTTTTTTTTCACATGCAGGATTGTTGTGAGTCGGTCAACATTAATGATATTGTTGGCGATTTGAGTGACCTAGAAAACGAAGTTCTTTTGGTGGCCGAAGAAGTGTCTGGAGAAACTCCAGTTGACTTTGATGAAGGCTATCACGAATCAGTAACTTGGACATTTTACAAGTTTGCAACTCGCAAGGGTTATGTGGATGTGAGATGGCTAGGTGAATCGAATGGATATTACAGCGAAAGTGTGAATCTAGGTTACGAAAAAGTTTAATTTAAAAAGGAGATCTGTCATGACCAGTGACAAGAGTGATAAGATTTTGGGGGTGAAACTTTAAGGTGAAGTAACTGGCTTTTAACCAGTAAAACTCGGATCGTTCCCGAGCACCCCTACCATATAAAAACACATTAACCACTACAACGCAAACAGAGGTTGAGTGCATAGCACAGTCGTTAGTGTGTTTCTATATGGTAATATAGCATAACGGTAGTGCACCTCCTTCATACGGAGCAAGGTGTAGGTTCAAATCCTACTATTACCACCAAGCATAAAAATAAATATTCTAAAATAAAGGATATAGTATGAGCGTTCATGGATACTTTGCAACACCAATTTATAACAGTGTGATTGAGGGCGACGAATTAATTGCAGTACAATCAGAATTAGATCGGGTAGTTGCAGATTTGAAGGCAAAGGATTCGTTCAAACACAACGAGCAATGGTTGCCAAACACACACAAATTGTCTGATACATCATTCGAATCCAATCTACTGTTGGACTATCAAACCACTGCGTTTATTGACGCTTTGAAGTTTCATGTGTTTGAGTACATGCGCATGATAGATGTGCCAGTAAGCAAGATACAAGAATTTAGAATTATACAATCTTGGATGACTAATACTGGAAAAAATGAATTTGCACATACACACAATCATGGCAGTGTAGACATTGCAGGTGTTTATTATTACAAAACAAATGGCGATGACGGCAGCATAAATTTTATGAATCCAGTTCCGCAGTTTTCAACATATTTGCTTGAACATCTTCCAAACAACGTATCTTACGAACCCGAGGTTGGTAAATTTATTTTGTTTCCGGGCTGGTTAAATCACGGTGTTCCTGCAAATTACACAGATGATGAACGTATAAGTATTTCGTTTAATATAAATTTTAAACGTCCAGAATTTTCATAAGCAATTAGTAAAAGGCTCAAGGTATCGAGAAGTCTCGCAAGAGTAATCATTAAAGGTCGGAAGCCTCAAATGATTTTGCAGTTATAAACTGCACTTCAACCGGGTGGTGGATCAGGATTCGCAGTCTGGGAGATCCTCGAAAGTAAGTGATACTCCATGTTTGCTAGACAAGTAGGGCGCGGCTGTGAACCGCGGGTAGCCATGTTTCGCTTGAGTGCGGACCAAAACTTCTCAGAGCTTTTTACTAATTTCTTATGCGGGTATGATGTAATGGTAACCTGAAACCTTGCCAAGGTTTATTCGCGAGTTCGATTCTCGCTACCCGCTCCATTTATAAGTTATTGATAAAGCGCAATGCTTTGTTAACATTAGTGAAGTACTGTAGTTCAAAATATGTATTGTCGTACACATCCTGTACCATGACACAGCATACACCTTCGTATAAACAAAGATGAAAATGTAACCCTTGCGGTGTTATGTGTTCGTAAGTCTTCACACAAATATTTATTCCCGGATTGTGTAATGGTAGCACAACAGACTTTGACTCTGTTAGCCTAGGTTCGATCCCTAGTCCGGGTGCCATCTATGGTGTCTTTAGTGTAGTGGCCTGCACCCTGCTCTGTGAAAGCGGTAGTACCGGATCGATACCGGTAAGGCACCCCAATTTAATGCCAGCGAGACTTGGTAGTCAGAGAGGTCTTATACACCTTTTAGCGCCAGATTAGCGTTCTTGAGAGGGTTCGATTCCCTCCGCTGGTACCAATGCAACTTTAGCTGATGTGGTCATAGCGGCGGTCTGAAGAACCGTTGAACCAGGTTCGATTCCTGGAGGTTGCACCATACATTGCCCTACTGGCGCAATTGGTAGACGCGACTCTCTCAAAAGGAGTGAAGTCCCCGTTCGAGTCGGGGGTAGGGTACCATATTATTAGGAGATTGATATGAAAGCAGTAACATTTAAAAATCGTATGAACAACGAACAATTTCTATGTGACGATGTTCGAACTGTTCAACATATTGATGGAGTAGAATATTTACTCGTGCATAAACTTGCACAAGATAGAAAATTTCTAATGCGTAAAGATGCATTAGAACGAGTTAATACCGCTGTCGTTCAACGGAGAGGACAACACTCTTCTAAAGTGTGAATGAGGGTTCGACTCCTTCCAGCGGTACCAAAAATTACGGCCATTGGTGAAATGGATATCATCTCTGTCTTCGAAACAGAGGGTGTGGGTTCGATTCCTGCATGGCCGGCCAATCTAAGATGTTATTTTAAATAATCTGGCGCATTTGTTTGCATCCAGTTTATAAGAGCTTGAGCTTGTGTTACGGCATTCCCAGTGTGATATGCCTTGACGCCATTTGCTACTAGTTTTAATAATTCGTCAATTTGTGTTGGAGTTAGGTTGTGCATATTTTTTCCTTTTTTGTAAATACATCCATATTTATACAATAAATATTGCATGGATAATACTAACGACATAAAATTGTTTCTATATGGAGGTTGCGATCTCCATGATATTGTTGACACTCCTACTGTAAAGAAACATTTCAAAGTTATCAACTGTAATCTTACAGGGCACATAGATAACGTTAGTCTAGATTTTAATAATGCCACTTTTCCTTCAATGGGAACTAGTCTTATTTCCTTGTATTCCAAACCTGGGCCAATTGCCCAACGAGTTTTGGAAACATTATCAACTGGGCAGAAACGAGATATTATTATTAACAGAGAAACGTATAACGAAATACTAAAGTTTCCAATGTTGAGTTTTTATAAAAAATACGTAGGACCAAATGACTATTTATTATTAAGTTTTAGTCCGGAAATTTACACAAAACTTCTTAAATCCGGTGAATGTTTTACTTGTTTACCAACTATGAGAAATTTGGCAAACCCTGATCATTGCTTACACTGGCTACATAAAGAATATTTCAAAAACGAAGATTTTTTACTGGCTTTTGATACTAAAGAATCATTAGAGTGGTCATTTGATTTGATGGTAGATTTTGCTAGAGACATTTATGAGATTTTTCAAGATAGAGTAATATTAGTTAAAAGTCATTTTAGTAATTTTGCTATAACTGATAATCACCAGATTAAAAACGTAAATTTTGGTCCTAGAGATTTGCTATATTATAAGCAAACAAAAATCATAACTGATCCGTTGGATCTCAACTATACAGATAGATTATCTAAAATTATTATGAATAAATTTAGACACCACTACAAAAGTGATTTGAGTCTAATACAGTTGAACGAACCTGTATTCTTAGATGCTAATCATAGATGGGGTTTTGGACAATTTCACATAGATATGAAATCACGAGATAAACTAGCAAAACTAGTATGCGCAGAAATCTTAAAAAAGAATTTAAAATATGAATAATAAAATTATTTTAAAAGATGGCGCAACATTAGTTGGGGTATCAGGAATAGTCATAAGTGACCTTGATGATACTATCTTCATCAATAATTCTGCTCAAATAGAAGAAGGCACTGAAGGATCGTTGGCATTTTATTGTCAAGACGGCATGAGTACTTTACATAGTACAGGAGAAGAATGTAAATGGGACAATAAGTCATCAACTCTAACTGTCAACTTTTTGATTACTGAAAATTTAACAACTAAAAAGTCAACTGCTCAACATTTAACAACCAAACAACTAACTACTGAAAATTTGACTACTGAAAAGTTGACTACTGAAAAGTTGATGACTAAGGACATTAAAATTACTAATCGAATTGCTTTTAATAATTTTGAGATTAAAGAAAGATTAAAAGAAGGCCTTAGTTCTTTTTTGAGGAATTCTCATAGAAATAATTTACTTGTTGAGTTTATCGATAGTGACACACAAAATAAATTATTAATTGCTATAGATAAAGAAAGAACATATTTAAATTGTAATCTTAACATGAAATCAAAAACAATAGTTTCTTCAATTGGGTGTGCTGGTGATCTTAAAGGAGATATCGCTGTCGATGATGATTTCATATACTATTGTACAAAAGATTTTGATAGTATATCTAGTATATGGAAAAGATCTTCATTAACAACGTGGTAATATATGTACTATAAAAAATATTTAGAAATACCTCCACTCCCACAAGCTATTAAACAAGATTTGATAAAAGTGGCAACAGATAATGTTGAAAATAAAATACCTTGTGTTGCGTGGTTTGGTCGATACGAAACTACAAATAAACAAAGTATAGCGTTTGTAGAGCATAATAAACAATTTGAAGAATCTAACGGTCTTGAGTCAGGTGGCGTTGGATTCTACTCTATCCCATTAGATTTGCACAAACAGTTAGTTTCATTTTATCAAAAACTTAACCATCCAGACATTAATTTTACCCACTATTGGTTGCAAATTGTAACAGGCGGAAATTTTGTTGGACCTCATGTTGACGACCCAACAGCTAGGACTGACGGATTTTTATACATTTTAAAATCAGGTGGAAGCAATGTGCAAACAACATGGTATGAGATAAAAACAGAATTCTCTCATCTCATACCAGAAAATTATACTGTAATACCTTATTCAAAATTAAACCAGATAGAAACTCATTGTTTGGAAGAAGACATGTGGCACTGGTTAAATTTTAATAAAATACACGGTGTGACTAACCAAGAATCACTAAGAATTTCTTTATGGGGAACTTATCAATGAACCATGCATTAATGTTCTCATCAAGAATCTATCCGTGGGAAAGAAGTAGTGGTGCCCACAGAATTGCCACTTACTTACGACAACACGGTATGGATATTGAAGTGGTGGATTTTGCCGCCCACTGGGAATTAGATCTTCTTAAAGAGTTTACACGAAAAAATGTCAAACCAACAACTTTATTTTTTGGATTCGGTATGTTTTATAGTTACTGGAACCAAACAATGGACAGTTTTTCGGCATGGTTAAAAATAGAATATCCACATATCAAAACAATAGCCGGTGGCCAAAATGTTCTGCATAGCGGTGCAAACAATATTGACATATGGGTTGATAGTTACGGCGAAGAAGCTATGCTAGCATTGTCAAAAAGTCTTGCTGGAAATTCAACAAGCGGAATCTTTTTTTCTCCAGAATATTTTGGTAACAAAAAAGTAATCAAAGCTCTACATACATATCCGTCATACAATCTAGGCGATTATTCTATAATTATGGAAAAACGAGATTTCTTAGAATCATGGGAATGGTTAACTATAGAATTTTCCAGAGGTTGCAAATTTTCATGTGCATTTTGTAATTTTCCTATATTAGGAGTAAAAGAAGATACATCGAGATCTGCAGAAAGTTTTGAACGCGAAATGCGACATAATTATGATAATTTTGGAATTGATAGATATTTTGTTGCGGATGAGACATTTAATGACAGGGTAGAGAAGATTACAAAATTTGCTAACGTTGTAGAACGTTTAGATTTTGATCCGTTCTTTAGCGGGTTTATCCGAGCAGATTTACTATCACAACCTAATATGATTCCAGAGCTAGCAAGAATGAACTTTGGCGGTCAATACTACGGAGTTGAAACATTCAACCGGAAAAGCGGGCAAGTAGTAGGTAAAGGACTTGATCCCGATAAAGTCAAACAACTGATACTAGATACAAAAAATTATTTTAAATCTAATAATTTAACCTACAGGGGAACAATAAGTTTAATAGTAGGATTGCCATTTGACACAGCTGAAGATTGGGGAAGAAATAAAATTTGGTTAAGAGACTATTGGTTAGGTGAGGGATTGGTAGTATTTGCACTAGTGGTTGAAGATTTATCAGATAATAACTTGCAAATGCATACCAATGCCAGTAAGTTTAGTAAAAATTTACAAAAATACGGATTACGGTCCATGGGTAACAATAGTGTTGAACGTCAACATCCTAATAATGTTTATTTTAATTGGCGAGAGGGTGGCTGGTCATCAGCTGAGGTACTATGGGAACATGACACTATGAATATAATAGAAGCAAAGAAAATTGCTGAATCTATGCAAGATATTACAATTCGTGACCACACACTAGATTCTTGGAGTTTGAATTGGCCAGAAATACATGCCAGAACCAAGTTGACAGATTTAAACAAAGTTATTAATATATCAAAAGCCGCAGGATATCCATATCCGGGAATTTTTGAAAGTTTTGTAAAATCTTACAGTTTAAAAAAGATAAACAAATAAGTTTGATTACTGCAAGCATCTGACCAGATAAAGGTTGACTAACTGGTATTTTTGTTATATAATAGTCGCATACTAAGCAATTAGTAAAAATGTTCATTAAAAATTTAAAAAATAATATGCTCGGTTCGTCTATCGGTCTAGGACACCGCCCTTTCACGGCGGGAAGAGGGGTTCGATTCCCCTACCGAGTACCATATTAAAACACACTAGGCAACGTCCGAGAATTCTGGAATCGTAAGGTGGCATAGCCCCTAGTGTGTTTTAATATAGTAATGCCCCTTTGGTGGAATTGGTAGACACGCTGGTCTTAGAAGCCAGTGCGCAAGCGTCCGAGTTCGAGTCTCGGAGGGGGCACCAAATTAGGAAATGTGGCAGAGTCCGGTTTATTGCAACAGTCTTGAAAACTGTCGTGTCGAAAGGCACCGTGAGTTCAAATCTCACCGTTTCCGCCAATCATGCTTGCTGAGTAGCTACAATGGAACACCGAGAAACTTGCCAATGTCGACCAAAGCAAGGACCGGCCATGAAGAGTAGGGCTATCGTGGATTCAAGCGCCACAGCGAGCACCTTTTATGTCTCATTAGTATAATGGCAGTATAGCGGTCTCCAAAACCGTT
>Ga0304730_1003795_pt1 | contig 10075 bp, 10 predicted proteins | sample M_130628_MF_Meta_FD_190474 | JGI IMG/M metagenome (GOLD analysis project Ga0304730, IMG submission 190474) | Freshwater microbial communities from Lake Montjoie, Canada to study carbon cycling - M_130628_MF_MetaG (v2) (version 2) | ecosystem: Environmental > Aquatic > Freshwater > Lake | place... | reverse complement strand
GACTGCATCCAGGTCAATTTCATCGGAATTATCCGCGCGCGGTGAGTGCTTCTTTCGCTTCCCACCTCTCTCATTAGTAGGTTCGTAGCGATATAGCTCCTGAATCTTTCGTTCAACGGTAATCTCAACAGGATCTAGGCAGCGAATACATTCGCCCTTAGCCACCGCATATATATCTGCGCTTAACAAAACTCCCTCAGCAACGGATTCCAAGCGCATATCTACTTCAATTAGATCACCCGCTGGAACAGCAACTAGCGGCACACCCACTGGTTCAAGGATTTCCAGGTCTAGCTGATACTCCTTCATCTCACCGGCCCGACGAGGGAGTTCATGGGTGCTAAATTGAAATACTTGAGATGCGCGGTTCATTTTGACTCTTTGGGTTGGCTTTGCGCAGAATTATTTATCGTTGGCTAATTGCGAGAGTACATCTTTATCATTGGCTCCATCTAAGCGATCGCGCCCACGAGCAACAGCGTCCATTGTCTTGTTGAGAATAACTTCAAGGGTAGCAAGTCGGCCATCGATGTAACTCTCTACTTCTGCGCGCTCATCAGCGGCTCGCACCCGCGCATCATCGAGAATTCTTTGGGCTTCATCGCGCGCGGCTTGCACAATTGCAGTCTGTTCGATCATACGCGCTACTTCTTCGCGCGCAGATGCAATCATCTGCTCAGAACTAGAGCGACCTTCCTCCATTAAAGAATCGCGCTTAGTAAGAATTTCTTCAGCACGGAAAAGATCTTGTGGCAGAGATTCCCGAGCGCCATCTAGAATCTCCAACATTTCGCTGCGGTGCACGACACAAGATGCAGAAAGCGGAACACCCCGAGCTTCTTCAACGAGAGTGATTGCGGTGTTTAGTTTTTCGATTGAGTCCATTTTACTTCCCTGCTACTCGAGCTCTTAGCGCATCATTGACGATGCTTGGAACCATTGATGAGACATCGCCACCGAAGTGCGCAAGCTCCTTAACAATTGATGATGAAAGAAATGAATGAGCAGGTGCTGTGGCCATAAACATAGTTTCAACCCCTGAGCCTTGTAAATTTACTTGCGCCATCTGCAACTCATAATCAAAGTCAGTAACTGCCCGCAGCCCCTTTACAATCGCTTGGATTGAATTTGCCTTGCAGTAGTCCACCAATAAACCGTGCCAAGAATCAACCTTGACGTTCTTGAAATGAGCAGTCGTTTGGCGAATCATTTCCATACGTTCATCCGCTGTAAACAGTGATGCTTTGGTCCGGTTAGCCAGAACTGCAACCACAACCTCATCAAATTGTTCGCTGGCTCGTTCAATGATGTCGATATGCCCAAAGGTGATCGGATCAAAAGATCCAGGGCATACGGCGCGCTTCATAGAGCAAACGCTAGCAACGATTTGAAACCTTATCCATTCTCAGGCTCAATTTCGGCTGGAGCCCCGTAGAAAATGGTCGCTTGGCCGTAATTTTTTTCACGGAGCGCAATATAACCATGTGGCCAGGAAATTTCCTTGACCCTTGAATTTCTTTCGATTGCTATCAGCGCTTGCGCATGTAAGAAGCCACCATCGTGTAGTTGAGTTAAAGATTCAACAACATCTAAATCTTCTGCCTCATATGGTGGATCAATATAAATAAAGTGGTACTTAGCCGCCGGTGGATCTTGCAAGAAGCGATGAACGCTCATGCCAAATAGATGAAAGGTGCCCGGGCACTGTGCAGATTTAATCGCCTCGTAATTACTGGCGATACTTTTCTGCGCTTGCTCATCTTTCTCAACCGCATGCACCAGCGCCGCACCACGAGATAGGGATTCGAGTGCGATCGCACCTGTGCCTGCAAATAAATCCAGAACGTTTAACCCTTCAAAGTCGCCAAATTCAGAGGCTAAAGTCGAAAAGAGTGCTTCGCGTGCCCGATCTGAAGTTGGTCGAGTAGCTGAGGCCACTGATGCAATATTCCTACCTTTGGCACTTCCCGCGATAATTCGCATTCACTCAACCCTTATCTATAAATTCTGCAGCCGCATCTGCTTGCAACTTTCTCAATTCTTCTTTGAGCAAAGGATAACTAGTTAAATCTGGGTCCTCTGCCAAAAGATCTGCCGCAATTTGGCGAGCGCTCTCAATCAAAGACTCATCACGCAAGACTCGCAATAAACGCAGATGCGAACGAGATCCTGATTGCGTAGCACCAAGTACATCGCCTTCGCGACGTTGTTCTAAGTCAATTCGTGAGAGTTCAAAGCCATCTTGAGTTTTACTCACCGCATCTAATCTCTCTCGAGCAGTACTTTCACCGGGCGCTGAAGTAACCAAGAGGCAGAGCCCAGGTGAAGTTCCTCGTCCAACTCGGCCACGTAATTGATGCAGTTGCGATACGCCAAATCGATCGGCATCCATAATCACCATCACAGTTGCATTTGGGACATCTACGCCAACTTCGATAACGGTGGTAGAGATCAAGACATCTATTTCTCCTGCGGCAAACGCCTGCATCGTTGCGCTCTTTAACTCACCGCTCTGTCTGCCGTGCAATGGAGCAATCCGTAACCCTTTTAACGCCCCAGATTGGAGCTTTGGCCCTAATTCTTCAACTGATGCAATATCGGGTGAATTCTCCCCGTATAAGAAATCAAGATCGGCATCTTCTGAAGTACCCGCAGAAATTCGTGGAGCGACAATATAAGCCTGATGACCTTGCGCAATCTCTTCTCTAATTCTCTCCCACGTGCGATCTAGAAATGTTGGCTTCTCTAAAGTTGGAACCAAGTGAGTCGTAATTGCTTGGCGACCTAAAGGTAGTTCGCGCAGAGTTGAAACATCCAAATCACCAAATACTGTCATTGCCACAGTTCGTGGAATCGGAGTCGCGGTCATAACTAAGAGGTGCGGAGGATTGACTGCCTTACTTTTTAGGGCATCTCTTTGTTCCACACCGAATCTATGTTGCTCATCAACAACAATTAGTCCTAGATCAGCAAAGGCAACAGCTTCACTAAGTAAGGCATGCGTGCCTATTACGATGCCGGCTTGGCCAGATGCGGCAAGTGCCATTGCATCCTTGCGCGCTGCAGCGCTCTGCGAACCAGTTAATAAAGTTACTTGCGTTGCGTTTTCAACGCCTCCGAGCATCCCACCTTGTGCCAGTGGTCCCAATAACTTCTCGATAGTTCGCAGATGCTGGGCAGCTAACACTTCAGTTGGTGCCAGCAGCGCCGCTTGTCCTCCGCTATCTATCACGGCCAACATTGCGCGAAGTGCAACAACTGTTTTACCAGAACCTACTTCACCTTGTAAAAGGCGATGCATCGGATAAGGGGCAGCTAAATCTTCTTCGATCTCTCGGCTTACTTGTACCTGTCCAGCAGTTAGCTGCCAAGGTAGCGCAGCATCAAATGCAGTAAGAATTCCGGAACTCGTGGCTCGCCTTGATGTTGCCTTAAGCGCGCGCAATTGTGCGCGCCGTTCTAAGAGAAGTAATTGCATCAAGAGCGCCTCATCAAAGGTGATTCGCTCGCGCGATTTTTCAGCGCTATCTAGATCAACCGGATTATGAATCTGCGCTATCGCTTGTTGCAGAGTTGGATATCCCCGCTCAGTTAAGATCTTTTCAGGTATGAAATCTGTTATTTCATCTAAGCCGTCGATAACCAAATTAATACATTGGGCTATCTTCCAAGATGGCAACTTTGCGCTAGCGGGGTACATCGGCAAAAATTTGCCAGCAAAGTCAGCAACTGCCGAATCGACATCATCACCATCAGGAATCATTTCGTAATCAGGATGAGCCAATTGACGCTTGCCATTAAATACTCCAACTTTGCCGGCGAAGAGCCCTTGTCTGCCGACACGTAACTCTTTCTCGCGCCAGGCTTGGTTAAAGAAGGTAAGCGACATCTTGGAACTTCCATCGGTAACAATTACCTCAAGGATGCTGCCTTTGCGCGCGTGCAACTTTCGCGAGGTTGAGCTGAAGATTTCGGCAAGCACGGTTACCTCATCCCCCTCTTTCAATTCAGCGATATCACTTAACTCACCACGCACTAAGTATCTACGTGGGTAGTGATGAATTAGATCCGACAGGGTCTTATATCCGAAGACGGAATCTAGGACTTTCGCAGTGCGGTCGCCAACGACATTTACCAATTTGGAGTCGAGGCCGGCCATGTGTCCCATTCTCGCCTGAATTGGAGCGAATTAGCGTGAGGATGGCGTTGTCGCTACTATTGACCTCTGCATTCCCGCCGGGGCGCAAATGGGTTCTGGCTCAAGAGATTTGAAATTAAAAGGAGTACTGCTGTGGCATCAACATGCGATATCTGTGGCAAAGGGCCCAGCTTCGGAAATAAAGTTTCCCACTCACAGGTAAAGACCCGTCGTCGCTGGAATCCAAATATTCAGCGCATCAAGACGCTGGTTAGCGGAAGCACTAAGCGCAAAAATGTCTGTACATCTTGCCTTAAGGCCGGCAAAGTAACTCGTTAAGCATTTCGCTTAGAAGTTAGTTACTTCTTCTTATAACCCGTTGGGCAAGTTGGCTTAATGCCAGTTACCTTCTTTAAAACCGTTCCTTTGAGGCACGAAATCGTCGTTGCCTTAACTGTCGCTTTCGGCGTTGGTGTCGGACTCTTCTTTACAGTGCCTTGCGCTGACATATTAGTAGCGGCGGCGGCAGAGGAAGACATCGCGTCATAACTCGGATTCAAGGCAATATCTAAGAGTGGATCGGGGAATTCAAAACCGAATACTTGGATAATTATGCGCCCGTTCTTAACCGCCACTGTTTTAGTCGCCGCGGTCGATCCCGTGGCAGTTGTTTTAATTGAAATTATGAGTGCTGATGCCGCATCTTCAGCTTTCTTGATTCCCCAAAGTGCCAGCGCATCGGCGGCAGAAATAGTTGCGTAATAAAAACCGGTATTTACCGTTGTGCCATCTGGGGCAAGTCGAGGCGCAGATGCCTTGTAACTCAATGATTTCTTCTCAGCGTTCCAAACCGGAGTAGATAAGTTGCAGAGCCCATTTGATCCTACGTAAATTTTTCCACTGCCACCTTCAAAGGAAAATCCTAATGGATCATTGGAAGGAACTATAACTGTTTGGAACTGCGTCACAATAGCTGATGCAATGCCGGTATCACCTTTACAATCCTTGGAACTTTTAGCTTGTGGCACTTTTACGGGATAACCAGTTAACTCAAAAGTATTACCACTTGCCCCCGCTACTACATCTAGCGTCGCCTCAGTAGCGATCCCATATGTCACACCAACTTTAAAATCAGAAATACGCAACTTAACGGTAATTGCAGAATCGGCGTTGAGATTTACCGGTGTTGTGAGGCTATTAGTAGTTGCAGCTAGCGAGACCTTATTTCCAGGAGAGTAGGTAGGCATGGCATCTACATATATCCAGGGAACAAAATCATTAGCCGCTTTTGCTTCAATGTAGAGGCCATCATAATTTTCGCTAGCGAAGGCTTTTTCTGCAGTCCAACGTCCGGTGAGAACTTTTGTACCTGCAACAACACCTGTGGTGTTTCCAGCGATTGCTCCCGCTGCACCATCTGCAACCCACGCAAGTAAAATTGCTTTTGCACCAGCTGGAGTGACACTTACAGATTCAATGCAATACGGAGCGGGTGCGACAACGCAAGGTTGAAGTGCATCTTTGGGAAGAGTCACACTTGCATTTGCACTTGGCTGTCCAATTACAACAGCTGCTACAAAGAGAAATATTGAAGATACGCCGGCGATAAATGGGGTGCGTTTCATGTCTTAAAAATATCGCCCGCTTAGATCTTTAGCAATCCCACCGCGCTTAATTTTTAGTGAAAAGAAAATGACTATCGGTGCATAAAAATGCAAAAGTGTTAATTAAAGTGTCGCCAAGTGACAGCTTCTACGCCCGCTGGAAGATTTTTGATCCCAGAACCGGCGATAACTTCCCCAACCAAAATTCCAGGTAGATCTAAGCCAGTGGCTAAGAGAGCGTGATCCTCTCCCCCAGCAAAAACCCAGCGCCAGATATCAATTCCTAATTCACGAGCGAGGGTTTCAAGTTCTACAAATTCGGAAGCGCCTTCAATCTTGGATAAATCGAAACTAAAAGCGACCTTTGAGCTCTCTGCCATTTGCGCCGCTTGGATCGCAAGGGCATCGCTTATGTCACAGAGCGAACTGGCACCCGTTGCGTCAAATCCATAATCGACAGTTGGAGATTTAAATTCGCGCAGCGCTTTCTTCATTACTTCGCTGGTTACCGTCGCATTAGATTTTAGAAGTGCAAGTCCAGCAGCTGACCATCCGGTAAGCGATGAAAGATAAATACCATCCCCCGGCTTTGCACCTGATCGCAAAATTGGTGTCTCGACAGAACCAAATGCAGCTATCGAGATTACTACCTGATCGCCACGCGAAACATCGCCGCCGACAACGTGTGCGCCAGCCAGATCTGCTTCAAATTTAATTCCGTGCGCCAGATCGCTAATCCATTCCATACTTTCGGATCCGGTAAGTGCCACGGCGACCAGTAAATAATCTGGAACCGCACCCATCGCCAAAATATCAGCAGTATTTGCGGCAGTAGCTTTGCGACCAATCTCAAATCCAGTCGACCAATCAGTGCGAAAGTGCACACCTTCCACTGCCATATCTGTCGTCATTACTTGGATCTTGGCGCCAGCCACAACTGCGGCATCATCGCCGATACCAACTTTAATCCTGGGATCGCTACTGGCAAAAATCTCACGGAGCCGCGCAATCACCTGCGCTTCAGTGAGCGCTCCCGAACGATCTGTCATAGCGCCAAGACTAGAACATCAATGCAAGTAGGAGTACCTTTATATTCATCTTCAAAGACGAAGCGTTCACGAGAAAGGTTTAACCACAATGTCAGTTCAAGCGTTTATTTTGATTCAAACTGAAGTCGGTAAAGCTTCCAGTGTCGCGAAATCTGTCTTGGCGATCCCAGGAGTAACGCTCGCTGAAGGCGTGACCGGTCCTTACGATGTGATCATGCGCGCAGAAGCTCCTTCAATGGAAGAATTTGGCCGCACTATCTTGTCCAAGGTTCAGGCAGTTGCAGGTATTACACGCACTTTGACCTGCCCAGTTACTTACTGATCAGCCTTTAATTTCCGAGTACACCGTTATTGCGGGTTAGCGCACTCTGCAATAAGTGGCTTATCACAACCGTATATCCAACACCTGTAGCCGCCCACATCTTTGGGAAGACCGATGTCGCGGTAAATCCAGGCATCGTATTTAACTCGTTGATTATCACTTCGTTATTTGGAGTTAAGAAAAAGTCCACGCGCGCTAAACCGGAACAGCCAAGTGAGATAAAGGCATCGACTGCTTTAGCGCGAATTTCATCGCTTATCTTCTGATCGATTGGCGCCGGAAGTTCGATAGTGGTTGCACCATCTAGATACTTTGCTTCGAAGTCGTAAAACTCATATTTCGCATCAATCCTTATTTGACCAACCAGGGAAGCTTTGGCAACGCCATCTATCTCGAGAACTGCGCATTCAATTTCTGCGCCACGGATCTCTTGTTCAACTAGCGCCTTGGTATCGAATTTAAAGGCTTCAATTAGTGCAGCGGTAAATTCGCCAGATGATTTAACCTTGGTAGTACCACGGGAAGAACCACCGCGTGCAGGTTTAACGAAGATCGGATAACCCAATTTATCGGCTGCTTTTTGAATATCTGAAGATCCTGCTTGCCATTGCTTTTGGCGAACTACAAAACCTGCCGCGACTTTGATCCCATGAGAGGCGAAGATCGGCTTTGCAAATGACTTATCCATTGCAACCGCAGATGCTAAAACTCCAGAACCAACGTATGGAATATCGGCAATTTCTAACAGTCCTTGAATCGTGCCATCTTCTCCATAAGGGCCGTGAAGCAGCGGAAAGACGACTTCGACATTTAAATTTTTACCTTCTGCGCTAAATCCATCAACGCTGAGCGCAACTGGTGTTCCACCATCTGGAATTGTTGGGAGTACGCCATTGCTTATGGCTAAAGGGTGGCTTTCAGGTAGAAGAAACCATTTTCCGCTCTTGCTAATGCCGATCAAAATAGGTTGGTATTTGCTGCGATCAATGGCCGACAGAACTCCTGCTGCAGAAATACAAGATATCTCGTGCTCGCTGGAGCGTCCACCGCAGATAATTGCTACCCGTTGCGTCATCGGATGAAGTTCTCTGCTTTGGTGGTTATCTCCATTAAACGTTGCAGCGCCGCCGCTGGAGTTAGCGATCCATTGACGATATCGGCAACTGATTCGATTACCGGAACTTCTACTCCGACGCGATGGGCAATTTCAACTATCGCACCCGATGATGCAACACCTTCCACCGTCTTTGCCCATTGTCCAAGTGCAGATTCCATCGAACCAGTACTTCCCAATAGCTCGCCAAAGGTTCTATTTCGTGACAACGGTGAACCACAAGTTGCAACTAGATCGCCCATGCCCGCCAAACCTGCGGCGCTGAGCGGATCGGCTCCGTGTGCCGCACATAAGCGAGCGACTTCATTTAATCCGCGAGTAATTAACATCGCTTGGGTATTTTCGCCAAATCCCATTCCGATTGAGATACCAACTGCGAGGGCGATAACGTTTTTAATCGCACCTGCCATCTCGCAGCCGAGTAAATCAACTGATGTGTAAACGCGGTAATAAGGAGTGCGAAAGAGTGCGCGAACTTCCTCAGAAGTACTCTGGTTTGTCGCTGCAGCAACGGCGCCGGCTGGCTGGCGAAGGATTAATTCATCGGCCAAATTTGGTCCAGTGATTAAAGCGACCCGATGCTTGCCGATTACATCTTCTAATACTTCAGTCATGCGCATTTGGGTACTGACTTCTATACCTTTGAGCGTACTTACAACTAGGCAGTCATCTGAAAAGCGTTGCTTCCAAAGTTGCAGAGTTGATCGAAGTTCTTGCGATGGAATCGCTAAGACATATGATTTGCTAAAGGCAAAGGCTTCATCTAGATCAGTTGTGGCGCGGATTTCGCTAGGCAGCACATTTTGACCAATGTATTTTGAGTTGGTGTGTTTGGTATTAATCTCATTGACTACATCTTCTTTGCGACCCCAAAGCAGTACTTCATTTCCGGCATCACAGAGCACTTGGGCAAGGGTTGATCCCCAGGCGCCTGCTCCGAACACCGATACTTTGCTCATTGCTTTTAACCTCGCTCGCTAACGCTTTTTCTTCTTAAAGTTGCCGATGCGCGGCAAATCTGAAGTATGTGGGTCAAAGATTACTTCAGGGCGCTTCTCACCACGAATTCCCTCGAGCAGGGTGGTTATTTCCCGCATAACTTTGGCGGTGGCCTCGATTAGCGCTTGCGGATCATCGCCCTTTCCATACCAAGGCGAAAGATCGACTGGTTTGCCCGCAACAATGGTGATGCGAGTGCGCGGAAATAACTTTAATTTTTTGGAATATGTCGGCATCAAAATTTGTGAACCCCACTGAGCAACTGGAATTACCGGGGTATTTGTAGTGAGCGCTAGTCGTGCTAGTCCAGTTTTAGCAACCATCGGCCAGTGGTCTAAATCTCGAGACAGGGTTCCTTCGGGATAGACGCCAAGTAAGTGTCCCACCTCAAGAAGTCGCTTGGCGTGGTCAACCGCTTTACCTGCATTAGGAGTTTCTCGTTCAACCGGTACTTGTCCGGCTGCAAGGATAATTCTTCCGATAATTGGAACTTTAAAGACACCAACCTTGCCTAAGTAGCGTGGGGCTCGGCCATTCCTAAAGAGAAAATGAGTCAAGTTCAAAACATCAAAATATGACAAGTGGTTATTCGCAACTATTACCGCACCAGTTTTGGGGATGTTCTCCGCACCAATCCAAGTTCGTTTTGTAATCAGACTGATGATTGGAATTAATATCCCAGCACCTATTTTATAGGTGCGATTTGTTCCGTATGGATAACCAGTTGGAGGCGCATATGAAACGCGCATTTCTGCCATATCTAAATCTTAGTGGGCAAAGAAAAACTGGGGCCAGCAAGCGCTGACCCCAGTTTTAAGAAATTAGATTAGAAGCGAAAATTAACGCTTC
>Ga0304730_1003794_pt1 | contig 10075 bp, 3 predicted proteins | sample M_130628_MF_Meta_FD_190474 | JGI IMG/M metagenome (GOLD analysis project Ga0304730, IMG submission 190474) | Freshwater microbial communities from Lake Montjoie, Canada to study carbon cycling - M_130628_MF_MetaG (v2) (version 2) | ecosystem: Environmental > Aquatic > Freshwater > Lake | place... | reverse complement strand
AACGTTACCAAGCTATCACAACCCGCTGCATTATTGGTGCGGTATGTGTATGTGCCGCTTGATGAATACGTATTTCCATTCCATGAATAAGAGGCACATGCTGATGCATTTGTCGTGGAACTACTCGATGTTTTGATAATCAAATTCAATGTTGCCACGCTATCGCAACCCGCTGCATTATTGGTGCGGTATGTATATGTGCCGCTTGATGAATACGTATTTCCATTCCATGAATAAGAAGTACATGCTGATGCATTTGTTGTTGAAGATGTTGGTTGTTTAACATTAATGGTTACACTGTCTACACAACTGCTGATGCCATTACTAACGGTGCAATAGTATGTCGTTGATTGGGCTGGAGAAACTGAAATTATAGGAGTGGTTTCTCCTGTTGACCAAGAGTAATTATTTGCTGAAGAATATAAACCTCTAACTGAAAAACCATATTTTTTATCGTGGTAAGTTCTAGACAACCAATCAACATTCCAACTTAATACAAATAACCATGGAGCGGTAGAAACATATGGTGTTGACGTCCACCAATATCCATTTCTTCCTAAATATTCAAAAGTCGACTCTGCAGTTCTTAAACCTCCCGGCAATCCTGTAAAACCTGTACTATTTGACGCTCCATAATTTGAAATCCAGTGAGCATTTCCACTTTCTTTTAATTTACCACCTATATCATTCGGACTACTCCAACTTGAAAAACCCAAATAAGTTGCCATATTTATCCAATCTGAATCTGCAGGCTCTTTCCAGCCAATTGGCATTAACCCCCTCGAATCATTTACCGCAAACCAATTATATAATTTGCCATAAGTCGCTCCATAAGTTGCACTATCATTATTGTACCAACACCAAGCGCCAGTTGTTAAATTAGCCCATTGTGTAGCACTAGTTACTTGAGGAATTGTGTCTCCATTTCTATAATGACTAACATTAAGATTTTTCTGTAGCCAGGTTTGAGTTCCAATATTCACTGTAGGATATACATTGCCATCTACATCGCTTACCAAACTCGAATTAATCGAGCCTAATATTTCTCCAACCGATAATGTTATTGTAGAACCATTGCATATTGTTGTATCAGCATTAATGATGCCTACACTATCACAAAAACTATTACAAGCAATCACATGAATAGATTTAGTTACAACACTGGCGCATTGACCTGAATTTGGCGTGAAAATATAATCAACTACGCCTATTGCATTTGTATTTATTGTAGAAAGATTCCATGTTCCGTTAATGTTATTATTTGATGTTGTTGGTAATTGAGGCGGCACACTCCCTATGCACAATATTGTATCAATATTAAATTGAGGAGTAGTCAGATTTGTTATTGTATTTGTCAAAATTACAGAACCATTATAAGAAGAACCACAATTGTTATAAATGTTTATACTATATGATCCAGCGCAAAGATTTTGAAGATTCAAATTATAATTATTGCTGCCGGAAGAAAAAGGTTGACCGTCTTTTAAAATATTATAGTTAAAATAAAGTGCAGAATTAGAAATACTTATTGAACCATTGCAATTTCCCAAACAAGAAGGGTTAGTACTACTTGTTACAACATTATCCACATCTGATCTGTACTGAATTTCTTGTGTTGGTTCAGAATAAACAGAAGGACAATTTCCATTTGAAACCTTAACCCGGTAGTATATTACATAATCATTACCATTTGCACTTAGAAGATAATGACGAACTGCATTAGCACCTTGCACATCCGCGTATTGGTTAGTAAAAATATTATACTCCTCTTGCCATTGAATTGTTCCAAAAGAACCATTTACTTCAACATAATTTGAATAAGAATTACTAATACAAATTGGATTTGAACCATAATAAGTCACAACACCCGCAACAGGAGGCGGAGTAGTAATAACCGTCACATTAACCAAACTGTCACATCCATTTGAAGAAACATAGGTATAAGAATACGTTCCTGCAGAAGTAGCAACTCCACCCCATGGTAAATTATAGGTTGATCCTTGACAAATTGATGTATCGATATTTGTGCTTGATGTTGTATTTACCACCAAATTCAACACCACCAAGCTATCACACCCTCCTCCATTTGTTGTTGTATTGGTATAAACCCCAGACTGCGTGTACGTTTGGCCATTCCAAAGATAACTGCCGCATACCGTCACCGATTGGGTTGATGTAGGCTGTGGTAATACCGTTACTGAAATTGTATTTGAATTTGCAACACATGCATTTGTTGCACTTGTTATGATTACTCGATATACACCCTGAACATTTGCCGTGTAATTTGCCGCAATAGCGCCGCTTATGTTATTTCCATTCAACTGCCATTGATAACTCAAGCCAGCTCCTACATTGGCACTCAACACCACATTTCCTGCCGAACAAATCGATGTTGCTCCCGATGCCGTTATGGTTGCTGTTGGCAATGCATTTACCAAAACTGTAATCGCATTTGAAGTGGCCGTACATCCAACTGCATTGGTCACTTTCACGGTGTAAACCCCAGACGTTTTTGCTGCATACGTTATTCGCGTAGCATTTAAAATTCGCTCGCCATCTTTATACCATTCATAACTGTAACCCGTAGCCGCATTTGCCGTCAACACCACACTATCGCCTGAACAAATTGTTGTATTGCCCGATAATACTGATATCTGTGCGCTTGGTAAATTATTTACCGTTACCGTTGCCTGCGCCGTTGCTGTACATCCATAATAATTGGTTGACGTTACCGTATAGGTTGTATTTACAATTGGTGAAACATTTATCGAAGAAGTTGTTGCAGTTGTATTCCAAACATAGGTATTTCCGCCTGTTGCCGTTAACGTGGTTGAAGTACCACTGCAAATGCTCAAAGTACCGCCAATAGCTGCATTGAATACCCCATTTATAATATTTATCTGATCCGAAATGGTTTGGCAAACATCACTCACATTTACCCAATAAATTCCAGGCTGTGTTACGGATATTGTTTGTGTAGTTTGTCCATTTGACCATAAATATCCTAAACCATTATTGCCCGCATTTAAAGTAATGGTTTGTCCTGAACATATTGCCCTGTCTGCACCCAAGTCTACTGTAAAACTTGGCTTGTTGGTGATTATTATCGTATCGCGTTTGGTGCCGCATATATTGGTTACTGCTACCGAATACGAACCCGGTGATACCACATTGATGGCTTGACTGGTGGCGCCTGTACTCCACAAATAATTTGATGCACTCGAATCTGCTTGAATCATCAATGAGGAGTTGATACAAATCGACGTATCAGCGCCTAAATTTACCGACGGTTGAGAGATGCTCGTTACTACGATGGTATCTATTGTTGTTCCACATGCGTTGGTTACGGCTACACGATAAGTGCCTGCATTGTTTATCGTTATCGTTGGCGAAGTTGCGCCTGTACTCCATAAATAACTACTTGAAGTATTTGTAGCATTTAAGGTTATTGAAGTTCCCGTACACAAAATGGTGTCATTGCCCAAATTCACATTTGGCAATGGCTTGATGGTAAAATTAACCCCGTTGTCTGTTCCTATCGTTGGCGGATTGGTAGCGATTACGCGTAACCGATAGGATGATGATTGATAATATCTCACCGGGAATATTACTGGAATAGCTTGTGGCGTTGTAGCCGTAACCTCTCCAATATTTATAACAGATCCATTGAACGTTCCTACAGAATCCGACAGCTGTACAATAAATCGGTTTCCCGGATTAAATGTAGTGTTTAAGGTAAAGTTTACTGTTGATGTTTGTCCCGAACAGAAATTATTTCCTGAAATTGGCAAGGTTATAATTCCATTTGGATTGGCGATGGTAAAGAAATCATCACTCTTATCTAACAACGTTCCAGAAACGGTTCTAGCCCTTACTTTACAAATATTTGAAACCGGCGCATTGATGGTCCAGTTGTACACATTCGGCGTATCCGGCACATCGTTTAATAAAATGGTCCAGTTCGCTTCATTGTCTGTGGTATAGTCTAAAATAATGTTTTCATTGTTGTTTAATTTCGACCACTTGATTTGCTGCGTGGTTCCATTGCCCCAGATTTCTCCGCCATTTGGCTTTTTGATTTGTACATAACTATCGAAGAAAGAGTACATCGAATAACCATCAAATAAACCACCCTTGAATTTATCCTGATTGATGGTAGGTATCGCATATGAACTAAACGTTGTATTGGATTGATCGGTGTAAATGGGATTCACCACATCAGTTGCCCTGATCAATATTTGCGTAGACACATTTGTAGGCACTACCCAATTCGCGTATTTATTGGCCGCAGGTGCCGTGCCAATGGTGAGCCAACTCAATCCATTATCCGTACTGTATTCTAATTTGATGGTTTGTAAATCTGCATAATTCCATTCGATGTATTGACCTGTGCCGCCACCAAAACGCTCGCCACCATTGGGATATATTATCTGCACATAAGCAGTTGGAATGATGAAAGGAGCATCACTGATGTCTTGTAAATTTCTGCTGAGGTCTTTGATGCGAATCCTGCAAATATTGGAAGGTGTAGTTGGAATCGTCCAGTTGTAACTCAATTGCGATGCCGGAAGATTTGCCGCCAACATAATCCAAGTAATGCCATCATCCAAAGAATATTCTATCGAAATATTATCTACGTTATTGTATGTCCACGTAATGGTTCTGGTAGATGCAGAAGTCCATAATTCACCGCCATTTGGACTGGTTACTTTGATGCTATCTGCAAAACTATTGGCCATACTGTATCCATCATAACTGCCGCCTTTAAACTTATCGGCATTTGTAGTAGGCACGGCAACCACACTAAAATTGGCATCTGTAAGATCCAATAAACTCGGTACAGAATTATCCGAAATCCTTATTAAATATTGATTGCTTATGGTTGCCGGCGGAATCCAATTGGCATATTTATTAGAAGCTGGTGCCGTACCAATGCTCGTCCATGTATTGCCGTTATCGGTTGAGTATTCTAATTTAACTGTTGTTACCGAATTATAATCCCACTCGATGTATTGACCAGTAGAAGTACCAAAACTTTCACCACCATTGGGATAGGTGATGTTTACAAATGCTGAATTGATGGTAAATACGGCATCACTAACATCAAACAGCGGTCGGTCTAACGCGGTTATTTTAATGCGACATTGCGTAGACGGAAGGTTGGGTACCGACCAATTATAGGTTTGCACATCAACCGGAATGTTGGTGGCAATTAAATTCCAGGTGGCACCATTATCTGTGGTAAATTCAATTTTTACATTATCTATATTTCTGAAACTCCAAGTGATGTTGATATTAGATGTAGGATTGAACACCTCACCACCATTGGGTGTTAACACTTTAATGGTATCCGAAAGTGAGGAACACATTTTATATCCATCATAACTGCCACCTTTGTATTTGTCTACATTAATGGTGGGCAAAGTGGTTACCGAAAATAATGCAGCGCTTGAATCTCTGTTGATGGTGCTTTCTATATTGTATCCCCTTACACGAACCTGATTGGTAGCGGTTGCCGGTGTTATCCAATTGCAATAGCCATTCACCGCCGGAAAATTTCCGATGTCTGTCCAGCTTATGCCATTGTTGGTGGTATATTGCAAAGCCAAAGTAGTTACCCCTGTTGTGTTCCAGGTGATGTATTGCCCGGTGCCATTGCCAAAACTTTCGCCGCCATCGGGATAGGTAATGTCTACTGTTGGTTCGGGGATGGTAAAATTGGCGTTGCTTTCATCTTGGGTAAACTGTAAAATATTGGTGAGGCGCACTTTTACCTGCGAACTCCCAATGCAAGGCACCGTCCAGTTGTAACTCAATGCACTAGCAGGATAGCTTGAAGTCAATATCGTCCAAGTAAGGCCATTGTTGAGCGAATATTCAATTTTGATATTGTCAACATTTACGTAGGTCCAGGTGATGGTATGTGAGGTACCGCCCAACCATACTTCTCCCCCATTAGGAGCATCAACCTGTATGTTTTGTGCTTTTGAAAACTGACATCCCAAAAGCAAAAAACACAAAATGATTTTATGTAGCGTAAATAATTTTTTCATTAAAATAATTTGTTTGAATTATTTACTCTGCAGAGCGAACGTAACGGAAACCTGAAAAATTATACCCATTTACACCCTGAGAAATCTGTCGATCTACACCAATAATCATATTTGAATCCCAATTAACATTATCAGAATTACCGGTAATAGACAAAACTCCATTCCCATTTAATTCATTAAAATTGAAGAAATTTAATGATACACATGGTTCAATAGCGTTTCCTGTTAAATCCATCACACCATAATATGATCCGCCTGATTCAGTAGCACTACTTGTTGAAGTAGCATTTGATCCAACATTATTTAGTTCCGGGGCGTCAACGTCAAAATAAGCTGGTATTAAGTTAAGAACGGGTAAAGGACCATAACTTGCCTTATTAAATTCTAAAATTGACATGGGTCTCAATCCTGACCAATCCGCATAAGACAAAATCCTTTCAGAAGTGGCATTATTACAAGCTCGATTGGGTGAAGATGAAAAATACGCTCCATTATTGATTGTAATTCCATAACCAGCGACACCTAAATTAGCTTTTTGGATTGTAGTTAGTGTATTTAAAAAATCTGCATATTGTTGTTCACTCAACTCGTACTTGTATGAATAAAATGGCTTATACCCTGTAGGGTAATTTGTATTATCAACAACTCCATCGTTATTAATATCAATACCCGCATCTCCTTTTACTTTTATCCTAAGAGTACCGCCACCGTCATTATATGTGATTGTTGGTGTCAAACGATTATTGATTACTGGAAAATTATTTCCAGGGGCAGAAAGATCAGGATCACGAGGAAAAAAAACTAAACTTCCGTTACGGTAAAAATAAAAACGTTTCTCCACATTAAAATCCCCCTCCGGCACATACACCATCTCCGTAGCAAACACCCTTACTTCCAAACCACTTCCATCGGTTAATCCGCTGGCACCATAATTCCATTGCAATTGCATGGAGGTGGCATTAAAGTTTCCGCTGCCCAAAGCACTGCGGTAAACAAAAGCACCAACGCTATCGGAGCCCACTTTTATGGTGTTGCTGGTACCGGCGCCATTTGCAAAACCCGATAAATTGATACGGGCATGTTGCCAAAGTCCGTTGGCATCTTTAAATTTTATAAAAATCCATGCTGCATCCCAATTGATAGAGTCGCGCCAAGAATTTTGCCAGCTGAGGTCAAACTGTATTTGTATGGTTTTGTTGGTAGGGTTGTTTCCCAGCTTGGTTACATTTTGCACCAGCATGTAATTGGCTTTGGCGGTAAATGAAAAAACAACAAATAAAATGGGCAGTAATTTTTTAAGCGACATAGTGGATATTATTTTTAAAAGAAAAATATTTGAAAAAGAACCTGTTTTTTTAGAATGTTATTAATACGATATTTTTTATAAACAATCTATCAACATTTTTAGAGGTGCAATATAGTAAATATGTTTAATGGTTAAAATTTATTGGGGAATTATTTTAAGAATAAAAAAACGGCCCATTGAAAATGCGATGAGCCGTTTGAAAAAAAGTATGAAAGGAGATTAGTCTTTTAGGCAACGAACGGCACATCCCCAATTCTTATCGTAATAGTATGGCAAAAGTGATTCTGTACGTTCCCATAATGTGAATACATTATTTCCTCCGAATTCTGTTGAACTCCACCAATAACCTGCAACTGATCTACCACTATAATCAACTCCATTAGAATATTTAATACCAGTTGGTAACCCTGTAAATCCACTTTCATTACTAGCGCCTGTATTGGGTGTAAGCCAATTATTTAAACCAGTTTCTTTCATCTTACCTCCTGCAACTGAATAGCCCCCCAAATAAGAAATAAAAGTTTCCCATTCAGAATTAGATGGGATATGCCAACCTTCAGGTGCTAGTCCACGTGGGTCATTAACCGCATACCAATTATATAAACGACTGTAAGTAACTCCATTATTTGCAGAATCACCGCCATACCAACACCATGCTCCTGTTGTAAGATTTCTCCATTCAATTGAATCTTTTACTTCTGGAATAATATCTCCATTTCTATATCTTACAACATTCAAATCCTTTTCCATCCAAATCATATTTGAGCCTGCAATAGAGTTTCCGCAAGCAGTTAAATGCTGAGTAATATTGCCTCCATTGTTTACAGACAAACTGACTTGGTTACCTTGCTCTGAAGTATTCAAATTTTGAGCAAAAATGGAAACAACAGAATTAGCATTGCATAAATGGAAAGAGCAGCTGTAATCGCCATTGTTTACATATTGGATTTTGTATAAACCTTCATTTAAAATAAACACTTTGCCATTTGTTACCAACTCATTATTACAATCTTTTACTTGCCCAGAAACATGAACTACATTTGAATTAATAGTAACCTGTCCAAAATCTACTTCTTGTCCAGATGTATTAAAATTTGAAGCGTACATTATTTCTCCGCAATCACTCACTTCCATCCTAACTTGTGTATTCGCCTGCACACCGCCAAAAATCTCCCCATTATCATCAGTGAAACCATGATTGGTTCCACCACCATAATAATTTTCTTCCAACAATCTTACTTCCACATTCGAAGCCGGCGAACCATCCGAATACACCAACCTGCAATGATAAGGCACATGCGGATGTGGATTATCACAATTCCATGTTGAGAAATGCGCAACCTCGCCTATATATTGATTGCCTACTTTGTTAGCCAAACCTTCTTCTTTCCATAAACCTGTGGTTTCATCAAAATACCATAAAGGAATAGTGGCAGGTGCGGTTGCGGTTAACGATGCAGGAATGGCCATGGTTAATGTTGCTTTTTTACCATCTGCAATTTGCAACAACTCGCCAGATGCGCCGTTTAATTCTACCTCAAGCATTCCATAAGAATCAAGGATATTCAAATCGCCATTGGTTCTCAAGCCTCTTAAATCTCCAGGCATAATGCCTGCAATATCTGCAGCAGTAGGATCGATGTAATGTGCGTAAACCGTGATGGCTCCAGAATAACCAACACCCGTAGACGCATTTTTAACACCATCAGTTGGCAAACCAATTATTGACCCGTTAGATAAACTCACATTACCGCCACTTGTAGCATTAATGGTTCCAATTGCCGTTTTAGGTGTCAATTTTAATCTAAAAAATGAAGCTTTTCCTTCCTTAGCCATGAAGGTTTTGGTTAATTTGAAATAACCATTTTTACTTACGCTAAATGTAGCCGCAGTTTGATTTACATCCACATTTTTAATTTCAAAATATCCAAATTGATCGGTGTTTAAAAAAGCAGTACCCACACGAACAATTGCACCCTGCAAGGCATCGTCATTTTCATCCGTCACAAATCCCGAAATCGTTGACGTTACTTTGGTAACTAAATCCGGATTCGAGTTGTCGGGGATAATGATTTGGATGTCGTTTTTCTTGCAAGAGAAAATTGTAATGGATACAGAAAGAAAAAAATATAATAAGTGACGTAAGGATAGTTTTTTCATTTTTTTAAAAGTTAAGTGTTGTGTGTTGAATAGTATAAATAAATAATTTTAGAGGTGCAATATAGTAAATATGTTTAATGGAAAAGATTTATTGAGATATTTTATTTATATCATTTTTTTAATTGTTTTTTAATTGTATTGGCGATTATTTCTAATGATTCGTTTTGGATGATATTTTTTTTTCTTGAAACGAATTGTGATTGTTTTTTATGTCGCTCCGATGGAGCTTATTAAAACATGTACAATCTGAACCGGCTATTTTATTTCGCTCCGATGGAGCTGATGTAAATTCAAAATAGTGTAACATTTATACACTATCAACATCCCAAATTTTTGACACAAAAAAAGCGACCATTTTCAGATCGCTTTTTTTATTTTTATAAATGATACTTTCTACACTACTCCGTGCATCATTTTCTTAAGCTTCGGTACCAATGCCAGCAATAACGCTGACGCTACGCCGCAAAGCACCACAAACACCATGAAAAATTCAAACAAATTGTGAATCGTAAATCCAGCAAATTTTGGATAAACTGCCTTTACAATTTTTTCATTT
>Ga0304730_1003793_pt1 | contig 10076 bp, 9 predicted proteins | sample M_130628_MF_Meta_FD_190474 | JGI IMG/M metagenome (GOLD analysis project Ga0304730, IMG submission 190474) | Freshwater microbial communities from Lake Montjoie, Canada to study carbon cycling - M_130628_MF_MetaG (v2) (version 2) | ecosystem: Environmental > Aquatic > Freshwater > Lake | place... | reverse complement strand
TAAAATAATAAACTTTCAAATTAAATTTTACAAACGCAATAAAATCAACGTGTTATCGTTTTAAAGATGGTTTTTCATAGGATATTGGATTAATACGGGCTGCGATTTCTATCACGGCCCTTTTTTATTTTGTGAAAGTGAAAAGTCAAAATTGAAAATTCAAAAAGTTTGCCAGCTATCTTGGTTGAAAATCCGAATTTATCTCAGGTCAAAATAATAAACTATCAAATTAAATTTTTACAATAGCAATAAAATCAACGTGCAATCGTTTTAAAAATGGTTTTTCATAGGATATTGGATTAATACGGGCTGCGATTTCTATCACGGCCCTTTTTTTATTTTAGAAAATTCAAAATTCAAAAGTGAAAAATAAATTTTTGCTTGCAATGGGTTTAGAAAAGTTCAAATTTACTTATGTATAAAAAAAGCCCCGAATAATTTTCGAGGCTTTTAAATTGATTTTGATTTCTATTAAATAATCAACATTGCATCTCCATAACTGAAAAAGCGATACTTGTCTTTTATTGCTTTTTGATAAGCATCCATCATCAGTTCATATCCAGCAAATGCACAGGCCATTATCATCAAACTCGATTTTGGCAAATGAAAATTACTCACCAAAGAATCGGCTACATTAAAATTATAAGGCGGGTGGATAAAATGATTGGTCCAACCCTCTGATGGTTTTAATAATTTTTGTGCGGTATAAGATGTTTCCATAGCACGCATTGTGGTTGTTCCAATTGAACAAATTCTATGATTGCCTTCTTTCGCTTTGTTCACAATCGCACATGCCGTCTCATCCACTTTATAATATTCCGCATCCATTTTATGCTTACTCAAATCTTCTACTTCTATTTGGCGGAAAGTGCCTAATCCAGTGTGTAAGGTAACTTCGGCAAAACGAATACCTTGTATTTCCAAACGCTTAATCAATTCTTTACTAAAATGCAATCCCGCAGTAGGAGCTGCCACAGCTCCTTCGTATTTTGCATAAACTGTTTGATATCTTTCTTTATCTTCTTCTTCTGGTTTTCTTTTGATGTATTTTGGCAATGGTGTTTCTCCCATCAATTCTAACATGTTACGGAATTCTTCCTCAGTTCCATCCCAAAGAAATCTAATGGTTCTTCCGCGACTGGTTGTATTATCGATTACTTCTGCAACCAATTCGTCGTTTTCACCAAAATATAATTTATTACCAACCCTGATCTTACGCGCTGGATCTACAATTACATCCCATAATTTATTGGCTTTGTTAAGTTCTCTTAATAAAAACACTTCAATTTTTGCACCTGTCTTTTCTTTTCTGCCATACATTCTTGCAGGGAAAACTTTGGTGTTGTTTACCACAAACACATCCTTATCATCATAATATTCCATGATATCGGAAAAGGTACGATCTTCAATATGACCGGTTTTGCGATGAATCACCATCAAGCGACTATCTTCTCTTTTTTTTGTTGGATTTTGTGCAATTAAATTTAATGGGAGGTCGAAACGGAACTGTGATAACTTCATGTATATTTTTTTTAGGTTTACACATGCCGTGATGCAATAAGGTTGCAATTGTCATTTAAGCCTTGGTAAAGGCACTTATCATGTTACGGCATGATTTTGAACCGCAAATATAAATTATTTATTTTAAAAAGTTGGGAAAGAATTTGGTGGGGATATTAGATGCTCCTTGCTAGATTGGATTTCGATCCACCCAAAAACAACAAAAAAGATAGATTCTGGATTGGATAAGGTTCTAACAAAAAACTACAAACAAAAAACAACAAAACCAAAAAGCAACCAGTTTCTTGTAAGGTGTATTCTAAAACTTCAAATGCCTAACCGTTAAACCAGAATTAATAAGTTGTTTTAAAGAATCAATTCCAATTTTAAGATGAAGCTCTACAAACTCAGTGGTTACTTTTATGTCACTAGCTTCGGTCTTTACCCCTTCTGGAACCATTGGAGAATCACTGACAAGTAATATTGCACCTGTAGGAATTTTATTAAAAAATCCAACGGTGAATATTGTAGCTGTTTCCATGTCAATAGCATAAGCCCTGATTTTTTCTAGATATGCTTTAAACTGTTCGTCGTGCTCCCAAACCCTTCTGTTGGTAGAATAACATACGCCTGTCCAATAATCACATTCGTAATCTCTAATCGTTGTTGAAATGGCTTTTTGCAAAGCAAATGCAGGCATAGCGGGCACTTCAGGCGGGAAATAATCATTACTCGTTCCTTCGCCTCTAATTGCTGCAATGGGTAAAATTAAATCGCCTATTTTATTTCTCTTTTTTAATCCGCCACATTTACCTAAAAACAATACCGCTTTTGGGTGAATCGCAGAAAGCAAATCCATTATTGTAGCCGCTCCTGGACTTCCCATGCCAAAGTTTATAATGGTTATATTATTTGCAGTTGCACATTGCATTGGATTTTCTTTTCCTATGATTTCTACATTATGCCATTCAGCAAATAAATGCACATATTTTGAAAAATTGGTTAACAAAATATATTCGCCAAATGATTCGATTTTTAAACCTGTGTATCGGGGCAACCAATTGTTTACGATTTCTTCTTTTGTTTTCATTGCTTGTATTGTTTTTACTTTTTCTTGTAAAATATAATCTTGCTCTGTTTTTTTAAAAAGTTTCAAGCTAGTTAACTATAAATATAATCATAAGTTGTTGATTGGGACTGAATAAATTTCAGTTGCGCCGAATAAACTTCACCTATAAAAAATCCATTTCTTTTCCCTTGATTTTACTTTTGAAAAAAAATAATATTATGCAAAAGAATCGAGTTTACTTATGCCTTTTTTTTATGTTGATTTTTATTTCATGTAAAAAAAATATTGTAGAGCCAACAACTTTATCCATCGATCTTGTATCAACCCAAACCATTGATGATTTGATTTATAAGTCGACAATATCGAATGGGAATTTTGATTGGAATAAAGTAGAAGATAATATACTATGGAGTGCTTTAGTACATAGTGATAATATGTTGTCTATCGGATTTAAACCTTTAGAATATGATTTTGATGATGAAAAAATGCATGAAATCAACATTCAAGAATCTATTTGGCAAAATGCAAAGCAGTTGTTATTGAATGAAATTTTGAGGTTAGAAAAAGAGTTAGATTCAACTGTTACGTTGAAAAAAATAGTTCCTTGGGATGAGTATTTTTTACCAGTTGTAGATGTTGTTGTTAAAAACCCAAAAACAATTTCATGGTTGAGAAAATCTGATCTGGTTAGATATGCGGAACCAATGGGGTATGAACCACGCAATATTATATTTAATGAGTTTAAAAAAGACAACACAACAAATAATGCTACAACAAGCAGTAGTGGTTGTGATGACAATAATGCGGAAATTGGATTAATGGCAAACAGCGATTATATCAACGTGCTTCCTGTTGCCAAGCAATCTTGGAATTATCAATATCACCAAATTCCAAAAGCTTGGACTAAAACAACTGGCGCCGGCGTTAAAGTTTTTTTTATTGATACAGGATGCGAATTTGATCAGGAAAATTTAGGCACTTCTTTTAATCAGGGATATTCTACAGGAAGATCAATAGAAAAAATTGTCACCTTACCTAGGTCTACTTTTTTGGGTATAAACACCGGTCCAATTGAAACCCCTGATGATGGTTGTGGCCATGGTACATCAATGGCTGGCGCTTGTGCTGCGCCTAGAGGCATTGATGGCAATACGGTTGGGGTGGCTTATAATTGTAGCTTGGTTACTTGCAGGGCTGCTGAAGATGTATTTATTGAAGACAGTAGAGAAGCTAAGGGAGTTGCGGATGCTTATACAAATGCAGCCAACAGAACGGATGTAAAAATAATAAGCATGAGCTTGGGTAGAATTACAACTAGTTCACAAATTAAAGATGCCATTGCTTTTGCTTATGGAAAAGGCAAATTGATTTTTTGTGCGGCGGGTACTTCGTTTAGTTGGACAAGTGGTTGGTATGGGGTGATTTTTCCGGCTTCATTGCCACAAGTAAATGCAGTAACAGGTGTGTATGAAAATGATTTTAATACTTCGTGTGCCAGTTGCCATGATGGAGCGGAAACAGACTTTACCGTTATAATGGAAAAATCAACCAATGCAAAATTTCCATTGACATTGGCAATGCAAGGGGATATACCTTCAATAGTTGGCGGTTCCTCTGTTTCTACAGCAACTACAGCCGGAATCGCTGCTTTAGTTTGGAGTAGATTTCCAACGTTATCAAGAGATGCTATTTTAAATAAATTGATTCTATCCAGTTCCAATTATCCAGTAAAAAATGCGCAATTGGGGTGGGGGAATATAAATGCAGATGCTGCTACTAATTAAAAAAAGTAAAAAGTAAAAAGTAAAAAGTAAAAAGTAAAAAGTAAAAAGTAAAAAGTTCGAATTTCCTTTTTTGAATTTTGAATTTTTACTTTTTCATTTAAATAAAAAAATCCTTCAATAATGAAGGATTTTTTTTAGACGTTATATTTAATCGTGTAAACACGAAATCAAATTAAAAATCTCTGTTGTAGCCACCGCTACCACCGCTGCGATTACCGCCACCGCCGTAACCACCGCCACGACTTCCGCCGCCGCCACCGTAACCACCACGACTTCCGCCGCCGCCACGATTTCCACCGAATCCGCCACCGCCACCTGGACGCTTTTTGTATTCGCCTTCTTGACGTGGTTGTGATTCGTTAACAATAAGCTTACGACCCATTACTTCTGTTTCGTTTAAGCCTGCGATTGCTGCTTTAGCTGCTTCATCGTCTTCCATTTCAACAAAACCAAAGCCCTTGCTGCGACCGTTCATTTTGTCTTTTAAAATTTTACCGCTTGTAACGGTTCCGAATTCTGTGAAAAGATTCGTTAAATCTTCATCAGTCATTGTCCAACTGAGATTTCCAACATAAATGTTCATTGTAAAACTGTTTAAAAAAATTAAAAAATGAATGATTTAGAAATTACAATGAACTGAAAATGTTTTCTTTCTTCCAGTCATAAAAACCTTAAACCATTTCTACAACATAAAGATAGGGGTTAATATCTTTAAATTACAACTATTTGCATAAAATAAATAAAAAAGCCACTTAATTAAAAAGTGGCTTTTTTAAAAGTATGATTTTTTTTGAATGGATTATTCTGAAACAACTTCAAATTCAACTTCAGTTTCGTTTCCATTTCCGAAGTCAATTTTAGCTTTGAAACTACCCAATTCTTTAACTTCTTCAAGAATAGTAATACGACGACGATCGATTTCGTATCCTTTTTGTTCTTTAATTGCACGCGCAATTTGAACAGAAGTTACACTACCAAATATCTTACCACTTGTACCCGTTTTAGCGCCAATTTTTAAAGCGCCATTGCTTAATACAAGAATTACATCATTGATAGCAGCAAGTAATTTTGCTTCTTTCTTAGCTTGTTGTTTTAAACGCTCGTTTAATTGTTTTAAATTGCTAGGACTAGCTTCTACAGCCAATTTGCTAGGAATTAAGAAATTACGACCATAACCATTTTTTACGGTTACCAACTCATTGGCTCCGCCAAGATTATTTACATCTTGAATTAAAATTACCTGCATGATTTTTGCATTTTTACCCAATTTCAAATGACTTGAAACTTTCCCCTTTGTGTTTAACTAAGGTTAGGGTGGTTAAAAATTTTATTTTAAAAGATCAGTTACGTAAGGAAGGATTGCCATTTGGCGTGCTTTCTTTACGGCTTCACTTACTTTACGTTGGAATTTCAAAGAGTTACCTGTTAAACGACGTGGCAATAATTTACCTTGTTCGTTTAAAAATTTCTTTAAAAAATCAGCGTCTTTGTAGTCGATATAACGGATACCCATTTTCTTAAAACGACAATATTTCTTTGGTCTATTGTCAGCTTTAATGGCCGTTAAATATTTAATTTCATTTGCTTTTGCCATGATTATACACCTGCTTTTTCTGATGAAAAATGTTGTACACCACTTCTCTTTCTATCATTGTACTCAACGGCGTATTTATCGAGTACAGTAAACATGTGACGCATAGCTGATTCGTCACGTAAAAGTTGAATTTTCAACTTTTCATTGAAGCTGGTTGGCGCACTGTATTCCATTACCCAATAAAGACCTGTAGTCTTTTTGGCAATTGGATACGCCAGTGATTTTAGTCCCCATGGTTTTGTGTGTGTAACAGAACCGCCGTTATCAACAACAAGCGTTTCGTACTTTTTCTGAGCGGCTTTGAATTCCTCTTCAGATAACACTGGGGTAAAAATCACCATCAATTCGTAATTGCTCATTTTACCTGTTTTAAAGTTTAAAAAATTATTAATCCCCAAATATTTTTTAAGGGGGTGCGAAGATAAGGCAAAGTTTTTTTAAATTATAACAATTATTGAAATTAATTTGACCTCATTTGTTTTTTAAAAGCTCCGTTTTTTTTCATTTATTGAGATTAGGGCAAATAAAAAAGACCCACTTGTTGAGTGAGTCTAAATATGTTTAATAAATAATTTTAATTACTTACTAGCTAAAGCATTAATTCTTAAAGCAAGTTTGCGCTTTAAATTTGATGCTTTGTTTTTGTGGATTGTTCCTCTTCTTGCTAATTTATCAATCATTGAAGCCACAGAAGGTAATTTCTCTGAAGCTGCAGTTGGTTCTTCAATTGCACGAATGTCTCTAATTGCATTACGGGTTGTTTTTCCGTAATATCTATTGCGTGCATTACGTTTTGCACTTTGACGAACATCTTTTTTGGTAGCCTTATGATTTGCCATGTATTCTATTTTAGGGACGCAAAGATAGGGATATGATTTTTATAAAACGAGTTTTTTTTAATTTTTTATTTCTTCAATTAATCTTTTCGAAAAAAAATCATTTAAAAATACAAGATTTCTGTCTTAGATTCTTAAGTTTTAAGCCGATATTTGCAACCTAATTATCATTTAAAGCGCTACAAAAAATATTTTAACCCATTATGAAGGATTTTCAATTTATTACAAATTCTACTCCGGCACATATTGAAAGTTTATATCAGGATTTCGTAAACAACCCTACAAGTATTGATCAAGAGCTTCGTAAATTCTTTGAAGGTTTTGATTTTGCCGTTTCCAATGTGGCAAATGGCAGTGTTTCTGTTCCATCTAGTAAATCAGAATCTACGGGTAACCTCAAAAAAGAATTTGCAGTATATCAGTTGATACAAGCGTATCGTAATCGCGGACATTTAAGTGCAAAAACAAATCCAATTAGAGAAAGAGTTGATAGGCATGCCAATCTGGATATTGCACATTTTGGTTTAACTGAGGCCGATATGAACGTGTCATTTCAAATCGCAGGGTTATTAAACATTGAAAAAAGTACTTTAAAAGATATCATCAACCATCTTAAAAATTGTTATACAAACCATATTGGTATTGATTTCTCTTACATAAATGATCCGGAAAAATTCAATTGGTTGTTGAATGCTTTTGAGAAAAAAATATTCGAACCGATTTCCATTGAAAAGAAGAAAAGAATACTTCAAAAATTGAACGAGGGTGTAATGTTTGAAAAATTTCTACACACCAAATACATCGGACAGAAAAGATTTAGTTTAGAAGGTGGCGAAACAACCATTGCGGCTTTGGATGCGATTTTAAATACTTCGTCAGAAAATAATGTGGAAGAAGTGGTAATTGGAATGGCGCATCGTGGAAGATTGAATGTATTGGCTAATATTTTGGGGAAAACCTATGCTGAAATATTTAATGAGTTTGAAGGAAACGCATTGCCAGATACAACCATGGGAAGTGGTGATGTGAAATATCATCTTGGTTTTACAAGCGACGTAGAAACTTTTTCAGGAAAAAAATTGCATTTAAAATTATGTCCCAATCCTTCACATTTAGAAGCCGTAGATCCAGTGGTAATGGGTTATGCAAGAAGTAAAGCAGATGTGATGTACAACAGTGATCACAAAAAAATTCTACCTATTTTAATTCATGGAGATGCATCCGTTGCCGGACAAGGCATTATTTACGAAGTGCTTCAGATGAGTAAATTAAATGGTTACACTACAGGTGGAACAATCCATTATATCATTAATAATCAAATCGGGTTTACAACAGATTTTAAAGATGCAAGAAGTGCGGATTATTCAACCTCAATTGCATCAATGGTACAAGCACCAGTTTTTCATGTAAATGGTGATGATCCAGAGGCTGTAGTGAAAGTATCTGAAATTGCTGCGTTGTATCGCCAAACGTTTAATGCCGATGTTTTTATTGATATGGTATGTTATCGTAGACACGGACATAACGAAGGGGATGAGCCCAAATTTACACAGCCACAATTGTATGCGCTAATTGATAAGCATTTGAATCCAAGGGAAGTGTACACGCAATTCTTGATGGAAAATGGAGAGCCAGATGCTAAATCGCTTGCCAAAGAAATGGAAGTTAAGTTTTTGCAAGAGCTTCAAGATCGGTTAGATGAAGTGAAGCAAAATCCATTGCCTTATAAATATCAACAGCCTGAATTATGGTGGCAAAGTTTGCGCAAAGCAACGCAAGATGATTTTCACATTTCGCCAAATACATCAATTAAAGAAGCCGATTTAAATTTACTTTTTGATGGTTTAATGCAATGGCCAGCTGAATTTAAGCCATTGAAGAAAGTGGAAAAATTGATTCAGGATAAAATAAAATTATTTCAAGATCAACAAAAAATCGATTGGGCTACAGCTGAGTTGTTGGCTTATTCAAGTTTGATGCATGAAGGTAAAGATGTGAGAATGAGTGGGCAGGATGTGAAACGCGGTACATTTAGTCATAGACATGCCGTTTTGTTTGATGAAAAAACAAACGAAGAACACAATCGTTTAAATCATGCAATCAAGGACACCGCTCAATTTAGAATATACAATTCGTTTTTAAGTGAATACGCAGTATTGGGTTTTGAATATGGTTATGCGATGGCGAATCCAAATACGTTAACCATTTGGGAAGCACAGTTTGGAGATTTTTCAAATGGGGCTCAAATTATTATAGATCAGTTTATCACTTCAGCAGAAACCAAATGGCAAAAAATGAATGGCTTGGTGATGTTGTTGCCGCATGGTTATGAAGGGCAAGGTCCGGAACATAGCAGTGCGAGAATGGAACGCTTTTTACAACAATGTGCTGAAAACAATATCATTATCACCAACATTACTACCGCTGCAAATTTATTTCATGCATTGCGTCGTCAACTCACTTGGGATTTTAGAAAGCCGATGATTAACTTTTCACCCAAAGCGAATTTGCGACATGCCGGAAGTTATAGTGATGTGGAGGATTTTACTAAAGGTTCATTTAAAGAAGTGATTGATGACGCAACTGCTGATGCCGCATCAATAAAAAAAGTATTGATGTGTACCGGTAAAATATATTTTGATTTAGAAGAGAAACGTCAAAAAGAAAACCGAACAGATATTGCGATAGTTAGAATCGAACAATTATATCCATTGCCTCAAAATCAATTGGATAAGTTGTATAAAAAATACGGAAAAGCAATCTGGTATTGGGTTCAGGAAGAGCCATTAAATATGGGTGCTGCATCTTACCTAAGAATGAATTTGAAAAGTATCAATTTTTATATTTTCAGTAGAGTAGCTAGTGCGGCTACGGCTACGGGTTATGCCAAAATGCATGCGAAGGAACAAGCAGAATTGCTAAATGCAGCATTCAATAAATAATAAATTAGGGTTTAAAAAAAGCTACAAATATGTTTCAGAATTTAAGTGAAAAATTAGAAAGTGCATTTAAGAATATAAAAGGTCAGGGGAGGATTACCGACTTAAATATTGCCAATACCATTAAAGACATCCGCAGAGCTTTAGTGGATGCCGATGTGAATTATAAAATTGCCAAGGATTTTACAGATAAAGTGAAAGATAAAGCAATGGGCTCTAAAGTATTGTTGGCTGTAAATCCTGGTCAACAGATGGTGAAAATTGTGCAGGATGAGTTGACAGAATTGATGGGTGGTTCGGAGAGTGTTTTTAATGTAACAGGTAATCCCGCAATCATTTTAGTTGCCGGATTGC
>Ga0304730_1003790_pt1 | contig 10078 bp, 5 predicted proteins | sample M_130628_MF_Meta_FD_190474 | JGI IMG/M metagenome (GOLD analysis project Ga0304730, IMG submission 190474) | Freshwater microbial communities from Lake Montjoie, Canada to study carbon cycling - M_130628_MF_MetaG (v2) (version 2) | ecosystem: Environmental > Aquatic > Freshwater > Lake | place... | reverse complement strand
TGGGGGGAACCTGCCAGAAGGACTCGGAGTATACAGCCCGGCGATTTTCAGGCGACCCCCGCCAGGCATGACCTTCTCCCTGCATAATGGCGAGATGTTCAAGCCAGGCTTCCAAAACCACGATCCCGTCGCGTTGGCCGCCCTCTGCGACGAGTTAACCTCGCTCGCGACGCAGACCGCCGAGGTCGGGCCGTGGAAGAGCGGCGCGTTCGCCACCTTGGCGCGATCCGGTGCGTTGGCCGGATTCATCCCCGCCGACTGCGGCGGGACCGAGGCCGGCGAGCCGGCTCTCCTCACGCTGTTGACCGCCATCGCAACCCGCTGCCTGACCACGGCGCTCGTCCTCTCCCAGTGGGCCAGCGGCTGCAGGATCATTGCGGGTGGTGAACAGTCCATGCGCAGGAGTCGGCTGCCTGCCCTGGCCCGCGGCGAAACGCCGACCACGGTCGGCATCTCGCAGCTCTCGACGAGCCGCCGCCATCTCGGCTCACCGGCGCTGGTTGCAGCACGCTGCGACGGCACATGGAGGCTGAATGGCCTCTGCCCCTGGGTCACCGGCGCCGACTCGAGCGACACGCTCGTCACGGGCGCTATGACCGAGACAGGCGAGCAGTTGTTCTTCGTGGTGCCGACCGCTGCGCTCGGCCTCGACATCGCGCCGCCGCTGCATCTGCTCGCCCTTTCCGGAAGCCGGACGTCGAGCGTGGCCTTCCATGATGTCGAGCCGGCCGACGTGATCGTACCGGCCGAAGCAGGAGTGAGGACGGGCGGTCTGGCGACCACCGCGCTGGCAGTGGGTGCCACCCGAGCGTCCATCGCGATCATCGACGACGAGGCCATCGCACGATCGGCACTCCACCCCGTGGCCGCCGGCCTGCGGGCCGAGGTGGATGAACTTGCGCAGCGACTCGACACGGCCGCCGAGCATGGCATCGAACCAGCCGATCGCGACCGTCTTCGGGCTCATGCCAACGGCCTGGTGGTACGGGCCGCACAGGCGGCGCTGACCGCCTCGAAGGGGGCAGGCTTCGTGGCCGGCCATCCTGCGGAGCGGCTCGTCCGAGAGTCGCTGTTTTTTATGGTCTGGAGCTGCCCGCAGTCAGTCTCGACGGCCGTCATGTGCGAACTGGCGGGACTGGAATTCCAGGAGACTCCCCCCGACACCCATCGATCGTCACAACGCCGGGGGCGGTGAAAATCGCCAGATGACATGGCGGTGACCCGTCATGCCCGCTGTGGAATTTCTTTCGGGGGGCAATAGGCCGTTTTCGTGTATTCAATCACGGCTTCCGCCGAGAGCAGGAATGGGCGACGAACCCCCCAATGAAAGGCTCCAACCCAACCGCATCCTTCGAGGCCAGCATCCAGCATCGTTCTCCGAATACCGATCGAGGATTCGTGCGTCGGATTCGCTGGGTTGAGCGTGAGCATCAGACCGCCGGGCGTAAGCCACGAACTGCAGGTGGCCACCTCATCGACAGCACAGAAGATCACCTTGCAGGGCTGCGGAGTGCGGGGGTCGATCTCAATCGCGGGTCCGTCGCCACGATCGATCGCGACTGCCCGAATGAGCCTGTTCGCTCTTTCGCCGGCGGCTGGCGTATATCCGTACATGCCGGGCTGCGATTTGACGAGAAACGCGAGTTGATACGCGTCGGCCTCACCGGGCTCGTGTGACTGAGAACACGATTTCCGGTACGATGCCGGCAACGTCATCTCGTGAATGGGTGACATGTCCCAGGGGCGGATACTGCCGCGTCTTTGCGTCAATGCGGAAACATCCGCCAACAGCCGCTGTGGTGGAGTCTCTCCACGACGAAACACGGCGACGCCGTCGACCAGGCCAACGTATGCCACACCAGAGATAGTCTTCACTTCTTCGATCAGTTCAAGCAACTCCGGTAGGGCGGTGTCATCGGCGTCGTCGATGAGAATCCATCCACCGGGACGAACCTTCGGGGCCCAGCATTCGAAGTCTCTGAGTGCCCCTAGGTATGAGTGATCGCCATCGATAAAAACCACGTCGATGGGTTCGGCAGGCCATACGGCCGCGACCGCACTTGAATCGCCAATCCGAACGTCGATCCACTCACGAACGCCGCACGCCTCCGCATGAGCGAGGAACTTCGCGGATGTGCGTTGATGTGTCGCCATTCCCAGCCAGGGCGGACCTCCGAAGTGCGGGTCCACGCTCACGAGCCGTCCCTGCCCTCGTCGCGCCACACCGGCGGCCAAGAACATCGCTGCACCACCCTCGAAGGTGCCCAGTTCGACGACGATCCCCGAGCCTGACGAAAAAGCCGCGATGCCGAAGTGCAACGCCTTTTCTCGCTCGGTCAGCCAGTTCATGACACCGGCCCCTGCAAAACGGGCATGAACCTCGCGAAACCGCGAATCGGCCTCGGCACATCGGATCCATTCGTCAGGACTCTCGGGGCCGCTTCCAGGGAACTGCGTAGCAAGCCCACGAATGGGTCGCGGTTTCCACCACATGACGAACTCCGATCCAGTGAGAACGAATCCGGCCTTCTACGGGGGTTCTGCCATTCGATCAAGACAGAAGTCGTCTCCTTCCTCTCGGTGGTGTTGCGACGTTGTCGTGATCTTTGCTATTCCCCCTCCTCCCCCAAAGGGTCTCGCCGCTGTGACTCAAGCAACTGCCGCCATCATCAGCCAACTGCCGCTCGACGTAGTGGGGGGAGGAGAGCGATTCACCCTCCACACCCACCGTTCCGCGCTGGTGTGCGGTGAAGTCGTCGATCTCTGGTGCGCCGCGGGCGGGAATCTGCCGCTGGAACCGCACCAGCGGCGGATGACGCACCCCTATCACAAGGTCTCCCACATCGGCGGCAAGCCCGTTCCCACCGAGACCGCAACGCTCCGTGACCTGCTTTGCCGGCAGGCCGACTATGACACCGTCGTCGTCCACCAGCATCTCGTCAACGCATCGACGCTCGACATTCTCTCAGCCGCGCCCTCGACGCAGAAGATTTTCCTCACGAGCCTCGGCGCCGAGCCAATCAGCGAATTGTTTGCAAAGGCCTACGAGCCGCACTCAGGCGTGAGCATTGTCGAGATTTCTCGGTACTCGGCTGAACGGGCGGCGGTCCGCGGCATGAACGCTTCATTTCTTTCCGCGGGCGTCTGGCGGAACGATGTCGTGCCGCCGACCCCGCGGCCGGTTATGCCAGGATTGCGGGCGATCGCGATCGGCAGACTGCTGCCCCACAAAGCCTTCGAGGTCGCGGTCGATGCCGTGGCCACTCTGAATCCGAGCGTGTCGCTCACGATCATCGGGCCATCCAGCGGCGACGCCGACTACGAGCGATACCTTGCCGCATTGGCGAACCGCAGCAGCAATTGCCGTATTGCCGGCTACCTCGATGACGTCGCGCGGATGAACGCACTCGGCCATGCCGACGTACTGCTGGCGAACTCCGCCCACCTCACCTACACGGGCAAGCGGTTCGACCAGCCGGAACTTCTTGGTCTCGTAATCCTGGAAGCGATCGCCCATGGCGTTCTCCCGATCGCCTCGGACATTCCCTCCTTCCGCGAAATCTGCGAGCAACTTGGGCTCGAGCAGTGGATCTACCCGGAGCGCAACTCTGAAGCGCTCCGCGACCTGCTGCGAGCGGCACAGGCGTTGTCGCCCGGCCAGCGATGCCGCATCGTCCGTGATGCCGCCGAACGACTTGCGCACGGATACCTCTGGGATGACTATTGGTTGCGACTGACAAGTCGCATCTCCGCAAGCCCCGTCGTCTTGTCGCGGGCCGCCTGACCAGACCACCTTCATGAAAATCCTCTTCGTAACGAACCTGTTCCCTCCGCACGTCGTCGGCGGCTACGAGATGGGCTGCCTGATGCATGCACAGGCAGCGCAGCGGGCCGGCCACGACGTCATGGTCGCGACATCACTAAGCTTCGGAGGCCTCCAGAAGCAATCGTCCGTGCCCGGCGTCGCCGTGCGGCAGATTTTCGAGCCGGTGTTCGACTACGAGTTCGGCGACCGCATCTACCAACGGCCTTTGAATTACGCTGGTCCAGGTGGCATCCATCCCGGCAACTGTCTGGCGCTGTCCGAGATGATCCGCACCTGGCAGCCCGATGCGATCTGGATGCACAACCCGCTCGGTCTTGGCCCTGTCGGCATCCTCGAAACCGCGGCCGCCAGCGGCGTGCCGACGGTCATGCACCTGATGGATTATCTCGACGAGGGTATCCGGCTCTCGCAGCACGGCTTCGAACTTTCTGGTCGTTGGGCGGCGGCAAAGAGCCGTGTCCATGCGATCGCCTGCTCCCAAGGCACTCTCGAGGACAACTCCCGCATCGGCCGCTATGCATCGGCCATCGTGGTGCCCGGCGGGATCGAGATCGATACTATCCCGAGACGACAAGGGGATGATCGTCTGGACTTTCCCGTGAACGGCCCGGTGCGGATGGTGTCGTTCGGGCAACTCAAATCGCATAAGGGCGTACAGCACGTCGTGGCTGCCCTCGGCGTCCTACGCACGTGGATGAAGCTCGACGTCGAACTTCATCTCATCGGCAACTGCGAGGCGGCGTTTGAGAAGAATCTACGGGCGATCGCGACTGCGGCACGTTGCGACCAAGCCGTCCACTGGCACGGCCGCAAGAACCGCAATGAACTCCACGAATTGCTGGCGACGATGCATCTGGCCGTCTTGCCGCTCAACGACAAGGAGGCGTTCGGCTACGTCGCCCCGGAAGCGGCGATTCACGGCATGTGCGTGGCGATTGGCCGCAATGCTGGCTGCAGCGAAGTGTTTCCGGATGACTATCCTTACCGGCTCTCCAACCGCGACGACCCCAACGCGATCGCCGCAACCGTCCGCAGGATGATCATGGACGGCGAGGAGCGGCGACGCTGGGAGCAGCAACTTGCCTCCCATATTGCCGATCGCTGCGATCTCGACCGTATCGTTGTGCCGCGGTGCCTCGCGTACATCGAGGGAATCGCCGCCGCAACCTTGCGTTCTGGGGCGTCTGTGATTTCGGCCGAAGAATCGCTCGATCGCTCACTCGCGGCATGGCAAATGAACCGCAATCTCGCACGCCTGCTCGGTGATGAAGGTCCTGCACCAGAGGACAAGCAACAGCGACTGAGTCGGCGGCTCAACCGGGTTCTGCGGCGAGTGGTGCCTCCGGCCTTCCAATATCAGATAAAGACGCTGGCAAACATGCTCCGCCGCCGTCGGGCAGCATGACGCGGATGGTCTCAATTCAGCGGCTGGGACACGAGATTCATGCCGCCACTGAAGCGGTGCACGCACCCGAGGACCTGGGCACGGGAGGGAATCAGGGCCTCGTCATGCCCGTGGATTTCGAGCATGCCAGGCCGCGACTCCCAGTGCGGTGGCTTGACGTTGTCGAACCGCACCTCGGCGACGTTCGGCCCGACGCCGACCGGCTTGAGCACGTGAAAGGGATGAGCAAAGAGCGCCGGCTCAGCCACGACGTTCTCCTCCCAGGCATGAAGCGACCTCGAAAGTCCTGGCGTGAAACGCATGTCCAGTGAGAATGGCCCTCCACGGTTGCCGGACGCCTTCGCCCGGACGGCCTCCCCCTCATCGATCAAGTGAATCGAAGGGGTGACAAATTTCGGGAAACCAAGATGGTGCCCACCCTGCCTGGCGATCCACGTCGTCACTGGCATGATCAACGGAAACCATCCCTGCCGGCCGCGGTACTCCGTCTTGAGCAGCAGCGCACTTTCGCCATACCTCGAAAAGGGCCATGGAGAAACACGGAGGTAGTCGATCACCACTGCCATGATCAACGGCTGACGCGGCATTTCGAAGACGGGCGGCAAGCAGCGTCTGTACGCGTCGAGGCTGGGCGGCTCGTAGTGCGCCGCAAGAGCCGCGAGTTCCTGGAACTGTCCGTCGCTCCTCGCGTAGGCGAGCCACTCAAGAAACCGCTGACCCCATGAAGGCATCCGGGTGACCACTGGCATATCTCCACAACGTTGGGCCGCAATACGGATATCGAGGGAACACGCCGTTTCCGGGGCAACGCGGTCGAACCACGCCACGCCCTCCTGGACCAAGGTGAGCCGCAGCCGGTGGACTCCCGGCTCCATCGGCGCCACCACACGCACGGACACGGGCACAGCGGTGCCGGGCATGATTTCATAGGGCAACGCCGTCCGCGGTGACTCCCAATCATGGGAAGACTTCACCCCCTCGCGTTCCCACTGAAACGAAAGCTGCAATGGAGCTGGCGCCGCCGTGCTCACGCTGACATCCGCCATGTTGTGCAGATGCACCATCAGATCGTGTTGTGATCCGGGGGCAAACGACTCCGGCTGGTCTGCTTTCGACAACCGGATGCACCGCATCTGGTCGGGATGCAATGGACCGCACGCAGGCACACGCCCCCACTCGTGACAGCGGTCGGAATACCGTGACATGGTGAGCAGAACGTGCTCCAGGTTCATCGACTCTCCGTCGCATGCCGCCGGCAGCCGATCCGTCATGACCTCGTCATAAAGCCGCTCATATGCCGAAATGGCATCACTGCAGCCGCACCGTTCACGCACGAACCGGCTGACGGCAGCGGCGTCCTCCGCGTCGTAGTGTCGAATCTCCCGCCGCACGGAATCGACGGTCAGAGGCGAGATCGCCAATCTCAGGCCAAAGTTCCACTGCCTGCAGACCTCCATGTTCAACGCGGTGACGAGCGGCCCGGGCCGCTCGTGGCATACGATGACAGCGCACCCGGTGGCCAATGCCTCGATCGCGCATTTTCCCTTGGCGAATACCAGGTCGTAGGTGCCCAGCACCGACTCGGGATCCGCCCGTGGATTGCCCTCCAATTCACCAAGCAGGTCGAGCGTGATGCCCTCGGACTCACACGCCTCCCTCAGCACCTGTACGACTGCTGGAGATGTGCCTGCGTAGTTGCTGAAAAAGAGGGCACGCTTCGGCCTGCTTGGCAGTGGCGGGCGCGGCGTGAACCGCTCGGCGTCGAACCAGTTGCCGATCACGCGGAGCCGTTCTGGCGGCACCAGCGGAGCGAGTCGCTCGCGACAATTGCTGTCGACTGCCACGTATCTCATCAGCCGTGGATGCAGCGGCGGGTGATCCGCCCACAGCCTGCCGTCGTGACACACGAACACCCCACGAGCTTCCGGAAATGCGCGTAAGGCAGCCATCGTCTCCACATGATGATGCCCGTGAATCACGTCGGGAGACCAGCCGATGTCTTCGAAGGCATCCACCAGATGGAGGCCTTCTGAACGCATGCGGGCGGCGAAGCTGCCCAGTCTGGGGCTATACACCGCTACCGCATGCCCCCGCTGCACGAGCCCGAGAGCCACGTTCCGCGTGACCTGCTCGGTTCCCGTCCCCTCGGTGAGTTGGAGGTTCGTGATCACGATACGCAGCGGTCGGCCTCCCACTCCATAGCCGCACGCCACCAGAAGCGGCCCGGCATGGGACTCGTAGTCGCGGCATTCCTGCGCCGTCAGACCGGTGCGCCACGCGCCAATCCGCGTTGCGTCGGGGGGCTGTTGTGCCATGGCCTGCTGGGCCTGACGTCGCTCACGACTCAACGCAACGCCTGCTGTCTCTGCGGTCCTTCCCTCATGCTCCGAAATTCGCTCCGCGGCACGCTCGTGGTATCGATCCATGGAGCCGTCATATCGCCAGCCCAGACTCTGGCACAACCGCCTCAGCGTCTTCGCAGGTGCACGCACCAGGTCCTCGAATGTGATTTCGACGTACCGTTTCCCCAGATGCCGCCCAGACTCGCGGGCCGCAAGGACATGATCACACCAATCCCTTGCCAAAGATGCCATGCTGTCACCGGGCGAAAACCACTGTTCACGTAAGCTCATCGCTGCGTCGCGACCATCGCGGACGATGTGCACGATCGTGGCGTCGGGAAATGCGGCCGCCAGCACGGGCACATGCTTGGCGTACATCGGCGTCTTGTCGCCCCAGCCTCGCTTGCCAAACCGTGCGGCATAGTTTTCGTAGAACAACCGCACGGCAGAGGCTGGCTGAAACCGATTCATCGCTCGTACACGCCCGGCAAACGTGACCGCATCGAGCTTGAAATCTGGCCATGCCGGACCGCCCGTCACGAGAGCGATGAAGGCTTCGCGTGACAGGAGATCGTCGCCCAACTCCAAAGCCGCGGGAACGAAGCCGGTTTCGGGAGGAATCGCGACATCGGGATGTGCGTCCAGCATGAGCCGTAACATGGTCGTACCCGACCGAGGGGCGCCCACGATAAATACCGGCGACGGCACCGCTTGCCCAGGTGGGCTGAAGAAGGCCGAACCCGTCATGACTGAAACTCTGAACACAACGCTGCCAGAAATGGCCTCATGTGAGATTCGTACCGTAGGACATCATGATATTTGCCACTCCTCACCCTCGCCTCGCCAAATCGCTCATACGCCGGGGGCAACTCATCGGGCGGAGCATCTATGGGGAGGTCATCGCGGAAGATCCACTCACGGGCAAATGCATCCCGCCCCCACGCCGCCTCGGCCCGCTGTAATTCATATTGGATTTCCGGATACGCATGCATGGCCGCATGCTTGCGTGTCAGTTCCTCCGGCGTGCCCGCAACCGCCATGGCGCCGTTCTCCCGGCCAGCGGGGCAGATGTCCGGCCGGCCTTCCAAGAGGTAGACGTAGCCTCGACGTACACCGGCGGCCTGTCGTGCCGCGCGGGCTATGGCACGGCATACATCATGGGCGGGATTAAAACCTTCGGCGGCATCGGCGAGTACGGTGTGGATATTCCGACGATGCAGATCTTCGACGAGAGCACGCGCCCACTCGAGCAACACTCGGTAGTCTCCGGACAACAGCGATCCGTAGAGCTCCGCATCCGTCAGTGGCGGGAGAAACGGCGACGCGAGGCTCACTCCGATGGAGGCCAGCGCCCGGCACGTCGATGCGGTGCGTGGCTGGCCCGAGCCACCGGAGCCATCGGTCAACACGTACGCCACCGGCTTCAGACGCGCCACGGTCTGGAAGATACGTAATTCGTGACCGGGGTGTCCGACGACCAGCGCGTATCCATCGCAGCTGATGTCTACCGATTCCGGCATGCGACAACCTCGCTCATAACTCGTCACCCACCCCGCCGAGGGCGTCAATGCCATCCGACCCTTCCGTGCCGGCGGCGGGAACCGTTTCCGAGCGGGCATTCTTCCTTTTTTACCTCCGAGGCGAAAGCTCTGCTGGTGGCATAGTGACTGTCTATGCGGATAGGCGTGCTCCAAGGGTACCCCAGCCGACGCCTGGTCTTGCGGACGGTTGAAACGGAACACCCGATTGGGAGAGCCGAGGGGGGAACCGGACAGAAGCCGTCGAACGCTGCATGGGCAGCCGCCAGGAACGGTATCCTTTGGGACTGTTCGGACTGTCTTCAGGCCTTGAAACCACGTGGACCCTGTGATGCACACCTTTCGAACGCGCACGCCCTTCTCCGCGATGATCGCTGCCGCACTCGCACTCGCCGAACCGGCCTCCGCCCAGACGCCCCGCTTCGAGGCGCTCAGCAGCCTGCCCTTCGCGGAGAACAGGCCCACGCAGGAGACCGCCCAGACCCTGCGAGACGAGCTGCTCTTCCAACGCGCAACACAGGCCTATCTCTGGGCCATGCCACTGATCAACACGCTCGGGATGAAGGTCGGCTCGGAAAAAGTCTTCGGCGCCGGCTACGACGTCCTCCCGGTCTGGAAGAAGCGTCTCGACGCCAAGACGCTGATCACGACCCCAAACTCCGATGTCATCTATGCGATGGGCTACGTCGACCTCGGCAAGGACGGACCGCTGGTGTTCGAGGCTCCGCCGAACCTCCAGGGCATTCTGCTCGATGCCTGGCAGCGGCCAATCCCGGTCGATGGCGGCAAGTTCTTTGGAGACGTTGGCCTGCCGGGCCCCGACGCCGGCAAGGGTGGAACGTTTCTGCTGCTGCCGCCCGGCTACGAGGGGCCGGTACCGGACGGTTTTTTCGTCTACCGTTCACCGACCAACAACGTGTTCGTCTTCCTACGAGCGTTCTATCAAGACCCGAAGAACCTGGTGCCC
>Ga0304730_1003788_pt1 | contig 10081 bp, 9 predicted proteins | sample M_130628_MF_Meta_FD_190474 | JGI IMG/M metagenome (GOLD analysis project Ga0304730, IMG submission 190474) | Freshwater microbial communities from Lake Montjoie, Canada to study carbon cycling - M_130628_MF_MetaG (v2) (version 2) | ecosystem: Environmental > Aquatic > Freshwater > Lake | place... | reverse complement strand
CCGTGATAAGCACTCGAGCTTCAGTTGGAGCAACGCGGTCTATGGTTTCTTTAACCTTTTGTATGAGTGGTGATTCTCCAACTATTTCGTTGATTTTGTATACTCGGCGTTTTAGAACCTTTATTACTTCTGCGTCTTTGCTTTTTGCAATCGCATTACGTACAGTTACTAGCAAACGATTCAAATCAGGTGGCTTAGTAATAAAATCATAAGCACCTCTTTTTGTAGCTTCAACAGCATTTTCTACATTTCCAAAAGCCGAAATCATAATAAACTGAGTCATTACTCCTTCTTCTTTGGCTTTTAACAGCATTTCGAGTCCATCTAATTTAGGCATTTTTATGTCACAAAGTGCTACATCATACTGAGTTTTCAATAACATTTCCAGTCCTTCTTCACCATCTTTTGCTTCATCAACTTCGTACTCTTCATATTCCAAAATGTCACGGAGGGCATCTCGGATACTTTTTTCGTCATCAACAATCAATAATTTTGCCATTTTTGGGTTATCCTCTTATTAGAGTTTAATTGATTTTATGATTTAAATATATAATTCTAATTACAACGCAAAATAGCGAAAAAAAATAACAAATTTGTTGATAAATTTTATATTTTAACAGATGTAAGGCAAAAGTGATGAGAAAAGTAAGCTTTTTTATGAAATTTTTAACAGAAATAACGAAATAAGTGTTATATTGTTTCAATCAAAATAGATTTCAAACTGAATGAAAATAGCAATAATTGGAGCAGGTATTGGGGGAATTGCAACGGCCATTCGTTTGGCAAACAAAGGCCATGAAGTAGAAGTTTTTGAAGCAAATAAATACCCTGGTGGAAAACTAAGTGAATTTCAACAAGGTGAATATCGCTTCGACGCTGGACCTTCACTTTTTACGATGCCACAATTCGTGACTGAGTTATTTGAACTTTCGAGTCGAAATCCTGACGAATATTTTCAGTACATAAAACTGCCCGAAGTTTGCCGATATTTTTGGGATGATGGCACAAGCCTAAATGTTTCGGCTGATATCAATGAGTTTGCCCAAGATGCTGAAAAAAATCTTTGTGAACCTGCTGTAAATATAATTCAGTTTTTGAAAGAATCAGCTTTTAAATATGAAATTTTGAGTGGCTTATTTCTTGAAGATTCTCTACATAAAATCTCAACTTGGACTTCAAAAAAAGCATTTAAAGGTTATCTAAATTTACACAAATTAGGTATTTTTGGCACGATGAATAAAGCAAACGAGAGTTTTTTCAAACAACCAAAAACCGTTCAATTATTCAATCGTTATGCAACTTATAATGGTTCTGATCCTTATCAAACGCCTGCTACACTCAATATCATTCCTCATTTAGAATATAATGTTGGAGCGTTTTTCCCTAAAGGTGGCATGTTTGGTATCACCCAAAGTTTAGTAAATTTAGCAAAAGATTTAGGTGTGAAATTTCATTTTGGGGCAAAAGTTGAGGAAATAGTTACAGCCCCCTTATCCCCAGAGGGGGAAAATAATTCAAAGTTTTCAAACATTAGAAAACTTAAAGTAGAAGCAATTGTAGCTTCCCCTCTGGGGACCAGGGTGCTTGATATTGTCATTTCTAACATGGACGTAACACCAACCTACCGAAAATTACTACCAAAAGCCAAACATCCTGATAAAGTTTTGAACCAAACAAAAAGCGGTTCGGGGTTGATTTTTTATTGGGGAATCAAGAAAGAATTTCAAGAATTGGGCTTGCATAATATCTTTTTCTCGAATGATTATAAGACTGAATTTGAGTATCAGTTTCAAAAAAAAACTATTTATCACGACCCAACTATTTATCTGAATATTACATCAAAATATAAAAAAGATGATGCTCCCGAAGGCTGTGAAAACTGGTTTATTTTGCTCAATGCTCCTGCTAACGAAGGTCAAGATTGGGATAAAATAATAGCCGAAGCTCGCCAAAATGTGATTGATAAATTAAGCAAAAATTTAGGTGTAAATGTGGCAGATTTGATAGAAAACGAGTCAATACTTGACCCTCGAAGTATAGAAATGCGTACATCATCAGCACAAGGAGCTTTGTATGGCAATAGCTCCAACAATAAATTTGCGGCTTTTTTACGGCACGCCAATTTTTCTTCTGACATTAAAAACCTATATTTTGTAGGCGGAAGCGTTCACCCTGGTGGAGGACTTCCTTTGGCACTTTCATCGGCCAAAATTGTGGCTGACATGATAAAATAGTCCTCAATTTTTAGTCTAAAGACCATAGTTTAAAAAGCAATTTTAAATTTTATTTTATAAAATCTATAATTGCCTCTACAAATTCGGCTGGTTTTTCGGCTTGCACCCAATGCCCTGCACCTTCGATGGTTTGGACGATGGCATTAGGAAAAATATCTCTAATTGCGGGAATATCTTCATCGTAAATATAACCCGATTGGCTTCCACGCAAGAATAACGTTGGTGATGTTACTTCTTTGGCATCCGTAAAATCGCCACCAATTTGATAAATTTCTCTGCTTAAAACTGGCAGATTTATTCGCCAATTGAATTTTCCAACTTCGTTGCGGTAAAGATTTTTGAGCAAAAATTGTTTTTCGCCTACATTAGCCACAAATTTTGATAATTGTTCATCAGCCTCATTACGATTGGTGAGCGATGATAAATCAATCGAATTTAAGCCTTGTATGATATGTCCGTGGTGTGATGGGTAAAATTTTGGAGCGATATCAACAATAATCAATTTTGAGTATTTATCAGGATATTTAATAGCAAAGTGCATGACAGTTTTCCCGCCCATCGAATGACCTATAATTATTGGCTTTTCGAGTTGATTATCTTCGATAAATTCATTTAAATCATCGGCCATAAGTTGATAGCTAAACTCTTCACTACGAGGCGATTGACCATGATTACGAGCGTCAAGGGCATAAACGGTATTACCTTTTTCGGCTAACATTTTACTAATCGAAAACCAATTGTCTGATGACCCAAAAACACCATGTAAAATTATCATCGGCTGGCCTTCGCCCGTTTTTCTAAAAAAAAGCTTCATGCTTTCAATGAATTATTTGAAGCACAAAGGTAAGACTTTTTAAAGAAATTGAAGATTTACTAGTAAAAGGAATTCAGTTTTAAGTTCCTTTAGAAGTTTGTTGTCTCTTAAACTTCAACTCACAAACATTCTTACCAATACGTTTACCATTTTTTAAACCTTGTTCGTTGGAATTTCGATAGTGAATACCACCATAAAGACGAGAATTAGCCGCTTCATCGGCAAACTCAAAAAATGAGTCGAATGTGCGAGGTTTAAAGCCTTTGGCAGCGTGAGAATTATCAGTGAAGCGATAATTAAAGCCAAACAAATCGGATAATACTTGTGCAGTTGCACCCGATACTGAAGCGTGGCCTGAAGTATATTCAGGAAAAGGAGGTGTGTCGAGCAATGGAGTCCATGCACGGTCGATAGTTGTGCGTATGTACGAAACAGGACGTAAAATGTTGTGCATAAATTTGCATTTCCAACATGAAATAAAAGCATCAGCTGAGGCAATACCAATTTTACAGTACGCTTCAGCAGCTTTATCCAATTTTATTTTTTCGATTGTCATTACCTGCGAGGCTATCGAAATGGCATGTCCTGATGGGGTAAAAGTCTTTCCGGCATCATCTGACCAAAATTTAGCTATTGAAGTCTGTTCGGGTGATAAGTTTTTGCCTATGCTATAAACTTCTAAGGCCTGTGAATACAAAAGCGATGAAATACTAGCATCACAACGTGGTGGAATAGGCAAGTCAAAATCAGCATCTCCTTTAACAAACGTACGATTCTTGCCCCAGCTAGGCTGCAAAGGTATTTGTTGTTCGCCCGTTGGAGTCCAAACACACGCTCCAGTTACTGGCTTATAATCTTTCGGAAAATTTTTTTCATATCCTTCATGTCCGCCATCATTTTTTGAATAATCAAATACTGCTTTAGCAACGGCTTCACCATATTTTATTGAGCGGAAAGCAGTTTCTCTATCGACCTCATTTTGATACTTTCGTTCAAAAATACCTTTTAACGAGTCAATTTTTATAAAACTGACTTTTGCTGTATTGGCATAAAGGCTCTTGATGATAGCAGCTTGGGCAGCATTGGCACTCAAAATCCAATGGTAGGCTTTTCCACTTTCGATTCTGGGAACTGACTTAAATTCATTAAGAATTCCAACAAGTGATTGATACTCTGGCATTCCGTTGACCAACGATTCGTAAAGTGTAAGACCGGAATAACCCAATGCTCTTGAAACTACCGGGGGCGAAAAACCAGGGGTTTTCGGAATCAATCCTAATTGTAGATTAAACCATGCCACCGCCATTTCATTTGAGTACTCTTTAACAAGTTTTTGTGAGAAGGATGCTTCAATCATGAACATAACAAAACCAAAAACCAATATGGCGTTTTTTCTTTGCCTGTTTGAAATATTTTGTTGTATATGCATAATCAAGTTTACGAATTGATTTATAAAACATAAAATTATTGAGTATTAAAGCATTACCACCGATATTACTCATAAAAACGCTTACAAGAATATTGGCAGAGCATAAACAAAAATAAATTATTTAATCATCGTTTAAAAAATCTATATAGGTCTAAAAGACGTTGGTCTTCAGTCGATAGATAAAGCACTTTTTTTAGACTCAATACAATTGAGAGTGCACTATTTTGTAAATTTAAAATATTCTTTGCAAATTTCTTGCCATTTTTTAGGCCATTTTCATTTCCTTGTCGGTAATATATTTCTTTCGTTAAGTAGAGAAATTGATGTCTCGTTGTCATTTTCATAAAACTACTTGAAAGTTCTGTCTGGAAATACACCTGTATGCGTAATTATCGCCAAAGATAATTGTGAGTGTTTCAGAAGCCGCACCCGAACCCATTGAATGCCCAGAAGAAGCATTTTCAGAAAATGGTGTAATTGCAACCAACAGAGACCAAGTTGGACTATTAGATTGACAAATATAAGTAATTGGACGCATCAGATTATAAGTGTATTTACCTCTCCATCAGACCACAATTACATTATTTAAGGCCATTCCTACTTTTGCATAAACTTCTGCTACTCTATCAAGTTTGACTTTCTCTTTTTTCAAAACGATACTAGCAATATTAAAATGATGCCCTGTGGGTGTAATGGTGCTTCCGCGATCTGCCCAAAAGTTTGCTATTGCTTTCTGTTCAGTTGTTTATGAATTACCAATATCAAATACATCTTTAGCCAGTTTAAACATTTCAGAAGTTTCTTTTAATGAAAAAGCAGTTGGAGCGGTCGGATTACCTGTTAAATTCAATCAATAAAAGGTGCGGTTTTTACCTCAAAATGGCAATAATAGTATCTTTTGGTTAGCACTTGGTGATTCCCAAAAACCAATACCTAATGGCCCTTTAAAGTCAGTTGGGAAGTTATAAGTCCAACCTTGATGCCCATCATCTGTTTTTGAATACTCCGAAATAGCTTTTCCGATTTCTGCCCCAAAAGTATTTGAACGGTCGGTAATTACTTGATTATCAACAGATATAAAAATTTCACTTTCAATATTACGATGCAGCGAATTAATGGCACGTTTATCGGCAAAATTGGTGCTAGTTTACATTTCGGTAATCAAAGTACTAAGAGCTTCATTGTCAACTAAACTCCAGTTATACTATTTTGTTAGGTCAGTTTTTGGCAATGAGATTAATCCGTTTACTTGACCAACTAATGATTGATTAATAGGTATTCCATAAACCAAACTTTCATACAATGCAAGGCTTGTATAACCTAAAGTACAAGCTGCAACTGGCGGTGCAAAACCCGGTGTTGATTTAATAAGTTGCAAATCCGTACCTCGACTATCAATATTGGCATTAAATTCGCTTTTTGCTTTTGAAAGAATAATTGGTGATGGCTCTTCGGTAGATTTGTCTTTACAGGAAGTGAACAAAACAGTAGCTAAAACAACGAAAGTCAATAATCGCAAAGATGTATAAAATTTCTTGTAAAAGATAGATTTAGAATATTCATTCATGTATTAAAACAATTAAATAGTCAATTTTTTTCTATTTTTCAACATAAAATGTTTTGACAATTATCTTGCAAAAATAACGTTATCCCACAAATAGAAACAGCTTTTAATCGACTAATTATAAGTCATTTAAAAAATAGAAACTACTACAAAGTAATTTAAACAAAAAGCATGCTAAGTTAAATTAAGCTATTTTTAGGTATTTTAATTGAAAGGCTTAAATTCTCTAGATTGATGTCTTTTTGCCATTTCCACGTAGTGAGCTGCACTCAATTGTAGCTTTTTAGCATATTCAGAAGGCAATTGTTTCACAACCTTTGCTGGTACTCCCAAAACCATCGAATAGTCGGGAATCTCCATGCCTTCGGTTACTAAAGCACATGCACCAATAATGCAATGTTTACCAATTTTTGCTCGATTCAGAATAGTAGAACGCATACCTATGAGCGTACCATCGCCTATGGTTGCTCCATGAACGATAGCTCCATGACCAACCGTTACATCATCACCAATGATGGTTGGTTCACCAAAATCGGCATGAAGAATTGCTCCATCTTGGATGTTAGTGCGTTTCCCAATAATAATTTCTTCGACATCGGCACGAATAACGGCGGAATACCAAACAGATGAGTCTTCGCCAAGCGATACTTTGCCGACTACAGTGGCATTTTGTGCAATAAAATTAGGCATGGGCCAAAGGCATAGGTTCTTCGAGGGACTTATCTTTACAAGAATGAACCAAAACAACAAGAAAAATAGATAAACTAAAAAGGCGAAATTTCACCTTCAGATTCCTTATTAAAGATTCCATTTTTTAATTGCTTAATTTAAAATTAAATTAAGCAACATCAATCTTCCTACAAGATGAGACTTAGTCAATGATAATAAACAAATATAACCTTTTTCAAAAAATAATTCATGAATCTCTCCTTTAAGAAATTGCTTATTGAATTTAACCGATTTTTTAAACTTTTACAGCAATCTTTATGCCACAATTATTTAAAAATGAGTGGAAATTGTGATGGTAAATCCACGGCCATCAGATGCCCAGATTCCTGGGCCAGGATAGAACTGTGGACGCTTCGTAAAGTACTGTTTGTTAGCGGCATTATTAAGGTTGAATTTGAGTAAAATTTTGCTCGAAATACGGTAAGTAGCATTAATATCTAAAATTCCGTAGGATGGCACAAGTCCAACACTCCCATTGATTGATGCTTGCACGGTATTGAGGGCATCTGCGTAGCTTTTGGCAACATAACTAAATAAACTCGTAACGCTTAATTTTCGATAACGGAAAGTTAGACCATTGCGACTAATAAACTGTGGGGTACTTTCTACAAAATTTCCTTTGATGCTGACATTTTTTTCGCCAGAACGAATTTCAGCTTCTAAATATTTGGCCTCCATCAATGAATTTGAGGAGAAAACTGAAAAATTAGCTATATCATTGATCCTTATATAATATTCGGCAAACATTTCAAGTCCTTTTGTGAACGAATCTCCGATGTTGGTTCGAAAAATTTGAAATGCACCATTCTCGTCAGTTTGTGCCAAAGTCCCAAGGCGGTTTTTGTAAAGCAATTGAAAATAAGTTAATTCAAGTCTTAGTTTTTCAAAATTTCCTATATATCCGACCTCAAAATTATAGCCACTGGCATCCTTTAGATTATCAGAAGATTTTTCGTAAATAGAAGCAGGAATAATATCTTTAAATATCACCGGACGATATGCTTGTGAGAAGCCAGCATAAAAATTTTGCTTAATAGTAAGCTGATAATCAGCATTAAAGCCAAACAACGGAAAACGGTGCGGGATAGCATTAGGGAATTTTGAAGCATCATAATAACTAATCATGCCCGACATAACCGACTCACCGGATTCGACTCTAAAACCTGATGAAACTGCCAATTTTGGCGTTAAATAAACACGATTTTCTACAAAAACGGCAATATTATTCGTTTTGAAATGCAAATCTCGTCCCCAATTTCCTGTAATACTTAAATCAAAATCGTTACCTGTTGAGCCTTTCCCTTGTTGACGGCGGTGCAAATCGTTGTTCATCAGTTGCACTCCTCCTACCAAAATCGACGGCAGTTTTCCGATACTATATTCGTGTAAAACACGTAGCTCGGAAGTATAACTATGGTAATTATCAATATCAACTTGACGGTTGGCGTATTGTAGTGTAATAGGGTCGATTTTATCAACAACATCTGCATTTTTATCAAACATTACACTGTTTCGACTTCCCAAAATGGCCGATGTAAGCCACGAAATTTTAGTACGATTGCCTACAGACCAATTAAAAGAAACCGATGGCACATAAATATCAGGACTATAAAAATTTCTCGAACGAATTGAAGCCCTCGGATTTGCGGCAAACATGGCATCGGTTTGCTGACCTGCTAACTGAAAAACGTATTTTGAGCGAGACAAACAGGCTTTTATCGAAAGATTTTGGGTAGGACGATAAGTAACTTGTGCCGAAAAAGCATCGTATTCGCTGCCGCTATTATCACGGTAGCCATCCGAAACTCGCTTGTTGTAATAAACATAATAATTCATCTTACCGACTTGTCCGCCAACAGCATTGTAGGTACTCAATAAACCAAATGAACCTATGCTATTGGTGCTTTCAAAGTCAAAAGCTTTAGTCGAATCGCCTTGTTTTGCCACATAATTAAGCATTCCACCAAATTGTGAACCGTATTGTAGTGAACCAGTTCCACGCACCAATTCTATATTCTGAATGGCTTCCATTGGCATCGAATAGTGGCTGGCAGGATAGCCATACATATCAGAATTGGTCACAACACCATCTTTACGGATATTAAATTCCCAACCACGGTGCGGGTCAAGTCCACGAGTTGAGATATTTATCTGATTGCCCGAACCGTCCATGTCATAAACAAAAACGCCTGGTACTTTAGCAAAAATTTGTCGAGGAGTTTTCTCTGCAATATTGGCATCTAAGCCTTCTACATTTATAAGTTCAGTCTTTTTTCCAACATAAAGAAATGTTCCTTTGGTGGCAGGAAGACTTTGAATATTAAACTTAAATTGTTGTTCTTTTACTTGTACTTCTTGCAGATTCACCACTTTCACCGAATCTGTTTTTTGTTGAGCAAATAAGCCTAAAGGCAATAAAAACCCAATGATATATCTATATTTTTGCATAATTCTCTCTCTTTGAATTCTAAAGTAAAAAACAGCAAATACCTTCAAAAGGCTTGCCAATTAATTTAAAAACTGTGTTTTAGGCTATAGAATAAATGGGCGGCGGAGTATTAATCATTAAACAAAAATTATAGAATAAAGTGTTGATGAAATAATTAAGAAATGGCAAATCATCAACCTTATACCAAACCAACATTTTAGAGCGAAATTCGACATAATCTTTGGTAAGATGCTTAGAAAATTCTAATGCTTTTTGGCTGGTCGTTTTATGTTTTTCTAAGAAAAGATTCAGATTTTCGCGAACTTCGTTCATCAAAGACATAATGTTATCTCGGCTTATATCAAGTCTTTTGTAGTAAGTGTAGAGCGTATCACAATGATAAACTTGCTCGTAAGATTTGAAGAATTCACCTTCAAAAATAGCATTGTTGCCATCAATGAGTTCGTTTTTCCATTCTGATTGATAGGGCAACGACAACTGCATTTTAAATACCAGTTTATCGCCTTTAAGCTCTACAAAACCTGTATCTTTTACAACATTACTTTCCTGCCATTCATTTAACAAAAAAATGAATGTAAAGCTCAGTGCATTGCAAACCAACAGGCTGAGAAGTGATATTGAGACTAGTTTTTTCAGAAATTTTATCGAAGATTACTCTACAAAACTAATATAATTATATTGGTCTTGTAAATCAATAACAAAGAATGCGATAAAAACACAGAATATTTATGATTTTTATCACATTCTTCTCTGAAAGTTTAAAATACAAGAAATCAAATTTCAGTATCCAGACCCATCGGCTTTGCCCCTTTCAATAGCAAATTCGCCGATTTTTGTACCATGTACTAAGCCCATTTCGCAA
>Ga0304730_1003784_pt1 | contig 10089 bp, 8 predicted proteins | sample M_130628_MF_Meta_FD_190474 | JGI IMG/M metagenome (GOLD analysis project Ga0304730, IMG submission 190474) | Freshwater microbial communities from Lake Montjoie, Canada to study carbon cycling - M_130628_MF_MetaG (v2) (version 2) | ecosystem: Environmental > Aquatic > Freshwater > Lake | place... | reverse complement strand
AACATGTAAACATTTTCGATTCTGCTTTTGCTGTTGAAATGTTATTAAAGATTTCTCCGTTCAATGAACTTTCAACTTCGATTTGCTGTACCGGCTCATCAGTAACAATATCCCAACTTAATTGATGTGTGTTGTTGATTGAACTTCCATTTAATGATACTTTAGTTATTGGCAAAGCACTTCTAAATCCAGTCATAGTGTACGATCCGATGCTGCTGTAATTGTTGGCATTAGCATTGCCGGTACCATCCAACATCAAATAATAAATACCTGTTTTTAATGTGGTGTCTAATGTAACTGATAAAGATGTCAATGGATCATAGGTTCTTAACAACTGTTTTGATTCATTGTACAAAAATAATTTGATGTCAAGATTTGATCCGCTGTTACCTGTGCCATTACTGAATGGAATGGCATCAATATGAAGCGTTGAGTTTTGTGTGAATTGAATTCTAAATACATCTTTATCGGTATTGGTTGTAATGATTCCATTGTTGCTAAAAGACGTGCTACTTAATGTATATGAACTGGTGCTCATAGAATCTGAAAAATCATCTGTACGATATCCAAACCCGTTTGCGTTAGTGATGATGCTTAAATTATCTTGTGTGTTTGCACAACCGTATGGTGTTGGTCCATTGTTCCAACCCGTCATATTTCGGTTATAGCTATTTCCCATTATTGGCGCCCAGCCTATTTCGCCTGTTCCGTTTCCGGTGTTGTATGTTTCTGCTAATGTACAATCGGTATTGTATTTAGATTGATGTGATAATCCCAAAGTATGACCGCTTTCATGACTACAACATTCTGCGATGAATTTAGTATTGTTTGGACCAAGACGATCAGAGAAAACAAAGCCTGGCGTATCATCACCCCAAGTAAAAGAACCTACAAATGAAATACCTCCAACATTAGGCTTCCAGCTGCTTGTAGGTGTAATTATAATGCGTATTCTTCTTGTAAGTGGAGCAGATAAAAACTTTACAGAATCTGTGGTGATGTTTACATTGAAAGGTCGATAATCTTCAGAAACGCGTTGAAAGATTTCTGTGATTTGTGCGTCTGTTAATGCAGGCGCTGCACATAATAATTTGTTTCCAGCATTCCAATAAGCACTTGAAACAGTTTGTCCATCAAAGTCTAAAAAAATGGTTGCGGTTGCAGTGGTAAGGCTATTTAATTTAGGCAATGCAAAAGCATAATTTGCCGAAAGGGTAATTAATAAAACTAAAATTGATTTGGTAAAGTTTTTCATCGGTTAGTTGTTAGCGGTAGTAAAATTTAATTTTTTTTATTTTCGATTAGTAACTGCAATCTTGTAGAATTTTGTCTAAGTCAATTTTTTGTAAGCTGTAATTATCGGCTAAATAGCTTTTAATTTCATATACTTCCAAAGCTTCATTGTTCATGATTCTTCCAACGTAAGAAATGGAGTTGTCTTTATTTATTATTCTAGAAAGTTGGAACAATGTATTTGGGTATTGTTCAGATTTTACAATCATGGTTTGCAGATCAGCGTATTTCATTTCGTTGCTGACTACCTTTCCAGTGAAAATAAATTTTTCATTAAATGGGATAGAAACCAATTGACCTGGTTTAGAAACCAAGGTGTTTTTTAAAGTGTTTTTTGAAATTTCAATGCTTCCAGGAAATTCTGTAAAAAGTGATTTTTTTACTTCTTTTGATTTTTGAGCTTGTGCAGAGGTAACGCAAAGGCCAATAAATAAGGCAAAAATGGTTTGTTTTAAGTTTTTCATGTTGGTAGATTTTTAGATTAATATAAAAGCAAAACTTTCTAAAAGAAGAAATCGCTAAACTATAACGCATGTGAATGGAAGTTTAGTATGTGGGAGGGAAAGTTTAAAACGCTATGCTGGTTTAATGGTTTAAAAGTTTAATAGTTGGAAGTATGTTCCATTTTGGGAAATTAATACGTTTGGTGTTTGGCGTTTGTTGTTTGTTGTTTGCATTTCGGAAGGTTGATCGTTCATTTAACCTAAGGGAATTGGAGTAATTAGAATAATAAATAAGGAAGTGGAAGCATATACAATTAAGAAGCGTGCTAAACTCTTGAACTTCAAGACATCATGGTTTGAAAATCTTCAACCCCAATGTTTTGTCGAATGGTTGTGGGCTTTCAAACCTTGTACCAAAAAATAATTAAAAACTAATTTCACTTTTTAAAATATATACTTTATTTTTAAGTTTTATATCAATCACATTTAAACTAAAGGATAAAATACTTGGGCTTTAGGACTAAACATTTTGTTTATGAACGAAATCCCCAACCTTTTGAACCCATTGAACCCATTGAACCTTTTGAACATAAAATAATCATGAAAAAACTCTTCCCTCTTTTTTACTTTTTACTTTTCACTTTTGAATTTGTAAAAGCTCAAGCCCCACAAGCCACATCTTACCAAGCGGTAATCCGAAACAGCAGTGTTAACGTACTTTCTAACCAATTAGTAAAAGTTCGTTTTAGCATACACGATAGTGCTGCCAATGGAACCGTGGTGTATCAAGAAACACAAACGCCAACCACCAATGCGCAAGGGTTAATCAATTTATTTGCCGGACAAGGCATTGCAGTAACAGGTACTTTTGCAGGGATAAATTGGGGTAGCAAAAGCAAGTTTTTACAAACTGAAATAGATATTACAGGTGGAAATAACTACACCGATATGGGCACTACGCAATTGATGAGCGTGCCTTATGCGCTTTACTCAAATAACGGAAACCCCAATGGATCAGCAGTAGGAGAGATGTTGTATTGAAATGGAACAACATGGGTAAAATTAAACCCCGGTACCAACGGACAAAACCTAACATTTTGCAACGGCGTTCCACAATGGGGACCTTGCTTGATTTTGCCAACAATATTAACTGGAAGCATAACAGCGAAAACCGCCATCACCGCTACAGCTGGTGGCAATGTAACGGATAGTGGCTCTGCAAAAATAACGGCAAGAGGCGTATGTTTTTCTACAACCATAAACCCAACCATTGCCAATACCAAAACAGCCAGTGGCACAAATGTGATTGGCGCATTTACGGTATCGTTAACAGGATTGAGCGCATCAACCACCTATCATTATAGAGCTTATGCAACTACAAGTGTGGGTACAAGTTATGGCGCAGATAGCGTGTTTACTACAAATGCAGCTACGATACCAACATTAACTACTACAGCCGCATCAGCCATTACAAGTACAACTGCGACAAGCGGTGGAAACATCACCAACGATAACGGTGCCACCATAACGGCAAGGGGTGTGTGCTGGAGTACAAGCGCTAACCCAACCATTGCATTAACTACAAAAACAAATAATGGAACGGGAACAGGTGCATTTACAAGCAGCATTACTGGATTAACGCCCAATACACTTTATCATGTACGTGCTTATGCTACAAATAGTTTGGGTACAAGTTATGGAGCTGATAGCTTGTTCACAACAAATGCAGCTACGATACCAACATTGACTACAACAGCCGCATCAGCCATAACAGCCAATACAGCCACAAGCGGTGGAAACATAACCAGTGATAATGGTGCCATCATAACGGCAAGGGGTATATGCTGGAGCACAACTGCCAACCCTACGATTGCATTAAGTACCAAAACTAATAATGGAACCGGAACAGGTGTATTTACAAGTAGCATCACTGGATTAACAGCAAACACATTGTATTATGTACGTGCTTATGCTACAAATAGCGCTGGTACTGCTTATGGCTCGCAAGTAAGTTTTACCACATCAATAGACTATATTGGAAAATGGGCTTATCAGTATATTCGTGACACTATCTACAATTGGGCTCAATTGGTTTACAACAACAATTATGTGATTGATTCTGTAAGAACTCCTCAAGATTTAAGAAATAGTACAGGTTATTTCCAATTTAACAGCAACAATACGTACAAATGGCAAACAAACACAGCAACTTCATATACGGGTTCATTTTCAGCAAAGACTAACACAGGATATGATTATGGAACAACTTTAAATTTATTGGGTATTTCTACCTCACCAGCACCAAATGATACTACTAAATTTGATATTTACAAGTTGGTATCTCCTAATATGACTTTGAATAGATTCTATGGCGCACTTAATGGAAATCTTGATACAATTATTGTAGATAGATACTATGAATTATTGAAAAATGATGTAGATATACCCTCTATTTCCATCGGCTCCCAAACATGGAGCTCTAAGAATTTGGATGTTTCCCGCTACCGTAACGGCGACCCGATTCCTCAGGTAACAGACCCTACCCAATGGTCTTCATTAACCACCGGTGCATGGTGTTGGTACAATAATGATAGTGCTACTTATGCGGCTACTTATGGCAGGTTGTATAATTGGTATGCTGTAAATGATGCTAGAGGATTAGCACCATTGGGATGGCATATACCTAGTGATGGGGAGTGGAATAAGTTGGTTAAATTTTTAGATGTGAGCGCAGATACTACTTGTCAAGATTGTAATCAAAGTTCAATTGCATGCGGTGCGATGAAAAGTACAACAGGTTGGAATGCCCCCAATACAGGGGCTACAAACAGTAGTGGATTTGCAGGTCTTCCGGCTGGTTCTCGTTACAATGATGGGACGTTCTACTACATTCGTAGCTACGGTTACTGGTGGAGTTCAACAGATTATAATACAACGTACGGCTGGGACCGAATCCTGGATTACAACGGTTACGGCGTAAACAGAAGTATCAACACCAAGCAATTTGGTTTTTCGGTTCGTTGCGTTAGGGATTAGAAACCTCACCCCCAACCCCTCTCCTAAAGGCAGAGGGGAGTGTGATTTTGTTTCACGAAAAGGAGTTTAGGACGAGTTGGAAATAATGCCAAATTGAATTATGAATTAGGCTTTAATTTTCTAGAATAATGCCGATGTGGTTGCTGTTTGGTACAATTCCATTGGACCATTACAGATATCCAATCGGTATAAGGAAGTGGAAATGGATTTTGCATAAGAATGAAATGTGTGTAAAGTGATGCTTGATTCTTGATGCTGGATAATATTTCGGATGGCTGAGGTGTATTCAATCTCGTGAAATTGGAGTAGGAAGAATTAAAAATACGGTTGGTGTTTGGCGTTTGGTGTTGAACGGATTTCGGAAGGATGAACATTCATTTAACCTTAGGAATTTAGACTAATTAAAATAATAAATAAGGAATAATAAATAAGGAATAATAAATAAGGAATAATAAATAAGGAATAATAAATAAGGAATAATAAATAAGGAATAAGGAAGTGGAAGCAGATAAAATAAAGGGATAATTTAACCTTTTGTCTTTTGAACAACTCACCTTTGATGATTGGTGAAAACACCAATATCGGCAGAGGAAAATTCATAACCTTTTGAACATAAAAAAACAAAATCAAAAAACTCTTTTTTGTATCTTTAGACTCAAATCGCTCTCAATGCTAATAGAAAGACTCGATAACAAGCAAATTACAATAACAGTTTCTTCAGATGTTGACTCCTTCGGTCTTCAAAGATTAATTGATTACGTTACATATTTAGAAACTACTTCCAAATCAAAAGCCAAGCAATTGGATGTAGATAAATTGGCTGACCAAGTAAATTCAAGCTGGTGGGCAAAAAACAAAAAACGATTTGTTAAGTGAAAATAATTGTTGACGCCAATATCGTTTTTAGTGGCATATTAAATACCAACGGAAAAATTGGAGACCTTTTAATTAATTCCAATAAAAAATTTGATTTTATCGCGCCAAATTTTCTTCGTGTTGAAATAAGAAAACATTATGCCAAGCTTTGTAAAATTTCTAAGTTATCCTTATCTCAAGTGCAGGAATCAGAATTTCAAGTTTGTAATAACATTACTTTTATTTCAGAAGAACAAATCAAAATCTCATCTTGGAATGCAGCAGAAAAATTAGTTGCAGATATTGACCCCAAAGACACCCATTATATTGCCTATACCAAACATTTCAGATGCAAATTATGGAGCGGAGATAAATTGTTGACAAAGGGCTTGTTGAAAAAAGGGTTCAAAAATATAATCAATACAGAAGAGATTTTTAAACTTAGAGATTCATTATAACAATTAAGGATACTAGATGATAGATGGCATTTCGTAAAGTTGAAATGTATTTAAACTAAGGAGTTGGATTTCGAAATCGAAAGAAACACACCAACCTATTTAACCTCTTTCATGACACCGGTTAGAAACCGGCGCCAATATAAACACCAACATCGGCAGACAAAACTCCCTAACCTTTTGAACGCATTGAACCTTTTGAACCTCTTGAACTTCACAAACTTCACAAACCTCAAAAACCTCTCAAACCTCTCAAACCTCTCAAACCTCTCAAACCTCCCAAACCTCAGCTGCTTCTCGCAAGGGTTGAAAATCTTCAACCCCTACGAAACTCAAACTCCCTTCACCTTTTGGGGGAAGGGTTGGGGATGGGGGCTTTCACAACTCCTCCTACCAAACCACCTATACCTATTCTTGGCAATAACCGAATAAACCGCATCTCTGATAAATGGGGGAACAATGATGAAAATGTAGAGGTATTTTATTGGCCCGCTTAATTTTTTTACAACCCTTAATACAGCGGTGGATTTATAATATACTTTGTTGTTTTCTATTAGAACAATGCTATTTAATTGCGGCTGATTAAAATGATATTGATTGTTTAAATCTTCACTGAAACTGCTTTGTAATGGCGAGAGTGTAAATATCTTTTTCTTATCTCGTTTAATGATAAACGATACAGCAGCGTTACACAAATTGCAAACCCCATCAAATAAAACGATGGATTGATTTTCATTGATGTGCTGCATAGAATTTGTTTAGGCATAAAAAAAGGCGGATAAACAGCCTTTAAAGATATTAAACCAACATGGTTACTGGGTTCTCTATGAATTTTTTGAGTGTTTGTAAAAAGCTTGCGGCTACAGCTCCATCAACGCTTCTATGATCGCAACTTAACGTTACTTTCATGAAGTTTGATACGCCAAATCCATCGCCTTTCTTAACTACAACTTCTTTAATTTTTCCAACAGCCAAAATGCAACTGTCTGGCGGATTGATGATGGCAGTAAACTCTTCGATGTCCATCATACCTAAATTAGAAATGGTAAATGTGTTTCCTGTAAATTCTGCAGGTTGTATTTTTTTGTCTTTTGCTTTTGCGTATAATCCTTTTGCTTCAGAAGCAATTTGTGATAAAGATTTTTGATCTGCAAACTTAATTACTGGTACAATCAATCCATCAGGCATTGCCAATGCAGAACCGATATGGATATGATGATTCTGACGAATGAAATCTCCCATCCAACTGCTGTTTACATCTGGATGTTGGCGCAATGCGGATGCACATGCCTTGATGATCATATCGTTGAATGAAATCTTAACTGGACTAACTTCATTGATGGCATTTCTAGAAGTCATGGCGTTATCCATGTTCAACTCAATAGTAAGATAAAAATGCGGCGCACTGAATTTGCTTTCACTTAACCTGCGTGCAATGGTTTTACGCATTTGTGTTAATGCGATATCGGTATGTCCTTCCGTACCATTTGGTAAAAACGCAGCTACCGACGCTGTTGATGCTGAACTTTGTGGAGCACTAGCACTTGGTGTATATTGATCTACATCTTTTTTAATTACCCTTCCACCATCACCACTTCCAGTTAATTTACTCAAGTCAATTCCCTTATCTGCAGCAATTTTCTTTGCTAATGGAGATGCTTTGATTCGATCGTCTTCGCTTGAAGAAACAGATGATACTACTTCTGCAGCAACGGCTTCAACCACTGCTTCTGCTGGTTTTGCTTCAGTTGGAGTTGAGGCAGCAGCAACTGGATTCCCTTGTAATAAAGATTGAAAATCATCTCCTTCTTTTCCTACTACAGCAAGAATACCATCTACGATTACCGCATTTCCAGCTTCTACGCCGATGTACAACAAAGTGCCATCGTTATAACTTTCAAGTTCCATAGTGGCTTTGTCGGTTTCAACTTCTGCCAATACATCTCCTGGTTTTATTTTATCGCCTACTTTTTTGTTCCAGCTAACTATTTTACCCTCAGTCATTGTATCACTCAAACGGGGCATTCTTAATACCTCTGCCATAATATTTTTATTTCAATTTTTTAGATGCCCGAAATTAATACAAAAACCTTTAAATATCATACAGAATTGTTAGAAGGTTTCTATTATTTCAAACAAATTTGAAGGATTGTTTAAATTTCTAGGTCTAAATTCAATTTTTCTTTTAATTCGATTAGCAACGGAAATTTTGATACCAATAACGCAAATCTTTCTTTGGTATTTTTTTGTACTTCTGGTTGCTCGGTTAAGTTTTCTTTTTCTACCAATAATACATTGTATTTCAAAAATCTATTTTCAAAAAATTGCTGCATGTGTGTGATCAAAGCCGCTCTTTCACTTTCGATAAATTTTTGTTGAATTACTGATTCGGCAATAATGTCAAAATTATTTGCATCTGTTACGTTTAACTCTGCAAATTTAAAATTGGTTGCTGAGGAATGATTGTTATCGGCACTTAGTTTTTCAATAAACAACCCCCATGCCTCTTGCAATAATTCTGGTGTTATCGGTTTAGAACTGTTTAATTTTTGTTGTTCTAAAATCACCTTGTTTTTTATTGACGCCAACGACCCCAATTTTGTAGGTATTTTTTCTGGCTGTTTTTCTTCAACCATTGTTTTTTTGGGAGCTATAATCGGCTTGGGTTCCTGAATAATAAGCGTGGCTTCAAGCTTTGCTTTTACTGGACTTGCTGCTATCTTTTTTGAAACTACTTCAACAGCTTCTATTATTGGTAAGGCTTTAAAAGAAAGTACTTTACTCTGCTCAGTTATCTTTTTTTTTTCTAAACCACCTTCATTTACGGACAATTGAATGGCTTGACTTAAGTAACTTAATTTTATAAGTAGCAATTCGATGTGTAATTTTTTGTTGCGTACTACTTTATAAGATATCGCACATTCGCTGATTAAATTTAGCGTTGCAATCAACCAACCTGTTTCTACCTTGTTTGCTATTTGCAAATATTTCGGTTTAAAATCAACGGCAACATCCAACAATTTCATAGCGCGTTCATCTTTACAAACCAAGATGTTTCTTATGAATTCTGCAAATCCATCCAATAAAGTATCGCCTTCAAAACCTTTTTGATTTATTTCGTCGTGCAATAACAAAGCATCTGGAAGTTGTTGTTGGGTAAGGTGTTCAATAAAACGGAAAAAATAATCTTCATCTAAAATATTCAAATGCTCCAGCGTGTTTTGGTAAGTCAAATTTCCACCGGTAAAGCTTACAATTTTATCCAAAATACTGAGCGCATCTCTCATGCAACCTTCGCTTTTTTGAGCGATAACATGAAGCGCTGCTTTTTCTGCTTGGATGTTTTCTTTCTCCGTTATAGACTCAAGTTGAGTTACGGTATCGTTGGTTGTAATTCTTTTGAAATCAAAAATCTGACAACGGCTTAAAATGGTTGGTAAGATTTTATGTTTTTCTGTGGTTGCTAAAATAAAAATGGCGTGTGCTGGTGGTTCTTCCAACGTTTTTAGAAACGCATTAAATGCATTGGATGAAAGCATGTGAACCTCATCCACGATATACACTTTGTAGCGCCCTGCTTGTGGTTGAAAACGAACTTGCTCTATCAAATCTTTTATGGCATCTACACCGTTGTTGCTGGCTGCATCAAGCTCATTTATATTGAATGAATTTCCTCGGTCGAATGAAACGCAGCTGTTGCAAGTATTGCAAGCTTCCCCATCAGAAGTTTTGTTTTCGCAATTAATGGTTTTTGCCAAAATACGCGCACATGTCGTTTTGCCCACACCTCTTGGTCCACAAAATAAAAAAGCATGCGCAAGCTTATTATTATTAATGGCATTTTTTAATGTAGTGGTAATATGCGATTGACCAATTACCGTATTAAAATTTTGTGGGCGATATTTCCTTGCGGAAACGATAAATTTATCCATAGTATAAAAACGCTATTGCGATGTTTTAGAAGTCAAATTTAAACTATTAATCGCAACCTTTATAAAATAGGATGT
>Ga0304730_1003783_pt1 | contig 10089 bp, 14 predicted proteins | sample M_130628_MF_Meta_FD_190474 | JGI IMG/M metagenome (GOLD analysis project Ga0304730, IMG submission 190474) | Freshwater microbial communities from Lake Montjoie, Canada to study carbon cycling - M_130628_MF_MetaG (v2) (version 2) | ecosystem: Environmental > Aquatic > Freshwater > Lake | place... | reverse complement strand
TTGCAAGAGAGGCAATCAATAAACATCTGGCCGAGCTGGAGGCCGAGCATATCAAGAAAACTGGTCAGCCTTTCCCCCCGCACCCCAAAGAAAAGAATAGTTAGGTCGAGCAGGGGTAGGCGAATAAACCCCACAGAATCGCACCAGAATCGGTTTCTTGGGGGTATTTGACCGATATCGAGTAGTCGCTGATATCGCTGAATCTTTGGTGGTTTTGGTTGTCGTAGCGATATCGCACCCCACAACTATTGGTGGGTGAAAAATGCAGTCAAACAACAGCGAGTGTGCAACCACACGATTTCACTTGCGGACGGACTCAAGGGTGATGGAATTATTCCTATGAACCGAATTGAGCTACTGATCGCCCGCAAAAAGATTGGAGTGACTCAACGCCAGCTGGCCTTGGCCGTTGGCGTGAATGAGAACCAGATCTGCAAAATAGAAACTGGTAGAGCGAAACCGAATCGCCAACTAGCGGACAAGATTGCCCGCCGACTCGAATCATCTGCCAAGGAAATTTTCGGAGATATGTAGCAGAAAAAGAAAACGCCACCACCGAGCCAGCAAGCATTGGTGATGGCGTTTAGGAGTGAAACTTGAATACGATAACTACCGAAACTCTGGCCGAAAGCAAGGTGACGAATCCTTGGCCTCCGACCTATCTAGAATACAACCCAGCAGAGATCCCTTCGTGGATCAGAGATGTTTCAAAGCATTGGACGATCTGGTGCTACGAAAAGAGTGACAAAGGAAAGCATCGCAAATATCCATTTAATCCAGACACTCACGAAACACACGAGGGTAAGGGTTCTGAACGACTAAAGAACACCACGGCCTACCACATCGCACAGCAAGTTTTCGCCAAGCATCGCAAAACAGGAGGAGCAAAGAAGCTGTGGGCGAATGAAACTCGCACCCCGCTGGCTGGTGTGCAATTCCTCCCCACGAATGCGGACAAGGTTGTGTGCATCGATCTAGATGATTGCACCGACAAGATCGGCACACCCAATCCAGAGTGCCAACAGCTTTTAGACGCATTTACAGGGGCGTATATCGAACGATCCCCTAGCGGGCGAGGGATTCGGATCGTGATTAAGTCGCCAGAAAAGTTCAATGGGGTGAGGGGAAGTAAAAAGGGAGCAGAGGCCGAGAGGTTTGGATGTGCTGGCATTGAACTTTGGACAAGGGATCAGCTGGCCACCATTACTGGAAACATTATCCAAGTTGGGGATTTCGAGGCCGTAAGATGCGACAAGGCTCTACTGAATCTGATGAATGCGTGTGGAATCAAGCAAGATGATAGCGATGTGGAGAAGGCCGAGAGAAAGGCCAAGGCAGAGAAGGCCAGAAAAGAATCCGCAAACATTCCCCACGCTGGCAATGAGGATGAAGCGAATCTGGTGATCTCTGCTCTGAATGCAATTACCAACGCCGATGATCGTGATGCTTGGCTACGGATCGGCCAATGCCTCCACCATTGGAGTAAAGAACACAACCAAGATGGATTCTCCCTCTGGACAAAGTGGTCGAGCAAATCCGACAAGTTTTCCGAGGAGGAACATCGCACCAAGTGGGACTCTGATTTCAAGGCAGAGGGCAACGGCAAAGATCCGCTGACCATCGCCAGTTTATTCAAAATGGCTCAAGACTTGGGGTGGCAACATACTGGTGTGCCAAAAACCTTGGCCGATGGATTCCACTCAACCGATCTAGGCAACGCCCGCCGACTCATTCAATTTGCTGGTGATCAAATCCGCTACTGCCACGGCCTTGGTTGGCTGGTGTGGAATGGATCTCGGTGGATTCAAGATGCCGACAACAAGAGGATTCGTAGGAAAGCCCAAGAGGTTTCGAGACGGATGCGGTCATTCAAGGCTGAAGGGGAAGCAAAGATTGCGATACTTCGCCACGCCGAATACTCCGAGCGATCTGGGGCAATCTCCAATATGATTCAAGAGGCGAGTGCGATGGCAGAGGTTTGGGTTGAATCAAAAGACTTGGACACGCACCCAGAACTTCTCAACACGCCGAATGGAATGATCGATCTTAAAACTGGCGATCTACTGGCACACGATCCCTCCAAGCTAATGACCAAGATGTGCGGTGCATCCTACGACTCAAAGGCCGAATGCCCAAAGTTTCTCGACTCGCTGGCGATGTATATGGAGGACGATCAAAAGATGATCGAATACATCCAGACTATCGCTGGCCTTGGCCTTACTGGATATGCCGTGGAAAAAGTTTTCTTTGATTATGGAAGTGGAGCGAATGGGAAAAGCACCACCAGAGAATTGTTCAACAAGGCGATGGGGGATTATTGTGTGACAATCCCTGCCGACACGCTGGCAATCGAGCGATTCAATAACAGCAATGCACCCGAACCACAAAAGGTCAGACTGATGGGGGCGAGGACAGCGATCTGCAATGAGTGGGACAAGAACAAGACGCTGGATACCACGACACTTAAAAGACTAGCCAGTACTGGCAAAATCTCTGCGAGGACGCTGAACAAAGAGCCAGTCGAATGGACTCCGACTCACACCTTGTTCATCCAATCCAATGACCAACCCAAAGTAATTCTAGAGAACGAGGGCGAGCGTAGGAGGGTAAGGATTATCCCTTGGACTTACACGATCCCACAAGAGAAGCGGGACAGCACAATGACCGACAAACTTTTCAGAGAGGAGGCATCTGGAATCCTCCGCTGGATCGTTCAAGGTGCGGTGCGGTATCTGGCTTTAAGAGAGAGAGGCGAGGAGATCCCCACGCCAGAGAAGGCGACACTCGCCACCACATCGTTCATCGATAAGTGTGATCCATTCAAGGGATTCATCGAGGAGTGCTGTGATCAAGCTGGAAACCTTGAGGACTCATCCAACGGCCTATACGAATGCTTTGAAGGTTTCTGCGATGAGAACGGCCTAGCCAAACTGAATCGGAGGGCGTTCAAGGCGAGAATGCTTACCATTGGTATCGAGTCTCACCGCACCAATGCGGGCGTGATGTATCGAGGGATTGCGAGGAAACAATGAAACAGCAACGCCAAAATGGTGGACGGAAACGGAAAACGATTTCCACAAAATCTAATTCCCCCACTCTCCCCGCCAATGTCATAGGCAGACTGAATCCAGCTGGCCTCCCATCCACAGCTGTGACCGCTTCCCAATGGATCACGGCCTCCGCTGATAAGGTCACCGATATCGGCGATATATCCAAACTAAACTCATCTGGAACTGGCTGTGCAGTAGCTGTTTCCATAACCCTAACCCAATGAACCAGCCCCACCTTTTTGAAATAGAACCAGAGGATTCTCTGGCCGTTTATGGCACAGACCAGATCCCATTCCTTGCTGTCCAAACCACCAGCACGCACTCTGGCGATCCTCGTGCCATCAATCCGATTGATACAGATGAGATCGCTTACCGAATCGAAGCTCGTCGTGGTGCTGTTGGATTTCTATCCGAGGGCGTTGAATGATGAGCCTCTACAATATCGGCAAGCAATTCACGCTACTCATCGAAACTCTCCAAAAGATTGAGGGGCATCTGTCTTGGATCGCCAGATGTCACTACCAAGAGTTTCAGCCCAAGATAAAACCAGATAAGCCCATCGTCATTCCAATCAAGCCCTTCACGGAAAAAAAGGCCACGCTGAAATCGATATCCAGAGTGGATGCTTGTGGAAAGTGGCACACCTTCCCCGCCACAACGGCAACAGCTGGCACTTCCTCCGTCAGCTAATGTGACAGCGGAAACTCGGACAGAATCCTCTCGCTAGCGAGTCCTCGAATAAAAGCCCTGCTCGCTTTGTGCGGACTACTTCCCCCAAACACCCTTTTTAATCAAAAAGGAAAAGAAAACCTCCGCTTCTTTTTTGCCCTTGTCGTATTCGGTGTTTTCCTTGGCCTTTACAAGGTTTTGAGCAAGGGCGGTTAGCTCGCCCTTGTAGAGCTTGATACGCCTAAAGGCTTTCCAAAGAGCCTTGCCCGCATTCTCATCCACCTTGCTTTTACAGAATTGGGACAGCACATCCTTGTAGTCCCACCACCAGTCGGAGGACATATGCTCTGGAGTTACCTCCTCAACATACCTATCGAGAGGCTGTATTTTCGCCTCTTCAATCATCTCTTTTAGAGTTCCAACAACATCATCTACTTTCTCTTTCAGTTTAGCCTCTTTCTCTTTTTGTTCTTCCTCTAGCTCAATCCTCTCCTCTGCCTCTTCTTCCGCTTTATTTTCACGGATTCGCTCTTTTATTCCGCTAAGATATTTTAGTAGTTCCTCATATTCCGCAACTTTCACGCAATACTCCTTTAGCTTTTTTTTGTCCGTCTCACTATCAAATGCCTTTTTGTATAGCTTAAGGAACTTTTTTACTTTCTCTGTTTCAGCCTTTAACTCTTTTTCCAGTTCGCTTTCCCCAAGTTCATCGAAGAACTCGCTCGCATATATTTCTAATACTTTAGACAGGTGAACCCAACTCCACTTCCCCTTTTTAGTCACATATGCGTAGTCACTAGGACGGAGTGTGCCGAATGAGGCTTTTGAAGATGCTGTCATATACGAGAACGAACCGATGACCTCACCATCCCTAGCGACTTGAATTTCTGCTTCTTTTTTCATTCCGTCGGCATCCTGCCCTTATGTATGCAGGAGTTACTTCGGCTCTTTTTCGTAAGCCCTCCTCACCGCTTCCAATCCTTTCTCGGAAAGTAATCCACGCTGATTAAGAGACTCCGCACTCTCCACCTGCTCCTTCCCCACCTTGTCGCCTTTGGATGAATTAACTGAAGATGGGCAGAGTCGAAGGTTGTATATCTGATTGTCCAGTTCAGGGCAGACAGAGCGAGGAATGTAATGGTCGGCGGTGGCCTCTTGCCCCGCATACTCGCCCTCGTTGATTGTCGCAGACTTGCCCTGTTTTAGTTCCTCCAGCCCTGCGGAAGTGAATAAGCCATAGTTTTCCGCTCTCATATAGCTCGCAAATAAGGCGTCTCTAATTGCGGAAGCGTAAGGAGTGCCGAAAGTTTTATTAAGCCTTGAGGCTTCTACAATAACTTCATTCATCCCCTCCCAATAATCATCTCTATTCATCATTCGCCCACCCACCGCCAACCAATAAAGGCACTTCTGGAATCGTGGATTAGATGCTCTCTCTCCTTTTAGCGTAGCGAGTTTTTTAGGGTCGGTGAGGTTAGCTATCGCCTCAATCGGAGCGGGTTCTTCCGCTGTTATGTTCTTCGCCTTGTCCTCTGCCAATCCCAAGGAGCAGAGAAAAAACAAAAGGAGCAAGGACTTCACTTATAGAGGACTAACTGCCCCGCCTCGCTCCTCCGTTGCGGGACAGAGAATCCAGAGGTTTTAGTTTTGCGTTCGGAATGAACGATGGCTTCTGCTCTTGTTTAGCTTGAGGGTGCTTTGGAGGGACTTTTGCTTGGTCGTAAAACGCCTTCTGTATTTCTAGCTCTTGTTCTGCCGACCTGTGGCAAACCCACCAAAACCCTTTCCACCCATAGAACAAAGCGACGCAGGCTAGAGAAACTATTAAAACAAGTTCAATTCCGCTCATTGTTTTCTGCTCCCCCGCCTTCCGCCTGTCGGCGTTTCCACTCCTCGAATGTCCCAGTCGGAGCGGGTGGAGTGTTGGCACGATTTTGCGCCCCGATGTATTCCCTTATCTCGGACAAAATCTGTTGGGTGCTTTCTGAAGTGTGCTGTGTGTTGGCAACTATCTTTCCAAACATCATAAAAAGGCGAATAGCCGAAATAAGAAAAAGCCTCCCCACCATAATTCCGACAATCGCTTCTGCCGTTACCATACAGAGACTCTGCTCCTCTCGCCCTGCTTATGGCAAGCGGGGCTATTGGGCTGGCCTATAATGCAAACGATAGAAAACCCTTTTACCCCCCTACCCCCCCCTTCGTGCGTGCGAGATTTTGTTGTCCCGCTAGCTGACTTGCGGGGCTTTTATGGCAAGCGGTAGGTGGACGATTCCTAGCGGGTTTTAGAGCGATTCTAGGGGGTTTAAGCCCCTTCCCGAACGAGGCGAGACTAGGCTCGCTTCCGTCTGCAGAGAGCCACGACCGCACCCCCCAGAACCAAGAGGGAGAGCGAGGACGGTTCAGGGACACTAGCAACACGGAACCCGAAGCTGCTGACCTCACCCGACGGATGGAGGGAGTTGCGGTAGGAGGCCTCCAAGTAGTCGCTGCCGAGGTCCCAGGAGCCGCCGCGCAGCTCCCGGATCTCGCCCGCTGTGTTGTTGCTCCCGTCACGTGCTGTCTCAGTCCACTCCCAAGCATTACCTCCCTGCGCCATCGTTCCGTACGCACTTAACCCACCCGCGTTGTCGATATCTGCAGGGCCAGATTGTCCACCATACACCGCTGTGTTCGCATCTGTTCCACTAGCTACTGCCGTCGGTGCAATATCGGTTCCGTTGGGAAAGTTTGACCAGCTACCATCCGCTTTACCATACGCTCCCTTGTACCACTCGTTACTACTGGCGATGACATACTTCGCAAGGCTGTTCCTAAACAGATTGTTCGCGTTGTACCCAGCATCTGTCGAAGACCACAGCTGGAATGTTCCACCAACAAATTTATACGCTGCTGTCCCTCCTGTGCTCGTGTTTAACCAATTCACATAGGTGGCCGCCTCATCCCAGCTCACTCCCGTAGCAGGCTTATTTACTCCGTAGCCGCCATAGCTGGTCATATCCTGCAACGTAATCCCAAGGCTTCCTGCTGAATTTGCTTTGGTAATCATATCCCTGCTCACCTCGTACTTGCCCAAGTTATAGGTATAGGCCACCGAGCCCGCAGGATTAGGAGACCCCGTTGTATCGGCCACGTTGTTAGGATTTCCGATCGTCACAAAATCCATCGTGAACGCATTGGCTCCACTGCCAAAACTTTCAGTCACAAGTTGTGCCGAGGCGGTCTGGTAGCCCAGAGCCAGTAGACTAAGGATGAGGAGTTTTTTCATATTTATAAATTAAGCACTTCCCTTCCAAATTCTCAATCCCTACCGCTCAACTATAAGCTCCCTGCATATGTGCCGAACGAGCCATCCCTAGAGTCCAAAGAGGACGGAAACTCCGAAAACCTCTCGATGGGGCGTGGCCGATAATGCATCCCCAAAACCCTTTTTTAGGAGTTCGACCCTACCCTTTTTTAGCAGAGACGATGCAAATCCCCGCCGATCCACAACCCGCCACGCCCCCCTCCTTTTGCCTTTGTCTGGACTCTGCCCACCCCAACCAGCACCCCAACCCTCCCTATTTTGGGGCAAAAGGTGTAGGATATACCCCACTTCCTACACTTACACATAATATTACAAGGCAACAACTTAACTCATGCTTTTAGCCGAAATGTAGGATTGTGTAGGCATATTCATATTTAGCCCGCTATACAGCCCTAATACTATACAGAAGCAAAATAATAACCCCCGCAGTAGTATTAGTGTGAACTGGCTACACTATCCTACACTTTAGGGGATTATCCCACTTAATCTATTGGTAATTAGATAGATGCATTGGTGTAGGAAGCGTGTAGGATATCTCCGCCATCTTGGTTGCATTCGGCGCTATCTTGGAATCGGCGAATCGCTGATATCGCTGATAAATTGCTGGCTGTGAATAACTATTAGTAGGCTTCCTCTCTTGTCTGCCTCCTGTAACAGGTTCCCGACCGCAACCAATTTAAGCGAGTTGACTTAAGGACTATTAAGTTAACTTTTCCCCCTGCCTCTTTTTGATTTTGGTGCAGTTTTACGAGGCGGGGCTATGTGTCTCTCGCTAGCGTGGGTGGGTGTGTGGGCGGGGCGTGGTGGTCGGCCTCCCTACTCTGCCCTTCCCTCAATTATCGCCCCAGCCCACAGCAATACGGCCTCTTTGGCAAAGACCGAGGGATGCTGGCCGACGATCTGGCTGGCTTGCTCTATCAGCATCGCCTCATCCATTGATAGGATCGGCGAGCATTGCCCAAACCGAGAGGATCGCTGTTGAAGTTTCGTTGAGGGTTTGTTGATTCTCTTTGATGTGATCATTGGCCGACATAAGCATATCAGCGATATCGGTGCAATCGGCGAATCTTTGATATTGACGATGTGTGTGGGTAAGAGGCATTATCACCACACGATGAAACAAAGAACCAAAAGCCTGCCTATCCCCACCGCAATCACTACAATCACCGAATCGCCGATATCACCGATCACTCTGACTAGGGCGAGTGATGACCATACTCTCATTGGCTGGTGGCTTCGCCGATTCACCAGCAAGCATACGCTCCGAGCCTACCAGTCGGATCTGGCCTTGTTTTCCAAGGTTGTCGGCCGTTCCCTACGCCAATGCGTTGCTGACGATATGGTATCTCTCGATGTGTGGCTTCGAGAGAATGTATCCAATGCCCGCCGTCAGCGTGTGATCGCTACGATCAAATCTCTTTTCCGCTTCGCCCAAGAAACTGGCTACCACTCGGTGAATCCAGCGATGGCGATCCGTGTGCCAAAACCTACCGAGACTCTCCACGAACGAATACTGGCCGAGGATGAAACGCTGACGATGCTCACGATGACCAAGGATATCCGTCACCGAGCGATCCTCACGCTGATCTATGCTGGGGGATTGAGGGCTGGGGAGTTGAGCGGATTGAAGTGGAAGAATCTGATCGCAAGAGAGGACGGAAAGGCACAGCTGTCCGTATTAGGGAAGGGGAGTAAAACCAGACAGATACTCATTCCAGCCAAGACTCACCAGCTGATTAAGGCTTACAGAGAGGCACTTATCGCCGATATCACCAATATTGCCAATATTGATGAATCCCCAATGTTCCAGACCAGCAGGGGATCTCCACTCCACACGAATCAGATCTGGCGAATCGTAAAGCAAGCAAGCGAGAGGGCGGGATTATCCAAAAAGATATCTCCTCACTTTCTACGCCACGCACATTGCTCTCACGCATTGGATGCTGGTGCGCCGATCCATCTGGTGAGGCAAACCCTCGGCCACGCTGATCTAAAAACTACTGGCCGTTATGCTCACGCCCGCCCACACGAATCCAGCGGAGAGTGGCTCAAGGTCGCTTAATAAGGTTGAGCGGAATCACCGATATCGGTAATACCATTCAAGGATGAAGATCGTAATCGCCAGCGGGAAGGGTGGAGTGGGGAAGTCCACCTTGTCTCTGGTGCTGGTGACAGCACTTCGAGCATCTGGTCACAAGGTCAAGGTGATCGACAAAGACCCGCAAGGAACACTCACCAGAGGGCTGGATGCGAATGGTGGACTAGGTGACGACGATTCCTCTATTCACATCACCGACACGATGCCCCGCCACGAACATTTAGAGGAGGTTATTAGAGAAGCTGATCTAGCCCTAATCCCTTGCTCACCAGATGTTTCTGACTTTTGGGCAACCACCGATATGCTTCCAGCCTTGCAGAATGTTAAGGGGAAACTGCGACTGGTTTGGAACAAGATTCGGCAAGGAACGAACCAAGCAGATCCTAAAACTTTGAAGGTGATGGAGGACAAATTGGGGCTGGGTAAAGTGAATGCCACCCTTGGCCTCCGAGCTGTTTATGCCCAAACCCTCCCGCTGATGGGCTGGGAATCTTTACCATCCACAGCAAAACTAGAGGCCACAGCTTTGGCGTTGGCCGTTCTATCCAACCGAAAGTAAATCCTATGGCAAAAAAACAAACCGCATCCGAAAAGCTGAAAAGTATGACCTCCGCCTTGGGCAAGGTTGTTGCCAAGCCGATCCAGACAACTCCTCCTCCATCACCAAAGATCCAGACCGCACCACCAGCAGAGCAGATACAGCCACCAAAGCAGGCCACATTCCGCTACCACGATAGGCCAAAGAACTACACCGAGACTTTCCTTGTAAGGATGACCACCGAAGCAAAGGTAAAGCTGGAGCGAGCATCGTATGTGCTGTTCCGTGGATCTACGGATATTGCAAGAGAGGCAATCAATAAACATCTGGCCGAGCTGGAGGCCGAGCATATCAAGAAAACTGGTCAGCCTTTCCCCCCGCACCCCAAAGAAAAGAATAGTTAGGTCGAGCAGGGGTAGGCGAATAA
>Ga0304730_1003778_pt1 | contig 10097 bp, 10 predicted proteins | sample M_130628_MF_Meta_FD_190474 | JGI IMG/M metagenome (GOLD analysis project Ga0304730, IMG submission 190474) | Freshwater microbial communities from Lake Montjoie, Canada to study carbon cycling - M_130628_MF_MetaG (v2) (version 2) | ecosystem: Environmental > Aquatic > Freshwater > Lake | place... | reverse complement strand
CGGGAGAATATAAAAAAGAAAAGTTGCCAAGGTAAACAACAAGACGTAAAAGAGATAGGATGTAACCATTTAGTTGTGAACTATTTTTATAGGAAGAGTTGAAACGTCTATAATTAATATATTATTTCTTGTGACCGTTTTTTTAGAAATTAATTGGTATTCTAACGGTAATTTAGCCAGTTTTGAGAAAAGCATCCGCCCTTCCAGTCTCGCTAATTTTGCCCCAAGCAGGCATGAAAGCCATAGCCAAATTCGATATAGGGATTTTTGAATATTGTCTCGTCATAATTTGCACTTTCAATGGAAATTAAAATAGTCTCATTTTTTCGATGAGCGTATTAACAATCATTTGGTCTGATTTAGCTACCCTAACGGCAAATCTGGTAATAAAAACGTGCCTAATCAGTTCTTCCATGGTAGTTATAATGGCAATTTCTTCGTTTTGAGGCTTCTCTCATTCTTCCGGGTTTTCTAACAGATGTAAAAAGCCAGTAGCGGGAAAATAGAAACTACTTTCAATTCCTGTAAACACCCAAAACATTATAGCAGAAATTATTTGTTGATCAGTAAAATTTGAAAACTGTAAAAATTTTGAAATCAAATCATGTTGTGGGTGCGATTTTTTTTCTGCAACTTTCTTAGTCAAATAGTTCTGAAACGAAATAATTTAATCGTTTTGATTATTGATAGCATGAAGATTTTTAAATGGCTCATTACTTTTGCTAGAATGTGAGAGACATCCAAAAAGACACGTTTCATCCTCAAATGCCAAGCCAAATAATTTGCAATTCAAATACGAAGAAATAGTTTCTAACATCGTTTTTGTAAAATCAATTGCTTCATTCGGTTCTAAATTTTGTACGACTATTTCGATGTATTCTTCAACGAGATTTTTAAGGTTGATATCGTTCCAATGTTTAGCTACTCCTCCTTGCAATTCTTTATGAAGATTATCGTTCATAAAAATAAATCAAAAATCGGAATTTTGGGCTATGCTGTTAAAATCACCAGTCTATTTATTAAAATTACTTTTTGAAAAGATATTGCTTCCAATATCGACCGTTAGAAACGCTGAATTCTTTAAAATTTCTTTTAAATCCTCCTAAAGAGACAAAAACCATTGATTACCTAAGGCTCGGTAAATGTGTTGTTTTTCTCTAAAAAAACAAAAAAAAACTATGTGCATCCTTAAACGATTGTTTAAAAGGCTTTCATTTTATATTATCTATTTTAGTTTAAAATTTCTTCTATTAAATAGGTACTTAATGCTTCAATCGTATCAAATTCATAAAAAATAGTAGGGTCAATTTCTTTACCCAAAAACTTCTCTAAATCTACTGCTATTGTTACCAAAACAACCGAATCAATCCCAAAAAGGGCAATAGAATCAGTTGATTCGATTTTACTAAATGCCACTTTGCAAGCTTTACCGAATTGCTCTTTGAGCCAAAGTGCAATGTTATCTTTGTTCATAAATATCTCTATAACTAATTAATTTGGTTAAAGTCTGATTTAAGTATTTAACTAAATTTTCTTTTCTCTGTATTTTTCCCGAGGTTGTTTTTGCTATTGTACCGTATTGAATAATCGCAATATCATACAATGCTATTTCTTGTTCTTTGAAGACTGCTCTTTGAATATTCATCAGTAAATCTTTATAAGAATCTTGAGGGAAATTTCTATTAACTTCCACAATGGCAATGACTTGTTCTTTGGTGCCATCGTCAAAACTTGTGACGGCAATTCTGTCTTGTAACAGATGTGAATCAGTGCTCAAAATTGTTTGTTCAATATCTTGAGGATAATGATTTTTGCCGTTAAGGATGATGAGATCTTTGATTCTTCCAGTAATGTAAAGTTGTTCGTCCGATAAAAAACCTAAATCTCCCGTTTTGAAATATTCACCCTCTTGTTGAAATAAAGTTTGGTTTAAATTTTCTTTGTTTAAATATCCAAGACTTATACTTTCACCAGCTACCCAAACTTCACCAATTTGCTTATCCTCTAAAATTTGTTGATGCTCTGTGTCTCTAATTGAAATTTTTAATCCTTCTTGAATTATTCCTGAACTAACTAATTTATGACCATTTTTGACCAACGAAATTCGGTTTTCTTTTAAATAATCCTTTTCAACTGTGAGGAAAATGGGGGCAGTATCTATTGGGGAGGTGGAAACAATTAGGGTCGCCTCTGCCATTCCATAAGCAGTCATGAACTTATTACTATTGAATCCTACAGGAGTAAATTTTTCGCTAAAAGCTTTTAGTGTATTCCAGCGAATAGGCTCACTTGCCGTAAAAATAAATCTTAACTTACTTAAATCAAGACCAATTAGGTGATTATCAGAAATTCTATCACAAGCGAAATCAAGCCCAAAATTGGGAGAAACGGTATAATCAATCTCAAATTCTGAAATGGCATGTAACCATAAACGGGGATTTTTTAGAAACTGTGTCGTAGTTATCAAAAATCCTTGGAATCCAGAATAAATAGGTTGAAAAATACCATCTATCAAACCTAAATCATGGAAATTTGGGAGCCAACAAATACTTTTAATTTTTGTGTTTGTTTGTAAACTTTTTTGAGATATTGCACTGTTATGCATTAAGTTAGCATGGCTTATTACTACCCCTTTAGGACTACCAGTTGAGCCAGATGTATATTGAATGAATGCAGTGGGATTGTTTGTGACAGAAATGTTATTTGTACTAATCTGATGAATCAATGTATCGTAATTCCACCAAGTAATACCTTTGAAATTTGCCTCGTCATTCTTTTTTAAAATCCTCGATGTTTCAATTTTAGAACAAATAATATCTTTTGAACCAGAGTCTTCCAATATAGCTAAAAGTCTTTCTGTACCATTTTTTTGTTTAGGAATACTGCAAGGAACTGCAATTTTTCCTGCTTTGAAAATCGCCAAAATAGTGATGATAAATTCAAGTCCTTGGGGTAGTAAAACTACAATATATAATGAATTTGTTAAGTGGGTTTTGAAAGTGGAAGCTAAAGCTGAAGATTGGTCATCCAATTCTTTAAAAGTAATCGATTGGAGTGCAAGATCATCATTTAAAATTTTTGAAAAGGCAATTTTTGACGGGGAATTAATGGCAAAGTTTTGTAAATTATCAATAATTGTCATCGGGTTAGTATATTTATGTCTTCGGTACACAAAAATAATTAATTTCTTGAGAGAAGTAATTTTATGTGCTTCAGATTCCTTCAAAACCATAATTTATTAATCTCTGTTCTACAGCAATCAGTTTATTTTTTATACTAATTCATTATCAATTTTGTTAAATAAGGGTATCTGGATAAACTTGAAATTAAGTATATCATAAAATGCTTCACCATCTTAATTTTTCAAATCTACCGAACGTAAAAACTTCTGACGTTCTTTGTTTTCATCATATTGAAAATCCAATATCGCTATCATGTAGACGGGTGTCAAACGAAAATCCCATTCGCCTTTTTTTGCCTGTTCTTTGATGTGGATTGTTGCTAACACAATGAACGGTCTTTAAAAAAAATTACCTTCGCTTTTTACATTTCCACAATAAATTTCTCACCAATTTGTGATTCACTGCGAATATCAAATATTGCTTTGCGTTCGTGAAGCATTTCTCCCATAATCTCAGAATTACGAAACTCTAAAGTTGCAATTTGATGATGGGCAGGCAATAATTGATTTAAAAAATCAATTATTAAATCTTTATTGGCTGCTTCTCAAAATAATTTCTTATCACCAATATCAGTATATGGATTTATATATTTTGACATTGTTCTAAATTTAAAGCAAATTACTAAACTTCCTGTATTTTTTATTTATAAATACTGTGAATAGATACAAACTCTTTAATCTATATGGTATTTCTGGATAGTATCTTATTAGCGAAGTAAAACATGACCAAACCAATTATAACCCCGATGCTATCTGCTAAAGAATCGTACCAATCAAAACCTCGATGAAATGACATTGGCAATGAACCTTGCCAGAATTCGATGAAAATTCCATAAAGAATGCCTAAGATTAGTGTTTTTGAGAAGTTTTTAAATGCATATTGCCAACAAAATGCCCATCCTGCAAAGACTACAAAATGGGCAGTTTTATCATTTCCTTTTGGCAATTGTTCACTTGGCATCGTACAAAGTACAAAAATGGCAAGTGTAATAGCAAAAGCTAAGTATTTATTCTCCAAAAATTTGATTACCAATTCTTTCAATTTCATCTAAAAGTGCGTTTAGGTCTTTTTCGGTCGTAAGCGGATTCATCAAAGATACACGAAGATAAACGTTTTCTTTTAAAGTTGTCTGTACGATATAGAATTTACCTTCTTGCAAAAGCTGTTTTCTAATAGCAGAATTAAGTTCGTTTAAATTTATATTTGAAGGTGTCAGTCTAAAACAGACAATATTACTTTCAGGCTCAATCGCTAATTCAAAGTTTAGTCGAGCTTTTACTAAAATTGCAAATTTCTCTGCCAAATCATGCAAATATTCTACATTATCAGTAAAAATTTGTTCGCCATGAACTTTCAAAATCGAATAGATTTTTACGCTCATCATCAATTTTGTACATTCAAAAGTGCGTTTGCCCGAATTGAACCAATCTTTTGATTCTTGATTTGACCATAAATACTGTGCTTTTTGCTGAAAAGTCTTGAAAGCATCTTCATCACGCTTGAAAATCAGAGCCGTTGCCAAAGCGGGCGTCATTAACATTTTATGCCAATCAATTATAACTGAGTCGGCTTGGTCTAAACCTGCAACTTTATGTTTGTACTTTTCAGAGAAAATAACCGCTCCGCCATGAGCACCATCGGCATGAAACCAAAGGCCATGTTTTTGAGCAAAAGTTGCTATTTCTTCTAAATTATCGTAGCTTCCTGTAGAAGTCGAGCAAGCACTGCCAACAATACAAATAACTCGAAAGCCTTTCTCGATAGATTCATTATAGTATTTTTCTAATAAATCGGTTCTGATTTGTCGCTTCTCATTTGTCGGGATTTTTATAATTCCTTCACTACCCATACCCATGATTCTAGCGGCACGATCGATACAATAATGAGCTTCTTCAGAAACCATAACGGCCAGTTTTTCGGTCGGGTGGCGTCCCGAATTTCCTTCTTCCCAAACATCAGTTTTAGCAGCACGGGCTGCCAATAAAGCTGTTAGATTTGCCAATGTGCCACCTGAAGTGAGTATTCCGCTTGCATTATTATCAAACCCAATTTTTTTGGCCAATAATTCTGATAAAATCCTTTCCAATGGATTCGAAACTAAGCCCATTTCATAAACAGCCATGCCATTATTGAGTAAGCCCGAAAGCATACTTGCAATTGCAGTAATCGGTAGCGGCGGCGTAACTTGATGCCCCATGTAGCGTGGATGGTGCAGATGCGTAGATTTTTCGATGGTTTTCTTGAAAAAATCTTCAATATTTCCCACTCCTCGCTCATAATCTGCCTGCCAAAAAGCTAATGAGTCATCTGGTTCTTGATATGGAATTACAATTTCTAGTGTCTGATTTTGAGCTGATTCGAGATAATCAGCCAATAAATCGACTAAAGTATGTGCATTTTGACGGAAAATATCGGGTGAAAATGCTTGTTGTAAATCTGTCATTTTAGTACTTCTTCAAAGCCTTTAAAAGTAAATCATTTTCTTTCTTTGTGCCAACCGAAATACGGATACACTCTTCACACAAAATAACACTTGAACGAAGGCGGGTAATGATTTTTTGCTCAATTAGATTTTGGAAAACTAGATTTGCATCAATAAATTTTACTAAAAGCTGGTTAGAGTCTGATGGAAAAATATGCATAACTATGCTCAAATCGGATAGTTTTTTGTGCAAACGCTCACGTTCTTTCAAAATTTGTTTTACGAATTTATCTTTTTTCTCTACTTTCCCCAAAGCTGTATAGAGCAGTTTTTGCGTAACACCGTTGAGGTTATAAGGATATTTGATTTTATTTAAAATCTTGATAAATTCTTCAGATGCAAAGGCCATTCCCAAACGCAATGATGCTAATCCCCAAGCCTTTGAAAATGTTTGCATTACTAGCAAGTTTGGGTATTTGTCGAGTAACTTCGTAAAAGAATCTTCGCTTGCAAAATCAATGTAGGCTTCATCAACTACCACCAAGCCCGTTGTGAAATTATCTAAAATATACAGAATTGAAGCTCTTTCGATAATATTGCCCGATGGATTGTTAGGCGAGCAAATCCAGATAATTTTTGTGTGAGCATCAGCCGTTTCGAGTACTTTTTTCGTATCTACTTGAAAGTCAGTTGTGAGTGGTACTTGTTTGACGGCAATATTTTGTACGTCGGCACATACTTTATACATTCCATAAGTAGGGGGCAAAATCAGTATATTATCTTGTTGAGGTTCGCAGCATGCACGTATCACCAAATCAATGGCTTCATCAGAGCCATTTCCCAAGAAAATTTGTGTTGGACGAACGCCTTTTATCTCACATAACTTTTCCTTAACTTCCCATTGATAAGGGTCTGGATAGCGGTTGTAGTTTCCCGAAATTACCGAACCGAAAGGATTTTCGTTCGCATCGAGAAATGTACCTTCTTTTCCTGAATATTCATCACGAGCCGAAGAATAGGGTGTGAGTGTAAAAATATGTGGACGAATAACTTTACTTAATGAAAACATGAGACGATTTTTGATTTACGAAGGACGATTTGCAATTTACGAATTTCAATTCGTTAGTGTATTTTATATCATTACAATTTTTATGAATATTGAAAGTAGTTGCTTGGCAGCTAAATTGCTGATATTAAGGATTTTGAAGAATTCGTAATTCGTTGCTTGTAATTCGTAATTACTTTATTCTTTAAAACTCTTCAATCTTATTCTAACTTTGTTGCAAATTTCAAAAGAATCTTATGTTATCCAAAGAAAATATTGCCGAATACTTCAAAACCCTCCAAGATAATATTTGTCAAGCCATCGAAATAACTGACGGGAAAGCCAAATTTCAAGAAGATAATTGGCAACACCACAGCGGAGGTGGTGGTCGAACTCGTGTAATTGCCAATGGAAATATTATCGAAAAAGGTGGCGTAAACTTTTCGGTCGTTACAGGCGAAACCTCTGATGCTCTACAAAAACAACTAAAACTCGATGAAAAAGCCGAATATTTCGCTACGGGTGTAAGCATTGTGCAGCATCCAATCAGTCCTATGGTGCCGATTATTCACATGAATGTTCGATACTTCGAGATGTCGAATGGCATATCGTGGTTTGGTGGCGGAATTGACCTTACGCCTCATTATGTAGTTGATGAAGACGCTCGTTGGTTTCATCAACAACTAAAAAATGCTTGTGATAAGCACGATTTCGATGCTTATAAAAAATACAAAGAATGGGCCGATAATTATTTTTATATACCACATCGTCAAGAAACCCGTGGTATAGGGGGTGTTTTTTTCGATTATCTAAAACCCTTAGGCACTAAAGGGGTGCAAACAAATGATAAGAATACAAAGGAAGATATTTTTGCTTTTGTGGAATCGATAGGGGAGTCGTTTGCTCCGATTTATACACATTTAATGGCAAAAAATGCAAAGATTCCTTACGGAGAAGAAGAAAAAACTTGGCAAATGCTACGTCGAGGGCGTTATGTTGAATTTAATTTAGCTTGGGATAGAGGAACAAAGTTTGGCCTCGAAACCAATGGACGAACGGAGTCGATTTTGATGAGTTTACCACCCATTGCCAACTGGGTATATGATTACAAACCTCAAGCCAATAGTCTTGAAGAACGCACCTTGAGTTTATTGAAAAAAGGTATTGATTGGATATAGATTGGTCATAAGTAAAATTTTTATTGGTAAACTGGTTTTTAAAACATAGCCTTTCAAAATGATTTTAAGGGCTATGTTTTTTTCTTGAAATCCAACCGTGGACTTGTTGACAGTTTATTTAATTTACTTTACTGCTTGATAAACTCTTACATAATCTACTTCCATTCTTTGCGGGAAAATGCTAGTATCAATGCCTTGTTGACCTCCCCATGCTCCGCCGATAGCTATGTTTAATAATATATGAAATTTTTTATCGAAAGGCCATTCTTTCCAATCATTACTTGGGCGATTGAAGGTAAAATAAGGTTTACCATCAAGTTCAATCGTGATTTTATCGGGTAGCCATTCACAGGCATATATATGAAAATTATCAGATACATCACTTTCCGCCACAATATTGTTTCCTTTATTGGTACCAATCGAGTGATTGAAAGCTTTTGTATGAATATTTCCATGAACACGGTTTTGGTCGAAACCTACATGTTCGATGATATCAATTTCGCCATTATCTGGCCAATAACTTGCCCCGTAACTTTGTTCGGTAGCCAACATCCATCCTGCTGGCCAAGTGCCACGTCCTTTTGGTAATTTTGCTTTTATTTCAATTCTGCCATACAAAAAATCGCCTTTACCTTTACTTACCAAACGTGCCGAAGTGTATGCGTTGTTTTCGTATCTTTCTTTGATGGCTTCAATGATTAACTTTCCACCTTCTACACGAGCGTTTTTAAGGTCTTTGGTATAATATTGCATTTCTTGATTACCCCATCCATTTCCCCCAATATCGTAGCTCCATTTTTTATTGTCGGGTAAACCTTCATAATCAAACTCATCTGCCCAAACTGGTACAGATTTGTCGATTTTGTATTCAATGGTAGTTACCACTGGCGGTGTTGTTGGAACGGTCACTTCCGTCGGTTCATTGGGTTGTTTTTGACAAGCCATGTATAGTATCACTATCGCCGCTAAAGTGAGTGTTAATAGTTGCTTTTGCATTATTTTGTTTTTTAGGTTGAATGAGTTGCTAATTTACGAAAATACTATTGTTTTTTTGATTCATTTAAAAGTGTATTAATCAATAATGAAATTTCCTCAACGATTTCTTCTTTATCATCCGAAATACCTATTGAATTGAGATTTATTTCCCCTCGCCATTCTTGTCCATTTTTATTAATGATAATGGTTTGTGGTGTTGTAAATGCAAGGTTTTCATTAAAGAAAAAAGCACTTGCTCGAATTGTTGAAAGATTTGCTAATTTGCTTTGCGAAGGATTATAAATAATACTTACAGTTTTACCAAATTTAGGTTTATTGTTAGAAAACCTTACTTGGGCATTCGATAATTGCGGAGGCAAAAGTATGGCGAAAAAGATTGCGAGTAACTTTCTCAAAGAAATAATTTAATTTTAGGTGAATAAAGTTGTTTCGAAATTTACATGAATGTAGCAAACTTATAATTAAAATATACACTAATTGGGGCAGAATTAGGATACCTTTTGAGTAATTATTTTATATAAACTGACAATCTGTCAGTTTATTATGCTTTGGAACAGCCTTTGAGGAGTTTGATTATGAGGACTTTTTCATGTTAAAACGTCTGTTTTATATTATTCATCTTACATCATACATTTCTAACATTATATGGTAGCTGAAAAAGGTACAATTTCGATTAATACGGAAAATATTTTTCCAATCATCAAAAAGTTTCTTTACTCTGATCATGAGATTTTCTTACGTGAGTTAGTTTCAAACGCCGTTGATGCCACTCAGAAGCTCAAAAAATTAGCTTCAATGGGCGAATTTGAGGGAGAATTAGGCGATTTGACCATCAAGATTTCAGTTGATAAAGAGGCAAAAACAATAACGATTTCTGATAAAGGCATTGGTCTGAGTGCCGAAGATATTAAGAAATACATTAACCAAATTGCTTTTTCTGGAGCTAAGGAGTTCTTAGAAAAATACAAAGATACGCCTGATACAAATCAAATCATCGGTCAGTTTGGTTTAGGTTTTTATTCAGCATTTATGGTGTCGGAAAATGTAGAAATTATCTCCAAATCGCTCCATGATGATGCTCCTGCTCGTTGGATTTGCGATGGAAGCACCGAGTTTGAAATCACAGAAACCGAAAAGATAGAACGTGGAACGGATATTATTTTACACATCGCTGCCGAATCGGAGGAATTTTTAGATAATTTCAGAATTAGTGGAATTCTTGAAAAATATGCTAAATTTTTGCCTGTTGAAATCGAATTTGATGGTAAAGTAAT
>Ga0304730_1003771_pt1 | contig 10105 bp, 10 predicted proteins | sample M_130628_MF_Meta_FD_190474 | JGI IMG/M metagenome (GOLD analysis project Ga0304730, IMG submission 190474) | Freshwater microbial communities from Lake Montjoie, Canada to study carbon cycling - M_130628_MF_MetaG (v2) (version 2) | ecosystem: Environmental > Aquatic > Freshwater > Lake | place... | reverse complement strand
AGCAAACCGCCGGCGACCATTGAGTGGGAATGACGGGAATTTTTAAGTGAGTGAGTGGTAAAGACTTTTGATTTTTGAGTGTCAATCTGATAAATCACTAAGTCATTGATTTTATTGAATATGAGAATTTTAAGTTACACTTAAACTTACACACTGGTGACACTATTCGAAATCATAGTTACGTATGTTGGAAGGCGATATGGAAAAACTATACGATTCTATTGGTTCAACATACACGTTTACTCGACAAGCTGATACTGAAATTACTCAAGAAATTTCCCGCCTTGTTTGCAATGAGAAAGGCTCAAGATTTCTTGATGTTGCTTGTGGCACTGGAAACTATACTTCTTCAATAGCCACTTTAGGTGGCGAATGGTATGGCATTGATATATCTGAAGTTATGCTTAAACAAGCTTTTGACAAAAATGCAAATATCAAATGGACTTTAGGTGATGTAGCTTCACTGCCTTACTCTGACGAGTATTTCAATGGCGCTGTTTGCTCTCTCGCTATACATCATTTTACTGATTTGACTTCTGCATTTAAGGAAATCTATCGTGTCATTGATAAAGGGAATTTTATTATTTTTACGGCGTTTCCAGATCAAATGCAGAGCTATTGGCTGTGTAATTATTTCCCAGAGATGATGCGACGTTCTATTCACAATATGCCAGATCAAAAAACATTAGTGACTTCACTGCAATCTGTCGGTTTTGAGGTAAAAAACATTGCCCCGTTCTTTGTTACCAACGAACTACAAGATATGTTTTTATATTCTGGTAAAGAACGGCCTGAGATATATTTTGATCCCAATGTGCGTTCCAATATTTCTTCTTTCGCGTCAATATGCGACATTGAAGAGCTAGGTAATGGACTTAGTTCGCTAAGCGCAGATTTAAGCACTGGAAAATTTCTAAGCATTAAACAGAAATATTCTTCGATTTCTGGTGACTATGCTTATGTTGTTGCTCGCAAGAATTAAAGCGCATTTAAGAATTTTTTAACGATCAATACAGCCTTTTCTTGAATTAATATCAAACTGCACAGTGTGTAACTTAAACTTGCTTAAGTCGTTGATTAAGAAAAAAATTAAGGTATGAAACTTGTTAGAAAATACAACCTCGACTTACACAAAAGTTACACACTCGGTTTTGGTCGGCTTGAAACCCGCATAAACACTGGGTTTTTTGACCGAGTAACTACGGAGTGGGAATAAGGTTCTACAAGTATTGAAATTGTCTTTTTGAATTGGTGCCGACTATGACTCTCGAAAGAAGTTTGCTGATCATGCAATCTGGATGGCTCTACGTTGGATTGATAGCTTCCGTCTTGTTTGTTTTCTTTTTTGGTTGGCGTTATGGACAGGTCGTAAGGCGCAAGCAAAATAAAGAGTCTGCCGAGTTCAGTAGTATTTTTATTACTTCGATTTTTGGTTTCTTTGCGATCTTAGTTGCGTTTCAGTTGTCTGGATCAACCCATATTTACGAGACCCAGCGTAAGCTGACAATGGCTGAGATTATCAGTATCTCGGGGGTGATCGATGCAGCAAGTCTGCTGCGAGTCGAGGATAGGGCAGACGTTCTAAAGCTATTAGCCGGGTACGTTGAGCAACGAGAAACTTTTTATAACAAACCAATAAACCCCTCAGAACATGAGACTCGAGGTCGTAAACTGAAAAACCTAGGCATGGGTTTGGTGCGTCATGCGTACATGTTGCTGCCTAAATATGATGGCGACGATCGCGTCATACTTATGAGCTTTCTAAGCTGTGTGCAGTTGGTGAATACGAGTTTTGATCAGCAATATGCATCTATTTTTTTTCAAATGCCGACAATCCTCTGGCAGGCGCTTATCACCTTATTGGTTATCATTTCAGCAATATGTGGCTATAAGACGGGAATTGAAAAGGGGCAACAGTTTATCTTGACCGCGGTCTTTCTTGTTGTCGTTCTTGCCGCGATTATTATTTGTGTAAAGTTGGGCCACCCAAGGGTGAGTAACCTTGGGGTAGACCTCGTCGAGGTACAGTCTCCAAAATTATTGAGTCGTATAAATTCGACTCGGTAGTTGGGAGATCGTGCGGATCAGATAGTACGCTGCCACTTATTTTGTAGTTATCGATACTCGGAATCCTAATCATGACAAATCCTTCAACAGACGAACAACGTTTTGCGCGCCTTCACGTCGATCAAATGACTGACGAGCAAAAGATTTACTTCAACTCGCTGATGGCTGGTCCCATCTCTGGGACAGGCAGCAAGGGTGTGGTGCAGGGGGCAACAAGTTTAGGGGCTCCTTTCAACGTTTTGTTAAGAAGCCCGGTTTTGGCTGAACGGATGCGCAAAGTCGGAGAATATCTGCGCTTTGAAAGTACCATTCCAAAACGCTTAAACGAGTTTGCGATTTTGATTACGGCTCGCACCTGGACCGCCCAATACGAATGGTACGCACACTTACGGTTAGCACTTAAAGAGGGGCTCGATCCTTTAATCGGTGAAGAACTTGCAAAAGGGCAGCGTCCTTCAAAGATGAAACCCGATGAAGAAGCTGTATATGATTTTTGTCATGAACTACATACGCATCACGGCGTAAGCGACGCACACTACAACGCCGTGCTCACCCTTTTCGGTGAACAAGGCGTTGTAGATTTGATGATGGTCAGTGGCTATTACGTGATGGTGGCAATGGCCTTAAACGTAAATCGTTCTCCGTTGCCAGAGGGCGCCATACCGATCCCTGAGCTGTAAAGACCTCGTTGTTTCGCCTGAGCACAAACAACATGTACTGCGCGTATCGCTAGTGCTCAGGCTAAGATTGAGTCGTAAGGACACCGGACTGGCTATTGAATAGTCGCCGCTGGTATGACGAGGGATTACTCTTCAATCTTGATGTTTTTGTCTTGAATAAATTTTGCCCAGGTCGCAACGTCAGCACGGTGAAACTTGGTAAATTCTGCAGTGCTGTTGACCACCATGTCTACCGCTAATTCATCCATGCGCTTGACGACATCGGGCGCTTTTGCGGCTTCGGCCATCGTGCTTTGAAGTTTGTTGACGATTTCTGCCGAAGTGCCCTTTGGTGCAAACACTCCGTACCACGTCAACAGATTAAAACCAGGTAGCCCATCCTCATGCAGTGTGGGGACGTCTGGGGTGACTTTCACGCGCGTCAGGCTGGTGACTCCAAGTGCCTTCAGTTTGCCACTTGTGATAAACGGCAAACTACTGGGCGGATAATCAAAACCAATTGAAACGTGGCCTGCCATCAAATCATTGAGGGCTGGGGCGCTGCCGCGATAGGGCACGTGCGTAATCTCGACGCCTGCCTCTTGTTTAAACATCTCTCCGGCAAGAAACGAGGCTGTGCCGGTGCCTGCCGAGGCATAGGTCAACTTGCCAGGATTAGCTTTCGCGAAGGCAATTAATTCTTTGATATTTTTGTACGGTAATGACGGGTTGATTAACAAAATATTGGGTAGTGTGGCCAAGAGAGTGATCGGCACAAAGTCTTTTTCAACGTCGTAAGGTAATTTTTTATAGAGACTTTGGTTCACCGACATGGTTCCGACGGTGCCGAGCATAATGACTTGGCCATCGGGTGCCGCGCGTGCCACAAATTCGGTGCCAATGATCCCACCGGCCCCGGTGCGATTTTCGACAGTGACGGGCTGATTTAACAGCTCAGACATTTTTCTGGAAAAGACGCGAGCCAAAAGATCAGTGGTGCCGCCCGCAGGAAACGCCACCACCATTTTGATTGGCTGAGTCGGATATGCCTGAGCATGCGCCACATTTGTAGCGGTGAAAAAAATCGAAATCAGTAAGGAGCTTAGTAGCGTGAAGCGCTGCAACATGTGTGGTTTCCTTTAGGTCAGTCGTGCAATTTGTCTCGAAGACACGAGGGGCGCCATTTTGTTTTTTTATTTTTTTATCATTAAAACGCTACGCACGATAACTTCAAGCGCGTAGCCTGACGAATTCGGATAATAGTTGAAGTTTAATGTCCACCGTTAGCGGGTTTACTATAGGTGGGCGAAGCTACGTCACACCCCTTAGGTTGTGCTCCTAAGCATGAAATCGCTGATTTCCCGATAAAATCAGTTATTCCTCACGTTTTTTATAAAACATGCTTACCAAACAAATCCATGCTGGCGTTTTAAACATCGGCTACGCTGAGTCGGGTCCTGCTGATGGGCCCCCCGTTTTTTTGATGCACGGATTTCCGTACGACATTCAAGCCTACGCTGAGGTCGCGCCGCTTTTGGCTGCCGCCGGTTGCCGCGTGATTGTGCCGTACTTGCGAGGCTACGGCTCTACGACGTTTTTGAATACAACTACGCCACGCTCAGGTGAGCAGGCCGCCTTAGGTGCCGACTTGCTGGCGTTGATGGATGCTTTGCAGATCCCAACCGCTTACTTGGCGGGCTACGACTGGGGCGGGCGAGCTGCTTGCGTGGTTGCAGCGCTCTGGCCCGAGCGTTGTAAAGGGCTTGTCTCGTTTAATAGTTACAACATTCAAAATATCGCCCAGGCGCTAGTGCCCGACAAGCCTGAGCGCGAGTATCAGATGTGGTACCAGTATTATTTTCATAGTGAACGAGGCCGTGCCGGCTTGCAGCAAGACAGGCAAGGTTTGATTCGCTTGCTCTGGCGTTTGTGGTCGCCCAGCTGGGGTTTTGATGATGCGACTTTCGCACGTAGCGCTCCGTCGTTTGATCATCCTGACTTTGTTGAGGTGGTGATTCATTCGTATCGCCATCGCTTTGGTCTGGTCGCGGGCGCCCCAGCCTACGCTGACATCGAGCGTCGCTTAGCGGCCGAACCTGTGATTAGTGTGCCAACCATTACGTTTGATGGCGCGGATGATGGCGTGCGCCCGCCTTCTAAGTCTGAGGCGAGTGCCCACCGATTTACCGGCTCGCGCTCGCACCGTGTGGTGCCTGGCGTGGGGCACAATATGCCGCAAGAAGTGCCTGAAGTGTTTGCTCAGGCCGTGCTTGAACTGATTGAAGCGGGTGCCTAGGCTAAGTGGGGTGCGCGACTTGAGTTAAAAGCGCAGCCTGAGTGAAGTCAAGCGAACTCTTTGAGTGATTTGAAGTGAACCACCCGAGCTAATCAATGTTTAAAAATCTAGCGATCTGCAACAGTATCGATAACGCCTTAAGCCGAATTGATCCTAACGATTCACGGCAACTCGCGCGTCTCACACTGACCTACATCGCATTTATTACCGTGTTTTGGGCGGTGATGGCGATGATTAGTTTCAATGCGCCGCATAAAGACAGCGTCGAAGAGCTTTTCTGGATGCAGTCGCCAGCCTGGGGATATCCAAAATTTGGACCAATCGGTACTTGGTGGGTGCATGCTTGGGCCGCTGTGTTTGGGCGCTCGTTTTGGGTGACTTATATAGCAGGTCAAGCGAATGTTGCTTTGATGCTGATAGTCGTGTGGCGGATTAGTTTGCTGTGTGTGAGCCCCGCGCGCGCCTTGATGGCTGTTGTGTTTACTAGCTTGATTGTGTATCACAACATCAACGGTTTGCAGGTCAGTTCAAATCTGTTGCAGCTTTTACCGACCGCCTTATTTGTGTGGGCCTTATTGCTCGCGACACGACAGCCGCAGTGGTGGCGTTGGGCGTTGGTTGGGGTGACGGCCACCGTGTGCCTGCTGACGAAATATAGTGCGGGGATATGGTTTGCCGTAATGGGCGTGTGGTTGTTGCAAGACGCGCGCAGCCGTAATCGCCATGCAATCGTGGGTATTGTGGTTGCGGTGGTGGCAGGCGCTATTGCCTTGATCCCGCATATTGAATGGATGCTGCGCGAAAATGCGCCAACCTTGCAATACATGCAAAAGCAGGTTGGGGCAGAGGTCAATCATTTCAAACGTGTTATTGGCTTTTTAGCAAGCCAGGCGGGCAAGCTTTCGCCTGTGCTGATTGCCTTGCTTGTGCTGCGCTTTGGTTTTAAAGACAAAGCGCAAAATCCAGTCGCGTCAATCCCAATGACCCAAAGCCCTGAATGGCGCTTTATTAGCTTTGCAGCGCTTGGGCCGGTGATATTGACCTCGCTGCTTGGTACGGTATTTATTACCTTGAATGCGAATTGGGCGACCGCATTTTTTGTGCTTCTCGGTTTATATGTCTTACGCTGGGTGCCTGCGATTGATGCAAAAGCGACAGTCGGGCGCATGTTGACGATCGGCTTGATCTTGAATGTGCTGATGGGCGGTGGGATGGCGTTGTATTACGGTGTGATTGCCGATATGCTCGGCAAAAAAGCGCGAGCCAATTACCCCGCTCAGCCCTTGACCACAGCGCTAGACAAGATTTGGGATGAGCAAAAACTCGGCCCCTTAAAAGTTGTGATTGGCGAAACCTGGACAGCGGGCACTGTTTCGGTGTTGTCAAAATACCAGCCGCTTGTGCTGCCTTATGGGCTGTACAGTCAAGCCAAAATTGTGACGCCTGAGTTGATCAAACGCTGCGGCGCGCTGGTCGTGCTCGACCGTGTAGAGTTGCGAAATCGCATTAGCCCTGATCTTCAATCCTTTCTTGATCGAGCAAGCAAGCAAGGTTCGTTTGAGGTTTACTGGAATCGCCACAAAAAAATTAATCCAATCAAAATTGACTGGGCCATCATCGAGCCCGAACAGAAGGGCGGTTGCTGAGCCAACAGCGTTTAAGCGAAACGCAAGCTATCTCTGAGGAACTGATCCCCAATGACACCCACTCAGCCCGCAGTGCTTATTCGCGATAGTCTTGAGGCCGACGTAGTGGCCATTCAAGCGATTTATGCGCATCACGTTTTGCATGGTACGGCGTCGTTTGAGCTGACCCCTCCTACTCTTGACGATATGCGGCAACGCCGTGCGGATGTTGTCGCAAAAAATCTGCCTTATTTGGTGGCTGAGCAAAATGGGGTGGTGGTGGGTTACGCCTATGTCACGCTGTATCGCCCGCGCCCGGCCTATCGGTTTACGGTTGAAGATTCGGTTTATGTGCGCGAAGGGTTAGCTGGGCAGGGGATCGGTAGCCTGTTACTCGCTGAAATCATCAAGATTTGTACGGCTAAAGGCTATCGGCAGTTGATGGCGGTGGTGGGGGATGCGAGCCCGCCCTCGGTGAGTTTGCATGAGCGTCACGGTTTTACGCTTGCGGGTACGTTTAAAGCGGTAGGCTACAAGTTTGGTGCTTGGCGCGACACGGCGATGTTGCAAAGGTCGTTAGGCGATGGGGATTTGACTGATCCAGTTTAAATAAATCCGGTATCTTTATTTAAAGATCCTAAGTTTACCGGTCATGTAATATAATTAATATCCGGTTAATTATAATAAACGGATCATGAATACAAACAAGATCACTCCGATTCCTCAGTCTCTCTTTGATGACTTAGACCTTGAGTTGCCCGCGCTTGATCCCTCAGAGCAGGTTACTACTCACTCAAACGACACTCAGTCGACCAAGAAGCCCAAAAAGACCCAAGCGCAAAAGAGTCAACCTGCACCCAGTGCTGCAGCGTTGGCGGGCCAAGCATTTTTGCCCGGTTTATCAAGACGAGGGCGTCCGCGCTTACAAACGCCGATTTCAGCAGTTGAGCGCACTGCCGAACATCGCCGCAAGCGTCTTGAAGCAGGCGCAAAGAGGCTTGAATTGATTTTGGATCGCGACGTCTCGATCGCGCTTGATGCCTTGGCTGAGCATCTCAAAGAGCCCCGCAGCGAGGTGATCTCAACCTTGATCTTGAAGGCGGCGTCGCGCGTGTTAAAGCGCTAGCCGCGTGACCTACCGTTCAAGCTGCGTTAAGGCGCGCGACCGCGGTTAGCGCGTACAGCCTTAGTTAGTACGCGCAGCCTTGCTTAGCGCACGCAGTCACAGTTAGCCAACACAGCCTTGATTAGCGTACGCCACCACGGTTGGCTGGGCCGCCTCGGTTCGGGCCAGCGCCTGGGCCTTCGGCACCATCACGATCACGCCCAACACCCGCGCGACCAGCGCCCACACCTGGGGCCGCACCCACACCGGGTGCACCGACGCCCGGCGCACCTACGCCAGGCGCAACACCGACACCAGGCGCACCGACACCTGGGGCAACACCAACGCCCGGTGCACCAACGCCTGCGCCCGGCAGAACCCCAACTCCAGGCGCACCAACATCAACTGGGCGTGCCACACAGCGAACCGGTACGCCGGGGCTCGTGCAATAGACGACTTGAGCGCCGGCTGTTTGCACCTGTAAGGTCAAGCCCAGGGCAGAGGCCAATAAAGCTTTCGTCAGTGTTTTTTTCATGATGTTCTTCCAAAAGGTCGGGTTGTCGAAGTGAGGGAGATACCGCTGTGATGAAAAAATCGCGTTTCATATGTTATTCGCACTGCAGTCGCCAGACCACGCAAGAGCTCGCATCAAGCCACTGATCTTGGCGCCTCTTCAAAAGCACAAAGTGCAAACAAAGCCCTTTGCACGCAAAGACGGTTTTTAAAGGGGTAAAAACAGCAGAATAGGGGGGGTTAGTTGCAATTTATTCACGACTATGACTCAAAATAGAGTCTGCTCAAAAAGATACTGACGATTCATAACAATACTTATTAGTCATTGAAATAATCCACTTGGCGTATTAGAACACTCTATGACCTCCGCGGCACACCAGTCGATGAACTCTGCATCCCATACTTGGTGGTACGTCATACACACCAAGCCCAAACAAGAGGCGCGGGCACTGCTTAACCTCACCAATCAGGGCTACGAGTGCTTTTTGCCCATGCATAAAAAACAAGTCGTCAGACGCGCTGCGGTCGTGACGCAGGCTGAGCCCTTGTTCTCGCGCTACCTCTTCATCCAGCTAGATACCAATTTATCCGGCAAAAGCTGGGGGCCGATCCGCTCGACCCTAGGCGTGTCGAAATTAGTCGTGTTTGGCAGCGAACCCGCCCGCGTTGACTCAGGCCTCATCCACCTGTTTAAACAGCGCGAATTAAGCGTGGCCGATCAAGTCACGCCTTTATTTAAAACCGGCGATCAGGTGGTCATCACCCAAGGGCCCTTTACCGGCTTAAACGCGACCTTTCAAATGAGCGATGGCGAGATGCGTGCCATGGTGTTGATCGAGGTGTTGAATCAAGTCAGCAAACTCAAATTACCCTTAGCGGACCTGCGACGCGTCGCGTAGGCATGGGTGACCGGTCACGCAGTTTCTTGTTGCTGCAGGGTGTCAGTTCACCTTTTTTTGCACGCTTGGCCACAGCCTTAATCCAACAAGGTCATCACGTTCATAAAGTGAGTTTTAACGTGGGTGATGCGGTGTATTGGTTACCGCGCAGGTCAAACTGGTTTAAGCAAGACCTGAGCGAACTACCCGGCTTTTTACACAAACTCTACGCAAAATATGGCATCACCGACCAAGTGGTATTCGGTGACAGGCGACCCGTGCATATCGCGGCACTCGAGCAAGCTCGACTGAATCACGTGCGTAATCATGTCTTTGAAGAAGGCTATTTCAGGCCGAATCTGATCACGCTTGAGCAAGAAGGTGTCAACGCCCGATCGCAGTTACCTCGCTCACCCCAGTGGTTTACTCAGGCCGCGCAGCACATCCCGCCGCAGCCATTGCTAAAAGACTTTCATTCGCGCCTTGGGTTACGTGCCATGCATGATGTCGTGTATCAAGCCTCGGGCGTGTTGAATCGGCTGTTGTTTTCAAAATATCGCAGTCATCAAAACATGAGTGCTGCCGTTGAGTACGCGGGCTACATACAACGCAGCCGTTTATTAAAGCGCGTGGCGCCGGCTAATACGCGCCTGATCGAAAACCTAGTCGCACAACGCACGCCATATTATTTTGTTCCGCTGCAATTAAATAGTGACTCGCAAGTGCGCGATCACGAGCGCTTTCACACCATGCAGTTGATGCTCAAGCATGTGTTGCAGTCTTTTGCGCAACACGCGCCTGCAGGCACGAAGCTAGTGATAAAAAACCATCCACTCGATACCGGTTGGGAGCATTACGACCGTGTGGTGCTGAACCTAGAGCATCAGTTTGGTCTGAAAGATCGTGTGTTGTATGTCGAAACCGGCGACCTGACCACGCTACTGAAACACGCCAAAGGCACC
>Ga0304730_1003769_pt1 | contig 10106 bp, 11 predicted proteins | sample M_130628_MF_Meta_FD_190474 | JGI IMG/M metagenome (GOLD analysis project Ga0304730, IMG submission 190474) | Freshwater microbial communities from Lake Montjoie, Canada to study carbon cycling - M_130628_MF_MetaG (v2) (version 2) | ecosystem: Environmental > Aquatic > Freshwater > Lake | place... | reverse complement strand
AGTGCAGATCGCACGGCGCGGGGGCATCGCTGACCTGCACGCCCTTGGCCCAAGACCCACCGACCTGTTCGATGATCTCGACCCCCGTAAAGTCAAAACGCTTGACCACAGCGGCGGCAAAATAACGGCCATCAGGTGAGGGCGTTGGAATGTCTGACAACCGGGCCTGCGCGCCTGTATGGCGGTTGAGCAGGATATAGCTGACCACGCCGCCTTCTGTGACCTGAACCAGATCTGCCGATAGGCCGCTATAGGAGGCGACATAGCGATAGGTCACGGGTCCGACAGCGGAGGTTGCCTGGTCATCAAACTGGCCAGCGCCGACCCGAAGGGCAGAACCAAGGCGCAGGGCACCGCCGCTTTCGGCAATGGCGCGATCTTCCGGGATCAGCGTGACAGGTGGGCGGTTGGCGATGGTGCTGCAGCTTGTCAGCCCTTCGGTAAAGGCCGCATCGAGTGTGCTCGGGACTGTGCTTGCAATCGGCTTGGCCTGAGAGGTTGCGATAGGGGCGACCGAGACGGGCGTTACCGCTGCGGGGGTTGCCTTTTCAGGGGCTTCTTCCGTCACAATCGGTGTGCGTTGCATCGTCGGCTCAGCGACGGGCGCGACCTTAGCGTCCGATATAGGCTTAGCGGCAGGGGGCACGGGAGCCAATTGAACCGGTGCGCTGATCGCGCCGCTGGCGGGGGTGCTGGGCGGCGCACTTGCATCAGCAACAATCGGATATTCCGGCACACGGCCTTTCAAACCGGCGCATCCCGATAGAACGCTGGCCGACAAAAGGAGCGTGATGATCTGGCGCTGGTTCATGATGGTCTCTTTAGCCCGCTTGGACAGGGGTCAACTGGCTTATAACGCGGCTGAATCGGCCAAAAGGGCAAGGGTGATGACCGCTTGCCCAGAGCCCAGTCCACCCCGATGGCGCAAAATTGCACGTCAATTTCGCCCGAATGATGTCCTGCCTATCGCCCACAGACGCGAACAGCGCTAAGAGACCGGGCTATGAGCAACACCCCGACCCCCGACTCGTCAGCTGCCAAGGCGGCCCCCAGTTCCAGCGCTGCCACGGATAAGACCATGGCTGAATATGCCCGCGAGTTTGGGCTAAAGCCGGAAGAATATGAGTTGGTTCTCAAGCGGCTTGAGCGCGAGCCCAATCTGGTCGAGCTGGGTGTGTTCAGCGTCATGTGGAGCGAGCACTGCTCTTATAAGTCCTCGCGCCGTCACCTGCGCAAGTTCCCGGTCACGGGCCCGCGCGTCCTGATCGGTCCGGGTGAAAATGCCGGTGTGATCGATATTGGCGATGGTCAGGCGGCGGTCTTCAAGATGGAGTCGCACAACCACCCCTCCTATATCGAGCCCTATCAAGGCGCGGCCACGGGTGTGGGCGGCATCATGCGCGATGTCTTTACGATGGGCGCACGTCCCATTGCCCTGCTCAATGCCCTGCGGTTTGGTGAGCCCTCGCACCCCAAAACCCGGCGTCTGGTGTCGGGCGTGGTCAGCGGCATTGGCGGCTATGGCAACTGCGTGGGCGTTCCTACCGTCGGCGGCGAAACCCAGTTTCATGCGGGCTATAATGGCAATATCTTGGTCAATGCCATGTGCGTGGGCCTTGCCGATGCCGATAAGATTTTCCTGTCGGCGGCTCCGGCCCCCGGCCTGCCCGTCGTCTATTTCGGATCCAAGACGGGCCGCGATGGCATCCATGGCGCGACCATGGCCTCTGCCGAGTTCGACGAGGATTCGGATGAAAAGCGTCCCACCGTTCAGGTTGGCGATCCGTTTGCTGAAAAGCTGCTGATCGAAGCGACGCTTGAACTGATGGCCTGCGGGGCTGTTGCCGCGATCCAAGATATGGGCGCCGCTGGCCTGACCTCTTCTTCTGTTGAGATGGCCGGTAAGGGCGGGCTCGGTATCGCGCTTGATCTCGACGCCGTGCCTCAGCGCGAAACAGGCATGAGCGCCTATGAGATGATGCTCTCGGAAAGCCAAGAGCGGATGCTGGCCATCCTCAAGCCTGGCCGTGAGCCTGATGCCTACCGCGTCTTTGAAAAGTGGGGCCTCGACGCTGCTGTCATTGGCTGGACCACGGAGACGGGCCGGATCGTCCTGACCCATAAGGGCGAGATCGTCTGCGACCTGCCGCTGGGTCCCCTGTCTGATGACGCGCCGCTCTATGATCGTCCTTGGGTGCAGCCTGCCTTGAGCCCTCGGATCGAAGCGGACTCGGTTCCTGCGCCTGCTGATTGGTCCAAGACGGTGCTGGACCTTCTATCGACCCCCGACATGGCCTCAAAGCGCTGGCTTTGGGAGCAATATGACCGCCACGTGATGGCCGACACCTTGGCTGACAGCGCCACGGCGGCCGATGCGGGCATGGTTCGGGTTCACGGCACTCGCAAGGCTCTGGCCATGACCAGCGACTGTACACCGCGCTATGTTCAAGCGGACCCCTATGAGGGCGGCAAGCAGGCTGTGGCCGAGGCTTGGCGCAATCTGATCTCGGTTGGGGCTGAGCCGATCGCCATCACCGACAATCTTAATTTCGGCAATCCAGAGCGTCCAGAGATTATGGGCCAGATCGTTCGGGCCATCGACGGTATGGCCGAGGCCTGCGCCGTGCTGACCTTCCCCGTCGTGTCGGGTAATGTGTCGCTATATAACGAGACCAATGGCGTCGCCATCCCGCCGACGCCGACTGTGGGCGCTGTGGGTCTGCTTCAGGACTATGACCGCCGTGCTGGCTATGGCGGGCTCAAGGCTGGTCAGGTGCTGGTCTTGGTTGGTGCCTCAACCGGAGAGCTGGGATCGTCGATCTATCTGCGTGACATCTTGGGCCGGGAAGAGGGCGCGCCGCCGCCGGTTGATCTGGCTGTTGAACTGCGCAACGGCCTGTTGGTCCGTAGCCTCATTCTGGACGGGTATACGAGTGTCGTTCATGACCTATCGGATGGTGGTTTGCTGATCGCCGCGGCTGAGATGGCTATGGCCTCTAAGGTTGGGGCCATGCTGACCCTGTCGGGTGACTTGGCCGACCATGCCGCCTTGCTGGGCGAAGATCAGGCGCGTTATCTCATTGCTCTGGACCAGGTCAATCTTGACCATCTGGACAGTGCCGCTGAGGCCGCTGGCGTGGCCTATGAGGTCATGGGTCAGGCGGGCGGATGTGAGTTGGCCGTGCAGGGTCGCGGCGGCCTGCTGTTCGCGCTCGACCTCGATGATCTGAGCGCGGCGCACGAAGGTTGGATGCCGCGCTTTATGGACGCCCCCGTTTAGGTTTGAGGATTGCCCATGCCCATGTCTGCCACCGCCCTAGAGGCTGATCTGCGCGATGCCTTTCCCGAGGCTGAGATCGAGATCCAAGACCTTGCCGGAGATGGAGACCATTATAAGGCCCGCATCATATCGGCGGCCTTTGCTGGTTTGCCGCGTGTGCGCCAGCACCAGCTGGTCTATGCGGCCCTCAAGGGTAAGATGGGTGGCGAACTTCACGCCCTAGCCCTTGAAACCTCGGTGCCCGCCGCCGGTTCTTAAGGCTCATTTCACCGCTTGAGCTTGACCCGGACCTTTGGGTTACCTAGCTCTGTAGTCACATCTTTTCGAGGCACGACCATGACCGACTCCGCTGCACCGACCTCCGCCGACCAATTCATTGCCAAGACCGTTGCGGATCATGCCGTTGTTCTGTTCATGAAGGGCGTGCCCGATCAGCCGCGCTGCGGCTTCTCTGCCGTAACGGTACAGATCCTAGACCATCTCGGTGTAGAGTTTGTCGGTGTCGATGTCCTGCAAGATGATGACCTGCGTAATGGGATCAAGACCTTCAGTGACTGGCCAACCATTCCCCAGCTCTATGTCAAAGGGGAGTTTGTTGGTGGTTCTGACATTGTCCGTGAAATGTTCCAATCGGGCGAGTTAAAGACCTTTATGGCTGAACACGGTGTTTTGGAAGCCTAGGCCTTCCCTCAGAGTTGCGTGGTCTGCATTTGCAGACTGCCTGACGGTGCGGCGATTTGAGGCGTAAAAAATAGTTGTCCACAGCGGCTTAATGAATTATTCAGAATTAGTGGTTTAGAAAGCCCATAACTAGAGCAGGAGGCTCTTATGATCAGTGATGTGCCCGCAAGAAGCGGTACGATCCTGACACCCGCAAATCAAGACGCGGGTGCTGGACCTGCAGCTTCGAAGATACCGACCCAGACTCCGTCGCCGAACGAGAGTCCTCTAGCGGCTGCCGTAGCGACCGATCCAAAAAGTGTTGCCTTGGCTCAGGCCAATGCTCGTGTGAAAGAGGGTAAGCAAGCCTTGACGCAAATGCTTGCGGCGATGAACCCGGACGCCATGACGGCAGAAGATGCCGCCAAGATTGCCCGGAAGATCGTGGCGGCTGCACAAGAGGCTGTGAGCCTCGGCGGTAGCCGCATGGCTCTGCTCGAGCCCAGCCTTCCGGTGCTGAGCTCCGCAAGCCGTATGTCCATCCAAAAGCAGGCCGATAATAACGGCTAATCTGTTTTTGTTTTTGGTGATCGACCCACAAAAAAAGGCCCCGGTTTTCCGGGGCCTTTTCTGTATCTGATCGGTTGAAGATCAGGACGAATAATATTCGATAACCAGGTTCGGTTCCATCTTCACTGGATAAGGAACTTCGGAAAGCTCCGGCACGCGGATGAACTTCGCCGACAGGCCCTTGGCGTCGACTTCGACATAGTCAGTGAACTCACGCTCGCTCGACTGGATGGCTTCCAGAACCAGGGCCATATTGCGCGAACGCTCACGAACCTCGATCACATCGCCGATTTTGCAGCGATAGGAAGCGATGTTGACCTTCTGGCCGTTCACGGTCACGTGGCCGTGGTTGACGAACTGGCGGGCGGCGAACACGGTCGGAACAAACTTGGCGCGATAGACGATGGCGTCCAAGCGGCACTCCAACAGGCCGATCAGGTTTTCAGAGGTGTTGCCCTTGCGGCGATCGGCCTCTTCATAGATGCGCGAAAACTGCTTTTCGGTCAGGTTGCCGTAATAGCCCTTGAGCTTTTGCTTGGCGCGCAGTTGCAGGCCGAAGTCGGAAACCTTGGACTTGCGACGCTGACCGTGTTGGCCAGGACCGTAGGAGCGGCTGTTGACGGGCGATTTGGGGCGACCCCAAATATTTTCGCCCATACGGCGGTCAAGTTTGTACTTAGCGGAATGACGCTTTGACATAGTCTTCTCTTCACTTCGATCCGAGCCGGCTGCCCCGAGACTGGGACGGCGATCACAACGGCGGCTTCAAATCACCCGTCATAGACCCCAAGGCCGCAGTACAGGTCCTGCGGCGGGGAGGGGCGTGTATGCCTCGCAGGCCCCGCAGAGTCAAGCCAGCGACCTCTAGGCGCTGGCCAAGGCGCTTTGGAACAGCAGGGCGCCGTCGGCGGAGCCGAGTTCGCCTTCGAAGCTGCGGTCCGGGTGGGGCATGAGGCCAAGGACATTGCCCTTGCTGTTGACGATCCCGGCAATATTACGGGCCGAGCCGTTGGGATTGTCGCGATAGCGGAACACGATCTGTCCCTCGCCCTCGATCCGGTCCAGTTCGGCCTCTTCGGCGAAGAAGTTGCCCTCGCCATTGCCCACCGTCATCACCGCTTCGCGGCTGGCGCCATAGCCGGTCGAAAATCGGGTCTGGGTGTTGGTCACATCCAGCGTCACGGCCTTGCAGATATATTTCAGCTTGGCATTGCGCAGCAGCGCGCCGGGCAACATCCCCGCCTCGCACAGCACTTGGAAGCCGTTGCAGATGCCGACCACCGCCACGCCGCGCTCTGCCGCAGCCTTGACCTCGGCCATCACCGGCGACAGGGCCGCCATGGCCCCGCAGCGCAGATAGTCGCCGTAAGAAAAGCCGCCGGGCAGGACGATCAGGTCAAGGCCCGAGGGCAGGGCGGTTTCTTGGTGCCAGACCATATCGACGCTGGACCCGGTCGAGCGTTCGATGGCGACCTTGCAGTCACGGTCGCAATTGGAGCCGGGGAAGACAATGACAGCGGATTTCATGTTAGATCAGTTCCACCCGGTAGCTTTCGATTACCGTATTGGCGAGCAAACGGTCGCACAGGGTCTTGACCTCGGCCTCAACGGCGGCGCGGTCGGTCCCGGCAATATCGAACTCGATCATGCGGCCGACGCGTACGTCACTGACGCCGCTAAAGCCGAGCGTGTGGACGGCTCCCTCGATGGCCTTGCCCTGAACGTCGAGAACGCCGGGCTTGAGGAAGACGTGGACCTTGGCTTTCATCAGACTTTGCCTCCCTGAATCACTGTGGGCATTTCCTGCATGATGCCGAGCCGCCTCGCAACCTCTGTGTAGCTTTCAATGACGCTTCCCATGTCGCGGCGGAACCGATCCTTGTCGAGCTTTTCATTGGTGGTGGCGTCCCAAAGGCGACAGCTATCGGGGCTGAACTCATCGGCTAGAATGATGCGGGCGAAATCATTCTCGAAAATCCGGCCATATTCGATCTTGAAATCGACGAGGGTGATGTTCACGGCGCTGAACAGGCCACTGAGGAAATCATTGATACGCAGGGTCATGGCCATCATGTCGTCGATCTCTTGGGTGGTGGCCCAATTGAAGGCGGTGATGTGCTCTTCGGTGACCAGCGGGCTGTTTAGCTTGTCGTCTTTATAGTGGAACTCAAGGATCGAGCGGGGCAGGACCTGCCCCTCAGGCAAGCCAAACCGCGTGGCCAGCGAGCCGGCGGCGATGTTGCGACAGACGACCTTGATCGGGATCATCTCGACTTCACGGATCAGCTGCTCACGCAGGTTCATGCGCTTGATGAAGTGATTGTGAATCCCAATAATGTTGAGCTTGGTCATCACATATTCGCTGATGCGATTATTGATGACGCCCTTACCCTCCAGAACGGCCTTCTTCTGATCGTTGAAGGCACTGGCATCATCCTTGAAATATTGGATCAAGGTGCCCGGTTCAGGTCCCTCGTAAAGGATCTTGGCCTTGCCTTCGTAGATCTTTTTGCGGCGGGTCATCGGTTGGGTCTACTTTCGAGGAGACGGTGCTAGCAGGACAAAAAGAAAAACGCGCGGTCAGTTTTTCGCGCGCTTGTCCGACTCGGCCTTTCGCACCCCATCTAGGTGGAACACCGTAACGGATAGAGGCCTTTGGCGCAAACAGTGGGCCGCTGCGTCAATATTCCTGGGGGTATTTGCCCGGTTGATCATTGCGGTCCCTTCGCGCCCGCGTTATTCACGCGCCAGAAATTCAATTGGGGTGACCATGACCACGTTCGACAAGCGCGAAGAGGGCTTTGAAAAGAAGTTCGCTCACGATCAGGACCAAGAGTTCAAGGCCATCGCACGCCGCAATAAGCTGCTGGGTCTTTGGGCCGCTGGTCTGATGGGCCTCGAAAGCGCAGATGACTATGCCAAGGCCATTGTAAAGGCGGACTTCGAGCAGCCCGGCGACGAAGATGTCCTGCGCAAGATCATGACCGACCTAACCGGCTCTGGGCTTACGACCGGCGAAGGCGAAGTGGGCCGCAAGATGGACGAATTGATGTCTGTCGCCCGCGAACAGATCAAGGGCGAATAACCCGGCTGAACGGAAAAACGGCGGTGCCTAGGCGCCGCCGCGAAGCCAGCCGACCACCGACAGCCTTGGCGCTGTCGCATAGGGCGCGACGGGGGCTACAGAGTGGTCCTGCGGTACCCTGAACAGAGTCAAACCATTGAAGCTGGGCAGGTGGCCGCGCCGAATGGTGCCGTCCGCCTCGTGAAACAGAAGCTGGCCGCCCCAGTCTGAGCGCCATTGCCGCGTGAAGCCCATTGTGTAGGCCGCGCGTCGATCAGCGCCGGGCTTTTCATCATCATGCAGGGTTAGAAAGTCGCCGGGCCGGTAGAGCGTCGCCTGGGCATCGGCCTTGATCACATCATCAGTGCCGATGATCTCTTGACCGAAATCGAGAAACTCCCGGCTGTTGATCCAGTGGGTCAGGGCGTGGATCGGGTGCCCGGGATCGCGACCCTCTAGGACAGCACTGATCATCGGATAGGCAAGATAGACAAAGCCAAAGCCCTTGGACGCCCGCTCGCTAACGGCTTGCAAGCGGCTGCTCACCGCGTCGGACCCTAAGGCGCTGAGTTCGGCGCGATTGAGCACCTCATAGCCATTGTCGGCTGTCGAGAGGGCGAGATCCCACGGCATGGAGCGTTCGAGCATCTCGCCCAGACCTTGGGCAAGGTCTGGCTCAAAAAGGTTTGGCACCTGCACGAAGCCGTCGCGGCTGAAGGTCTCTCGATAGTCTTGAGCCTTCAGCGCGGGATTGAGCCTCAGCGACAGGGCCGCCATGTCAGCCCTGTCCGAACACGCGGTTGAAGATCGTGTCGAGATGTTTGAAGTGATAGCCAAGGTCGAACAGCTCTTCTAGTTCCTCATCGGTGAGGTGAGGACGCACATCGGGGTCGGCCTTGAGCAGATCAAGGAAGCGTGCCTCCCCGCGCCAGACCTTCATGGCCGCGCCCTGCACAGCGGCATAGGCAGTTTCGCGGGCAATGCCCTTTTGCGTGAGGGCCAGCATGACGCGCTGGGAGTGGACCAGGCCGCCGAGCCGGTCGAGGTTCTTTTCCATATTTTCAGGATAGATCACCAACCGCTCCATTACACTGGCCAGACGGCGCAGAGCGAAATCGAGGTGGATTGTGGCGTCAGGCGCAATGCCGCGCTCAACCGACGAATGGCTGATGTCGCGCTCATGCCAGAGAGCGACATTTTCCATGGCAGGCACCACAGCCGAGCGGACAAGGCGCGCCAAACCGGTCAGGTTTTCGGTCAGGATTGGGTTGCGCTTATGGGGCATGGCCGAGGAGCCCTTTTGACCCGGATCAAAAGGCTCTTCGGCTTCCAGGACTTCGGTACGTTGCAGGTGACGGATCTCGACGGCCAGACGTTCGACCGAGGAGGCGACCACGGCCAGCGCGGCGAAATAGGCCGCATGGCGGTCGCGCGGGATGACCTGAGTGGCCACAGGCTCGATGGTCAGGCCCATCTTTTCGGCCACATGGGCCTCGACCCGCGGATCGACATTGGCAAAGGTGCCGACGGCGCCGGAGATTGAGCAGGTGGAAATCTCGAACTTGGCCATGGCCAAGCGCTCCTTGGCCCGCTGGAACTCGGCATAGTGACCGGCCAGCTTGAGGCCAAAGGTGGTGGGTTCGGCGTGGATGCCGTGGCTGCGGCCTACGGTCGGGGTCAGTTTATGCTCCATGGCCCGGCGCTTGAGGGCGGCCAGAACCAGATCGACATCCTCGATCAGCAGATCGGCGGCGCGGCCAAGTTGAACCGAGAAACAGGTATCCAGCACGTCCGACGAGGTCATGCCCTGATGCAAGAACCGCGCTTCAGGACCGACAATCTCAGACACGTGGGTCAGGAAGGCGATGACGTCGTGCTTTACGACGCGCTCGATCTCGTCGATCCGGTCGGCATCCCAGATCGCGTTGCGACCCTTTTCCCAGATGATCTGGGCCGAAAGCTTGGGGATTACGCCCAGTTCAGCCATGGCGTCGGCGGCGTGGGCCTCGATCTCAAACCAGATGCTGTACTTGGTCTGCGGCGACCAGATGTCGGCGCATTCAGCGCGGGAATAGCGAGGGATCATGGTCGAGGGTCCGATCTGGCCTGTGCGGGCGTCTGTTGCCCGTTGGATGCGAGCCGCAGGCCCCCCCTGTCAAGACCTCGCATGATCTTAAGGGCTTTGCTTGGGTCCCATCAGATCAGAAAAAGGGCGCGAACCCGAAGGTCCGCGCCCCTGTAGGCTATTGGCCCGCTGCAGCCCGCTTAAGGTCTGCACCGAGGGTGCGCGAGCCTAAGAGATAGTGCAGGGCGGCCCACCCATAGATCAGCGTCACCGCCAAGATGCCGTAGCGTGTGCCTAGGGCACCAGCCGCATGGCAGGCTGCACCCACCTCAGCCGGAGCACCGACGATGGCCTTACCGCCGGGGCAGGTGGCAATAAAGGTGCCTAGATCGTTGGCGGCAAAGCTGTGCTGCACGAACAGGTCGATCACCCAGCCCGTAAAGGGAGGACCGGCGCCGAGGGCGATC
>Ga0304730_1003767_pt1 | contig 10108 bp, 21 predicted proteins | sample M_130628_MF_Meta_FD_190474 | JGI IMG/M metagenome (GOLD analysis project Ga0304730, IMG submission 190474) | Freshwater microbial communities from Lake Montjoie, Canada to study carbon cycling - M_130628_MF_MetaG (v2) (version 2) | ecosystem: Environmental > Aquatic > Freshwater > Lake | place... | reverse complement strand
TGTTAAAAAAGAGTATGAGCATATCAGTTTAGAAAATGTCACAAAATCATTATTGGAAATTAATCAAAAAATGGCTCAAGACATTTTAAACAATAATGCACCAAAAAAAGAAGATAAAGCATTATCTTCTAAACTTAAAATGGCTCAAGACATTAAACTTGGAAAAGTTGCAACCTTGCAAAAAGAACAGCAAAAAAGCAATATTGACAAGTTGAGAAAAGAAATTGAATCAATGCTTAAAATTGATTCGGGTAGATTAAACAAAAATAATGAGCCTATTTTTGAATGGTCAGTTGTAAAGCTTGATTTTGTTTACAGATGTTTACAGAATGAAGATAAAGTTAAAAAAGTATTAAGCTAACAAAGTTAAAAAAGTATCACTCAAGCCCACTTAATTGTGGGCTTTTTTTTGTCCAAAATTTGTCCACGAGTTCACTTTGTGAACTTCGTATGACCGTATCTATGACCGTAATAAAAAGAATGCCAAAGCCAAAGCCAAAGCATAAGCGATCGAACAAAGTTAACAGCTGTTAAGAATGTTCACGAAGTTAACTTCGTGGCTACATCTTTATATGTGATTATGTAAAGGACTTGACATTGTGTAGTATAACAGAGCATGGTTGTAATATAACACACCCTGTTATATTACTGAATAATCAATGACTTACGATTGTCCACCAATGGACTACCTGTTATATTACTGAATAATCAATGACTTACGATTGTCAAGTTTCAAGCAACATAAAATAAAATCTCTATATAAATCAATAACTTAATATAAAATAACAAAATAACACAGCTTTTCAAAAAACACCTCGAGCCGAAAATTTATTTCTACTTTTTTAACTTCGTGGCTAGTCTGATTTTATTTTTATTTGCCTTTATTCGTCTGGACGCGCAAGTGCCTTTTCTGTGTTATTTTGTTATATTACTGAATAATCAATGACTTAACGTGTTATTTTGGTTCTTACAATGTCAAGACATGTGTTATTTTGCTTAATAATCAATGACTTAGCGTGTTATAAAACGGTGTAGAGATGGACATTGTAAACATAAGAAAGCCTTATAAATCAATGACTTGATAAAATAACACAACAACCCCACAAAGTTAACAAAGTTTACAAAGTCAACCTATTATCCATCGACCAATCAAAACACCAAAAACCAATCACCTATCCGTTTATTTACAGGTGATTAAAAAGCCCGATGACCGATCCCCGAAAGCCAAAGTCACACCCTCAAACACACCTACACAAAACTTGACAAAGTCAACCACTATGCTATAATAAGAGAATGGGAAAGTAATTTATTGCCTACCATGTATAGATAAGTTTTTAAGTATTTATCAACCGAACATTCTTAACAGCTGTTAACTTTGTTCACTTCTTGAAAGGGTTAATTATGAGTAAGGCAGAAAAACAGCAATACTTGATTGACAAGCAAAAATGGATAGCAGAGCAGAATGATGAAGCCGAATTTATATGGGGTCACTTCTTTAATTACTGCAAGTCGTTTTATGCAGAAGGTGGAGTATATGGTGATGAAGTTCATGCGTCTGACTTTGAAATAGAAGTAGCTATCTGTGATGTGTTAGATAGGTTCGACCATGTGTTTGAAGGTGACAGCTACGATAGAGAGTTAGTAAGACACTATATCGAAACCAATCGTTCAGACAATAACTCACGCATGATATACCGAGCAGTGTATCAATCAATGGCACATGATGTGTCTGTTAATAAGGAGTTGGTATGGTAAGTATTTATGAATGGTTTATTTTAGGTGCATTAAGTGTGGTTGTATTCGCACTATATGTGTATGTAATGTGGTTCGATAATGGAGATGCAAAATGAAAATCAAAGGAATATATAAAGGTTATGATAGAGAAGTATATCTATCAGAGTATACAACAATCCCAAGAGAGCATTACAGACGTTTACGCTTTTGTGCAGTTGTGTCTGTGGGTATCAATGTCTTTTTACTTCTTGTTATGGTTTTAAGATGAGAATAAAACAAGTCAAAGAGTATGTGAGCAATCAGCTTAAGAACTATCGTGTCAGCGATATGCTAGATAACTTTAGTGATGATGAGTGGAACGCTATGCATAGGCAGATTACCCAAACTAAACCTTGGGAATTAGAACGCAGACTGATTGACTTTGCCGTCATGGAGTTAGACAAGTTTAGGTATGTGTTATATACTGAAAGACACTATGAAGATTTACTCATAGACAAGGCTTGTATTGAGTGCTTGCGTTATGAGAATTTATGTTGTCAAGAAAGGCGTTACTATGTCAGACGCCCACAAAGTTAACGAAGATACCCGTATGGAAGATATGGAAGTATTGCCGAGTGAAATTAAAGACTTACTTATCACTTGGTTATTTAAGTTTGGGCATAAAACTATACCCCAAAATACTGCGTGGGATTATTTAGATAATGCCTATCTTAACTATGATATTGATGCAACCTTAAATGCATGTTGTGATGCAAAATACATATGGCGAATAGAATCAGCTAAAGGGTATGAATATGTAACAGGTATAAGATATCAGTTGCTTGATGATGGGGTAGAATTTTTAAACGAAGGAGAAAAGTATGATAAGTAAAGCTATGCAAGAAAAGTTGATAGAGACGCACTTTGGCGTTAAAGATTTAAGTCGTGTTGATACTAATGAATTGAAAGGCACGATAAGAGTATTTAAACAAGTGGGGATAAGTGTAGGTGATACTATCGTGTGGAATTTAATTGAAGAGGAACTAACAAGGAGGAAAGTATGAGCAACAAGATAACAATAGTAATAAGCATTAACTCTGATACTGTGTCTCGGTTTTTGTTTGATGACTACATAAGTGCTTGTGCTGACGCAGGTTTGATGATAAGGTATGAGCCGTATACATCAGATATGTATGCAGAACTCAATGAAAAAGCGCTTGACATTGAGAGGCAACAGGCACTTACAGAACTTGAAAATGAAATCTTAAACAATACCTGTATCAATGGGACTTGTGAGGACTAATATAAAGGAGAAAAATATGAAACAAATCAATACTATCGTGAGCATCGTCACATTCTAATAGCCTGTCGGCTATAACTTAACTCGTAAAAACAAATATAAAGGAGGTCAGTATGATTGACCAAGCTTTGCTTTGTCTCGCCACGACCATATACATGGAGTCAGCAACTGAGCCACATCAGGCGCAAATTGCAGTAGGCTATGTGTTGATGAGGCGAGCCGACTTTGATAAAAAGAATGTGTGCTTTGAAATGAAACGACCATATCAGTTTAGTTGGTATGGGATTACACAACCACCTTCGGTTATCCGACAACATTATTTTGATATAGCGTATCGTGTATTGCATAGGTTAGAAGTAGACTATAGCTATGGGGCAACAAACTTTCATGATACAAGTATAAGTAAACCGAAGTCATGGTTTAGGTTGCAACCTGTAGTAAAGTGGAGTAATTTAATTTTTTATAAACGAGGAGAAATGTATGCAAGTAATAATTGAATTGAATGATGACCAAGTAGATGAAGTATTGGTTGAAGCGTTAAAGAGTGGGTATCAAGTTAACCTAAACTTTCCCGAGGAGCCAAACTTCTATGAGATAAGCCAAGCGTTTAGAACTTTGCTTGCTTATTACATGGGCGATAAAGAGTGTGCCAAATATCTACATGCTAGGGCTAAGGTTCGTAAAACTTATAACTCTAAGCGTTTAGTTGAGGCTAACAATGGACTTTAAAAATAACACAACACTAGAGGTGGTAGCGCTCGCTATTATTGTAGCTAGTATGATGACATTTATTGGAGGAGTGATTAAATGTCTTTACCTTTTACTTACGCTATTGTAGATGATGACGGCGATATCATACGCAAGTATAGATGGAATGTGCGAGAGGCGAAGTGGCATAAAGATCAAGGGAGTAATGTCATTAAGATAGAAGTCATTAAAGAAGTAGAGGTAGATGCTATGTCTTTAGTAGGGGAGTGTTTGTTTTAAATGTATACCAAGCTAGATGATTGGCGTCATGCCCACAAAGTTAACGAACTACTACAGGATAAACCTACTGCTACCATAAAACATATCAGTAGTGTGTTAGGACTTTGTGATACGCGACTAAACTTTTTACACAAAGAAGGATTAATTAACATAGAACATACCAAGAGGAGATTTACCAATGACGCAAAAACAGATGAACCTATTTGCGAATAATGCAAATTGGGAAAAGATAAGAGAGAACAAATTCTTTACAGGAAACTATTCTCATTTCAATACACCACGCACAGAGTTAGAGGCTATGCGTAAATCAATGACACGCACATGGAACTATCAAACAAGAGAATTTCTATGACACCCAAAGTTAACATAATTAAATCGTTTTTAATAAAGTGGATAATACTACATGGTGATACATGGGTGTCGCATCAAGACGCCTTCGAAGATGATTACATAGAATTTGATATAAGTAGGGGTAAAAAATACATAGAAGAAGAAGACCAATTTCTTGTAGATAAAGATAGATGGGGAAGTTATTATAGATTAACCAAGAAGGGAAGGAAGTATGCAACATTGTAAGCATTGTGATAATGACATAGCTGACGCTAGGTATGCGTTAGGTTATAAGACTTGTCTGTCTTGTGGTGAACAAGAGGCTCGGTCATACAAGCATTGTATTGTCCCGATGCCCAAGTCAAATTACATCGTTGTAACTGATCTAGAATTGCTTAAAGGACTCAATAGTTCGCACAAAGGCAAGTAATTTTTTTTGTCATAAAACTTGACAATGTCAACCATTGTGGTATAATATTAGAATAGAATTGTAAAGTAGTAAATGTAGTAGTTGTAGTATGTTTATCAACCGAACAAAGTTAACAGCTGTTAATAATGTTCATCTTTCGAAAAGGAGTAGCATCGTGCAAAATATCTTTCCAAATAAGTCGGAAAAAGAAACACTACTGACGCAGTTAAATCTGCTAGGTGCAAAGCATGTGTATGTAGAGTTTAGAGGTGGAGGTGATGAAGGGCAAATAGAAGGTGTCTATTATAGAGATAGAAATGATGATGTTCACGATATACCTAGTGACATGATTGCTTGGACACAGATTGCCTATGGTGATAAAACCCTTGAAACAAAACAGATGTCGTTATATGACGCACTTGAAGACTTATGTAGTCGTGCATTAGATAACACAGGGTTGGATTGGTATAACAACGAAGGTGGTCAAGGTGAGTTTACGATTGACTTTACTGAAAGCCCTCCAAAGATAAGCTTGAATGTCGGTATCAATCATATGTCAACAGATGATTATACCTATGACATGGACGAAGAGGAGGACGAATAATGAATACTCATTTTCATTCTAAAACATCTGTAAAGAAGTGGGGTGGTGTTGAAGCTGACTACCAACCTATCCATGATTGGTTTGATGCAACCAAAGAATGTTTTGCTGATGCAAGACATAGGGCTATTCGTCATCACTCACAAGGTATCTTTGAATGTGAAAGACAATTCGGGTTATTCATTGTGAATAGTGAAGGTCGGGAAGTTCCTACAAGACTTATCGGTGAACAACATGTTAAAGAAGATTGTGGTGGGTGGATACCTAGCATGCAAGATTGGCTTATTAACATGAAGTTTGTTAGTTGGATGAATCGTGGTTATGACTTAAAGGAAGGGGAATAACATGGGCTTTCATATCAATGTATATAACATGCCTCGCTTAGAAACATATGACAAGGCAAGAGAATACTTTATCAAAACCACAGCTGTGCGTGGTGAAGACCAATCTATTCGTAGGCTAGGTGATAGATACGAGAAAGAGAAATGGTTGCGTCAAGAAATACAAGACGGGATTGAAGTTTATATCGCAGGATATTATGATACTCCGTTAGTAGCATTTTATCCAACACACAAAGAGATAACGCTAGGTGGTTACCCATCAGTCAGCACTCAATACTTTGTAGAACGACTAGGCAGATTAAATTTAAATTCGTTTGAGCATAAACGCTACGTGCCTGCACCATTTACAAAAAGCCCAATGGTAAAAAATCATCAGATTGAATGTTTTATTAATCAGCTTGGTGATAAGTTTTATATGAACGCTGACGATTGGTATAAGTTAGATTACGACAATCAACCACTCAACCCCGAACAGTTTGAAACACCCGTTGAGTATAAATTTGATGCAAGTCAAATGCGTGACTTGAGAAAGCCCTATAAAACTTTACTAAAGTATATAGACACTATGCTGAAGTTAAACAATGAAGGTATGGAAAAAAATAATGATATAGATAATCAAATCCGTGCATATGAAGGTGGTATTTTAGAATTCCTTGTGCAAGAAAGTAATATGTATCAAGGATATTATCATTTAGTAAATCGAACACAATCATACCGATGGTCAAATAGTAATCGTATGTATTATTCCAATATGGGTATGGTCAAAAGATATTTGGATAAGCTAATTAAATTATCTAATCCACAAGTTTTAGTAGAAGTAAAACCAACGAACAAAGTTAACAACTGTTAATAATGTTCATAACATCAAGGAGAGAGCAACATGCAACAAGAAATCAGTTTGAAACAAGCAGAAGAACTAATTGCAACAGTAGGTCGTAACGTTACTATCCATATGCGTGGTCAACCAGGCATTGGCAAGTCATCAATACTTAAAACTTTGGCGACAAGGTTTCCTAACCACACACCTGTGTATATTGATTGTGCAGACTTAGACTTAGGTGACTTAGCTATGCCTGCCATGAACCATACTACCAAGACAACCACATTCTATCCGAATGAAAGGTTTGCTATCCACGAGGATAAGCCTGTCATCATCATGCTTGACGAGATTACTAAAGCTAGTGAACCCGTTAAGAATATGTTATTGCCTGTCATGCTAGAGAGAAGACTAGGTTCGGTTAAGTTTCATCCCGACTCAATCGTTTACTCTACAGGTAATCTTACAACCGATGGTGTAGGTGACACTATGAAAGCCCATGCCAAGAACAGACTGACATCGGTCACCATTCGCAATCCTAATGATGACGAGTGGGTTAATTGGGGTGTCGACAACGGCTTAGCACCCGAAGTATTAGCGTGGGTCAAGCAGTTTCCTCATTCATTGGCTTGTTACACAGACGAAGCACAGAAAGAAAACATGTATATCTACAATCCTCGCAAACAACAAGATGCGTTTGTATCACCTCGTTCGTTAGAGAAAGCATCATTCATTGTTAAACAAAGACATATACTCGGTGAAGATACTACGATGGTAGCCCTTACAGGCACTATCGGTGAGTCAGCATCTCGTGACATGTCAGCTTACTTTAGTCTAGCAGATGGACTACCTACTAAGGAAAGCATCTATCAAGAACCCGAGAAAGCTATGTTGCCTAGCGACCCTGCGGCTCGTGTCATTCTCGTCATGCGTGAACTCATGACAATCACAGACAAACATATGGATGCGTGGTTGACTTACTTACAAAGATTGCCTATGGAAATACAAGCATTGTTTGCAGTCAACATCATGGCATCGTCTCGCAAGGCAGTAGCCGCGACTAACAAGACGTTCATTGATTGGGCAGTTAAGAATAACCAATACTTCTAGGAGGATATATGACGGACGAATTTTTAGATTGGCTTAATCAATGCCCTAACCAATGGTTAAGGCTTGAAGATACAGAAGGCACTGTTACATATATGTTTTATAAGGAGAATGATGATGGCACTAACGAGTGAGCAAAGAGTTACGAAGTCCCACATAGCTATAATGCGTAGCAAACAATTCTGTATGTTTGCAGGCGTGTTATCGGTGGGCAAGGTAAACTTTACAAAGGACTTACCTACAGCCGCGACCAATGGTCGTGATGTAATGTATAACCCCGAGTTCATTGATACTATGAATGACAAGGAGTTAAACTTTGTCGTGTTACACGAAGCCTTGCACAAAGCATTTCAACATATGCATCTGTGGAAGAAGTTGTGGGTTGAAAGTCCACAGCTAGCAAACATGGCGGCTGACTATGTAGTGAACAACACTATACATGAAGCTGATGAATACAATGAAATAACTTCGATGCCATCATCTGCATTGTTTGATAAGAAGTATGCAGGTATGACGACAAGGCAAGTGTTTGATTTACTTAAGAAAGATAATGAAAAGAATGGAGGTCAAGGTGGACAAGGTGGTCATGATACACATGATTGGGAAGGTGCTGAAGCTTTGTCTGAGGAAGAAATTAAAGAGACCGCCAAGCAGATTGATCAAGCGTTACGTCAAGGTGAAATTATCCGAGGCAAGATGCAAGGTAATAAGAACAGAAGTATCAATGAGTTACTAGAACCTAAGGTAGATTGGCGTGAACAGTTGCGTGAGTTTGTCAATGCAACATGTCGTAACAAAGATAAGACTACATGGAAACGACCACACAAACGTTTCTTAGGTCAAGATATCTATATGCCTAGTCTTATAGGTGAGTCTATAGGTAAATTAGTTATTGGTATTGACACATCAGGTTCTATTGGTGACAAAGAACTATCCGAGTTCTTAACCGAAGTTGTAGCTATATGCGAAGATGTATCCCCTTCAAGTATAGAGTTGTTGTATTGGGATACGGAAGTTGCAGGACACGAGACATACAATCAAGGCGACTACAAAGCATTGGTTCAGTCTACTAAACCTGCAGGGGGTGGTGGCACTCATGTTGGATGCGTCAATCAGTATATTCAAGATAAGCGTATCGAACCCGAGGCTGTCATTATATTAACAGATGGTTATGTAGAAGATGATTGGGGAGGTAGTTGGGGTTGCACACCTACACTATGGGCAATTACAACTAAATACAATACATCACCACATGGTAAGACAATTCACATTGATAGATAACCGAACAAAGTTAACAGCTGTTAATAATGTTCACAACATAAAGGAGAGAGAAAGTGGCAACATATTTAAGACAAGAAGTAGAGCAGTATACTAAGTCGATTACTATGGAAATAGATTTTAATTTGTTTAGTGATAGGCAGATTAAAAACATAGTAAGACAAGTTCGTAATGGAAGTGTATCTACAGGTAGAACAATGCCTTCAGCAGTAGCTAGGTGGTTGATTAAAAAATATCCTATGCCTCACTTCCGTTTTAGTAGATGGTATTCTTCATGGAAAGACATCCCAAACGGTCACTCTTTCTTTGAAACGCTTAAAAATGTAGCATCATTAGCTAAAATTAGTGGAGATTCTTATGACGGACGCCACATAGAAAACGATCTTAATACAGCAAGCAAGCAACATCCGTCAAGTGAAATAAGAATGTATACCTACGATAAAGAAATGATAAAAGTTTTAAAGAATGCTATGAAAATTGATAATGTTGTTGAGGGCGAACTAAAAGAGTTTTTAGATAAGTTAGAAAATAAAACTCTTGGTTTGGTTGCTGTTAAATTTCAAGAGTTTGCAGATAGTTATTAACATTAAGGAGAAAAACATGAAAGAGATTCAAATACATCAAAATCTAACAAAAGTGGCAAAAAGTATAGTAGTAAACATTGATATAGGTAACCTTACTAAAAATCAACTAAAGAGAATAGCTAAGCAAGTAGAAAATGGTTATGCAACAAGTGGTGATGCCACAACATCATATATGACTAGAAGTATATTGCGTGAATATAAAATTCCACATTTTATTGTGGGTAATGAAAGCAATAGTTATATTACATGGCAAAATATACCTTCCAACCATCCAATATTTGATGAGTTAGCAGGCGCAGTTGCACTCACAAAGTTAACTGTTCCCGAACACGATCATCAAAAAGAACGATTAGAACAAGCTATAAAAAAATGGGATCGTATTTTATTAGAACGTCCAACAACAGGTAATTTTGATTTGTATGAGATTGATTATATGATTAGAGACAAAGTTCATGCTGTTGGCAGACTTAAAATAGATAAAGACCACAAAGTGTATGAGTTCTTAAAGGTTTTACCTGATATGAAAACGTTCCCTTTACTTCTTGGTCAAGGACAAAACGAGTATTCATATCCTTTACCATATGAAGAAAAAGATGAAGATGAGGATGAATACTATGCCTAAACCTAAAAGCGTAAACATA
>Ga0304730_1003763_pt1 | contig 10110 bp, 7 predicted proteins | sample M_130628_MF_Meta_FD_190474 | JGI IMG/M metagenome (GOLD analysis project Ga0304730, IMG submission 190474) | Freshwater microbial communities from Lake Montjoie, Canada to study carbon cycling - M_130628_MF_MetaG (v2) (version 2) | ecosystem: Environmental > Aquatic > Freshwater > Lake | place... | reverse complement strand
GAATGCGTGGTCCTGGTGAATCTCAAATTGAAACGGATAGAAGGATTATTCAAATGCGAATTTCCCTAATGAAAGAACGTTTGAAAGATATTGACAAGCAAATGGGAATTCAACGAGGAAATCGCGGGCAATTGGTGCGTGTTGCTTTAGTTGGGTACACAAATGTTGGGAAAAGCACTGTGATGAACTTGCTTTCAAAGGCGGATGTATTTGCAGAAAACAAACTATTTGCTACGCTGGACACTACCGTTAGAAAGGTCGTAATTGAAAACATGCCCTTGCTCTTGACGGATACAGTTGGTTTCATTCGAAAATTACCGAAGCAATTAATGGAATCCTTTAAATCTACTTTAGATGAGGTCCGGGAAGCTGATTTATTGATTCATGTACTTGATATTTCTCACCCTAATTTTGAAGATCATTTTAATGTGGTCAATGAAACATTAAATGAAATTGATAAAACTGAAAAACCTACAATTATTTTGTTTAATAAAATTGATGCTTATCAATCCCCCAAGAATGACGATCTTGTTGAAGATTTAGTAGAAATCACAACTTTAGAAAGTTTAAAAAAGTCTTGGATGGCAAAAATGAATAAGACAAAATGTGTATTTATTTCTGCTCAAGAAAAAGAAAATGTGGAAGAATTAAAGTCTGTCTTGTATGAAGAGGTGAAGGCCATATTTCGTATTCGATATCCCTATAATGACTTTTTGTTTTAGTTAAAAGTCTTAATCTTGGTCCTTTAAAAAAGGAAGATTTCCGCGAATTATATTTAAATCCTCAATAGAAAGAATAACACTTTGTATTTCTTTAGATTCTGATTTTAATTCCATAGTGTTACCATTTGGGTCACAAATAGATGAATCTCCAGAATAAAATAAATCTTTTCCATCAAATCCAATTCTATTTGCTCCAATTACATATGCTTGATTTTCGAGTGCTCTAGCTTTTAAAAGTGTAGTCCAATGTGCTATTCTTTTCTCAGGCCAGTTTGCAACATAAAGAAGTAGGTCATATGAAGGTTTTTCGTCAATAATATGATTACGACATAGTTCAGGGAAACGTAAATCGTAGCAAATTTGAAGATTAATATTCCAGCCTAAATAAGAAACGATTGTTTGTTTTTTTCCAGGAGTATAATGATTATGCTCTCCTGAAAGCGTGAACAACTTTCTTTTATCGTAATGGGATACATCCCCATTTGGAGACACAAAAACTCCACGATTGTAATCTTTTCCATTCTCTGAAATCATTAGAGATGTATAAATCGCAGTATTTCTTTTATTTGCCCAAAACTTTAAAAAATTGACGCTCTCAGATTTCCCCCATTCTTCGGCTAACTGTTTTGAGTTCATGCTAAATCCTGTATGAAAAAGTTCTGGTAAAAGAACAAGATCTGAATCTATCATTTTTTCAAAAAGCGTATTGTACAAACTATAATTTGCGGACTTATCTTCCCAAATTTGATCAACCTGAAAAATAGTAACTCTTAAATTTTGCATAAGCGCTCTGTTGCTGAAATAAGTGTTTGCTCATCTTTTGCAAAACAAAAACGTATTAATTTTTGATCATCTTGATTTGCATTAAATACAGACAAAGGAATCGCCGCCACCCCAAATTCTTTTATCAAACGCTTACTAAAATCAAGGTCGTTTTCACTTGATATAGATTTATATGAAGCTATTTGAAAATAGGTTCCGTCGCAGGGAAATAATTCAAAACGACTACTTTTCATTTTTTCTCTGAAAAAGTCCCGCTTTATTTTATAGAAGTCGCCTAAGGATTCTACTTTTGTTACTTTCAAATAATCACTTATACAAGCTTGGACCAGACTATTTACTGAAAAAACTAAAAACTGATGTACTTTTTTTATTTCTATCATTAATTTTTCTGGAGCAATTATATATCCGATTTTCCAGCCTGTAATATGGAATGTTTTTCCAAATGAAGAAACAACTACAGATCGATCTCTTAAAATCTCTGATGCATTAACAGAAAAATGAGCTTTTTCAAAGGTTATAAATTCATATACTTCATCCGATAAAACAGTTAAATTCGGGTGTTTTAAGATTAGTTTTTCTAGTAAATGAATGTCATTTTCTGACCAAACTGATCCACTTGGATTATGTGGATTATTTGTTATAATTAAGCGTGTTTTATCATTTGTTTGCTTAAATATATTTTCCCAATCTGGCAGAAAAGAGGCATTTAAAGGAATTCTTATTGGCTTAGCTCCTGCAAGAATAATCGGTGCCTCATAGCAATCATAACTTGGATCTAAAATAATAACTTCATCATCTTTGTGAACTAAAGCTTGAATTGTTGTGAAAATAGCTTGAGTTGCTCCTGCAGTAACCAAAATATTTTCTGTTGGATTTAAATCCCTTTTATAACATTTATGAACCAAGTTTGAAATCCCTTCTAATAAACTTGGTAGTCCCGCCATTGGGGCATATTGATGAATATTCGCCCCTGCATTTTTCTTTATTAATTCTATTAAGATTTCATCCGTAGGAAAGTTTGGGAATCCTTGAGAAAGATTTATTGCATTATAATCTCCTGCCATTTTTGACATAGTAGTGAAGATAGTAGTCCCAACATCTGGTAATTTTGATAACATTCTCTAAAAGTACAAAATCTCTTTGTTTTGGAAACTTAGATGTTTTCCAATTTAAAAAAATATGCAAAGAAATCAACAAGGTTTATTACCTATAACTAACTTAAATTTTTTATTATTTTAAATTATTTCAATGGCAAAACATAAAATCATTTAAGCATTACTAATTCTTAATCATTCTCAGTGTTTAGCTATTATTTTCTTGCTTTACAATAGAGACTTATTTTTTTAATGGAATTACACTTTTTTTATCCCAATAATTTCTTTGGGTTTTTTAGGCTAGTCTCTTTTAAATGAAAATTCCCCGCCTCCTTGTTTTAAAATTAGCAGATTTTTCTCAGGTATAAATTGTATTTCCACACCAGCAGGAGAAAATTCAAAACTATCTTTTCCAATTAACTCTAAAGTAAATGAAGGTTGTCCTGTTGCTTGAGCAATTAGGGAGAGAGAATCTTTTGTGATACTAATTTTTATTGGTATTTCAGGATTTGCATAAGAGCCCAGGTATTTATCTAAATCCGCAGATGTTAATGCTACAGCATAAAAAGATGGTAGTGAAAATGACTTATCAAAGCAGTCGCTTAATGCTGCAATAGCAATATCATTATTATTAAATCGTGAACCGTTTGATGTCAAAGCAATTGAAATCTTTTCCTCTGGGAATGTATAAAGAAAAGAACTAAATCCATCAATGCCACCGGTGTGACCAAATCCTTTTTTATCGTAAAATGGGACAGGAAAAATACCCATTCCATACCCATCTTCAAATTTCATCATTTGTTCTAAACTTGCAGTATTTATTATTTTTCCTTCAAATAATTTAGTTATAAAAAAAAGCAGGTCTTCTGTCGTAGAAACAATACCTCCAGCGCCTAGTGAAACAGAAGAGTGAGTCTCGTTTTCAAGCTCCCACTTTCCAGAAAAACGATAGGAAGCACACTCATTTTTTGCTAGCTCCAGTTTCTTTCCGAAATAAGTATTTTTTAATCCCTGTGGCTGAATAATTTTTATATCTAAAAGTTCTTCATACGATTTTTTATAAATTTTTTCAAGAATAAAGCTCAATAAAATATAGTTTGAATTACTATATTCTGCCTTGCTATTTGGTTTAAAATCGCTTCCACTTGCTTGAATGATTTCAAGCATTTCTTTTTGAGATTTTAATGTAGTATAATAGTTAAAATAGCTTGTATCATTTGTATAGTTATGAATGCCGCTGCGGTGATTTAACAAATTCCCGATGCTTATTTCTTTAGCACCAGTAATTTTTGGAAAAAAGCGATTGATGTTCTGTTTTAAGCTTAATTTATTCTCTTCAATTGCTTGAAAAATAAGACAAGCAGTAAACATTTTAGAAATGGATCCAATACGGTATTTTGTTAGATTATCAGAAGATTTTCCACTAGCTAAGTCTACTTTTCCTATTGTCTTGCTGTAGATAATTTTTCCATTCTCTGAAATGGAAAGCGAGCCCATAAAACGATTATTTTCGTCAAGAATTTGAAATAAACTATCCAGCGCAATAAACTTTTGTTCTTGTGCAAAAGAGGTAACTGAAAACAGGACAAAAAGAATGGAAAAAAAAGAACGAGATTTCATTTACACAAGTAAATTTAAATAAAAATCAGCGAATCAGGAATTGGAATTTGTGAATATTTTTCAATGCTATACTCGTTCCTCTGGCAACTGCGCGAAGTGGGTCATCGGCAATATGAACTGGAAGTGAAGTTTTTGCACCAATTCTTTTATCTAAACCTCGCAACATTGAACCACCACCGGCAAGATAAATACCTGTTTTGAAAATGTCGGCAGATAACTCTGGAGGAGTCATTTCTAAAGCACTCATAATTGCCTCTTCAATTTTTGCAATCGATTTATCTAAAGCATGTGCAATTTCTGTATAAGAAACCATAATCTCTTTTGGAACTCCTGTCATTAAATCCCTACCTCTTACCGCATAATCTTCAGGTGGATTTTCAAGTTCTGGTACCGCAGCACCAATTTCAATTTTAATTTGTTCTGCAGTTCTTTCACCAACAAGAATATTATGTTGTCTACGCATGTATTCTTCAATATCATTTGTAAAATCATCTCCTGCAATTCGAATTGATTTATCACAAACAATTCCTCCCAAAGCAATTACTGCAATTTCAGATGTGCCTCCACCAATATCGATAATCATATTTCCCATTGGCTCTTCTACATCAATTCCAATTCCAATTGCTGCAGCCATTGGCTCGTGTATGAGGTAAACTTCTTTTGCTCCAGCATGTTCTGCAGAATCTCGAACAGCACGTTTTTCTACTTCGGTTATCCCTGAAGGGATACAAATAACCATACGCAAACTTGGCTGAAATAAAGTTCTTCCTGGATTAATCATTTTTATCATTCCACGAATCATATGTTCAGCACTTGCAAAATCTGCAATTACTCCATCTTTTAAAGGACGAATAGTTTCTATTAACTTATGTGTTTTGCCATGCATTTGTTGCGCTTTTCTTCCAATCGCAACAATTTTCCCTGTTTGTATATCTTTAGCAACAATTGAAGGTTCATCGACAACAACCTTATCATTCCAAATAATTAGTGTATTGGCAGTTCCTAAATCAATTGCAATTTCCTGTGTTAAAAAACTAAAAAATCCCATGTTTATTTCTTCTTACTTTTTGTGTGATTTATGCAGGTAAAACGCATTATGATAGCGATAAATTGCATGCAAATGTAAATATACAAAAGTTAATGTTTAAAATGTCGAATTCCTGTAAAAACCATTCGCATTTTTTCTTTGTTGCAATAATCTATTGATAATTGATCTTTTAAAGATCCTCCAGGTTGAATTACCGCATCTATTCCTTCCTTATGCGCAATTTCTACACAATCTGGAAATGGAAAGAATGCATCGCTTGCCATCACTGCGTTTTTAAGGTCGAATTGAAATGTTTTCGCTTTATGAATAGCTTGATTTAAGGCGTCAACTCGAGAAGTTTGCCCTGTTCCACTTGCGAGTAATTGCCGGTTCTTAACAAGAACAATTGTGTTAGATTTTGTATGCTTCACTAATTTATTCGCAAATAGCAAATCAACGATTTCATTTTCTGAAGGTGCATTTGTTGTTTTTACTTCTAGGTCATCTCGACTTTCAGATTTTTCATCACGGTCTTGCACTAAAACACCATTCAGAATAGTTCTAAATTGCCGCTTTGGTAATTTTACTTCTTTTTGAACTAAAATAATTCTATTTTTTTTAGATTTCAGTAGTTCAAGACCTTCTCGATCATATCCTGGGGCAATTAACACTTCGCAGAAAAGCTCATTAATTAATTTTGCCGTTTTTAAATCAATTTTGGCATTTGAAATAAGTATTCCACCAAATGCACTTACTGGATCTGCTTCCAATGCTAAAACATATGCTTCTTCGATACTTGGTCTTGTAGCAATTCCGCAGGCATTATTGTGTTTTAAAATTGCAAATGTTGGACCTTCATTTTTAAATTCTTCAATAAGGGCAACTGCTGCATCCACATCTAATAAATTATTATATGAAAGTTCTTTTCCATGTAATTTATCAAATACAGCATTTAAATTCCCATAAAATTTACCTTTTTGATGTGGATTTTCCCCATATCTTAGTGTCTCGTAATTGGAAACACTCTCTTTGAAATAAGTCGTGTCTTCACCTGCAAAATATCGATGAATCAAAGTGTCGTAATGAGAGGAAACATGAAATGCTTCAGCGGCGAATTTTTTTCTTTGTTCATAGGTAGTAGCACCGTTTTGATTTTTTAGGAGCTCTAGCAATTCAGAATAAAAGTTTACAGAAGGAATAATCACAACATCTTGGTAATTTTTTGCAGCAGCTCGAATTAATGAAATTCCACCAATATCTATTTTTTCAATGTTTTCTTCGTGACTTCCACCAGCTGCAACAGTTTCTTCGAAAGGATATAAATCTACAATAACCAAATCAATTTCGGGAATTTCATGTTTTTGGATTGCTTCCTTATCACTTTCTAGGTTGCGTCTGTTTAATATACCTCCGAAAATCGTAGGGTGCAGTGTTTTTACTCTTCCGCCAAGGATTTCAGGAAAATTTGTAAGCGATTCAACAGAAACAACGGGGACTTTTAAAGATTCTATAAAGGACTGTGTTCCGCCAGTTGAATAAATAAGCACCTTATTTTTATGGAGTTCTTGAACAAGTTCCGCTAAGCCCTCTTTATAGTAAACAGAAATAAGTGCTGATTTGATTGATTTTAAACTGCTCATGGAAAGTAAAAATGAAGAGTAAAATTAATATAATTTTTTGCTTTTAGTTTCCAATTATCAATTTTAGAGGAATTATTTTGTGCTTGTTAATAGCTTAAAAAATAATTTGGTAGCAATACTTGTAAAAACAGAAAAAATCTTTAAATTTGCTCCCCCTATCAAAGGGATTTTCTTTTAAACGTAAAGAAGATGTTTTGAAATATAAGCGAGAGTAGCTCAGTTGGTAGAGCACGACCTTGCCAAGGTCGGGGTCGCGGGTTCGAATCCCGTCTCCCGCTCGTCGATTGCTCGAGTGGTGGAATCGGTAGACACGCCGGACTTAAAATCCTGTGCCTGTATGGGCGTGCGGGTTCAAGTCCCGCCTCGAGTACAAAGCCCTAACTTAATTGTTGGGGTTTTTTGTTTTTATGAAACTTGTCAATTGGCTTCCACCTTTGACTTGTAGCGAAATCTCAAATACTTTATTGTATTTGGGATTTTTTTATTCGCAATTCTTCTTCCGAAATGTTTTACAGGAGCCTCTTTAAAAGTTTTTCTACAGGATTATTAATGTAAAATAATCAACTTCTTACTTGTAGAAAGTCCTTCCATTTTTAAATTAATGAAATACGAACCTGAAGGTAAGTTATCAGTATTTATTTGAAGAGATGATTCTATTAGCGTAAAGGAATCAAGTTGTCTTCCACTCAAGTCCATAAGCTCACATTGTGCACCAATAAGATTTGATTTAACACTTATCTCAATTTGTTGATTCCCTGGATTTGGAAATATTTTCCAATCAGAATTGCTTAATTCGTTTATGCCAACAGCAAGATTAAAGTCGTCAGAACTTATCGAACAATTGTACATATCTGTTATAATTACTGAGTAAACACCGTTTGATGTTGGACTATATGTTTGGCTTGTTGCACCAGCAATAAGGACACCATTTAGAGCCCAAGCAATAGAAAATCCTACTGGTACATTTGTTACAATTAAGTTACCATTTGTGCTGTTTGAAATTAGAGGTGAGGTTAATGGCGCACAAAAAACAACTGTCATCGTATCAGAAAAACTTACGCATCCAGATGGATTAATTGCAATTACACTGTAAACACCACTTAGAGATACAACGTGACTAGTATCATTTGCTCCAGAAATAGGACTTCCATTCACATACCACTGATATCCATAAGGAAGATTTGGTGTAGAAATTGTATTAGAAATTTCGTCGTACGAGATTAAGGGGTTTGGTGGATATCCATAGACATGAATAGTGTCTGCTGCAAGTACAACAGGGCTTGGATATATAATTTGATGATTTATTGTATAATTTATATTTGATGTTCCAGCGCCACAACCATTACAGCCATTAAAACTCATAGTATGTGCACCCATATAGTCGTCACCAAAAAATGGTATCTCTCCAAAAGATTCGTCAGCATCCCAAATTTCTATTATATAGGTGTTACCTTGGGTAAAATTGATATTCGTGTTCCAAGATACTGGCGGGTTTTGGTCGCCAATTGTAGTTGATTGATAAATTACGCTCCCATTTTGTTTGATTTTAAAATACGCATCAGCATTCTCGTAAGAGGGGAATCCCTCGCCATAATTATTCATATTATTAATAGTGACATTAGATAGTGTATAAATGTGTGTAGTATCTAAATTTCCCCAAGCTGTATAGTTAACAATGTAATCTCCAGGAGTTGTATATACTTGTGGAACAGGGTTTTGACTTGTAGAGTTATTTCCATTTCCAAAATTCCATTGGTAGGCTAAAAGCCCAGGATTATTATTTGTAAAACCTACTGTTATCGGAAAACAACCCGTAGGGCCTGTCATAGTAAACCCATTATTTGAGATGGTTGCATTACTTGGTAGGACCTCCATATAAATTTGAAAAGTAAATGGATACCCTTGTATAATCGTGAGATCTGCGATAACTGTAATTTCTACGGGATACATTCCGGGAAGAAGTGGTGTACCATAGACATTCACACAACCATTTTGATTTACTTGCGGATTGTAATCACAATTAGAAGCAACATTGTTGCATTGCCAGTTTAAACCAACAGGAAGTGAAACAGAAAGAATATTAAAATTAGTGAAATCATAGCCTAAGGTATCTAATGGCAACCTGAAAGTAACGTCAGTACTATAAGCTTGCCCAACAAATCCATCTGGCAAGGTATCGGGATAAATTCCTGTCTGTGTTTGTGAAAGATCTGGCGTACAAATTTGCTGTGCAAAATTGGAAAAAACAAATGCTAGAAAGAATAATAGTAGGTAGTTTTTCATCTCATATAAATTTAAAGTAGGTCTAAAGTAGTAAATTTATTTTACGGTACTTAAAATTTAAGAATAAGAAACTATTTATTTGTAAGATGAGTTAAGCTAATTACTTATCCGATGTGATAGCAGAGAACAAAAACTCTCGGTTCATGCGGGCAATATTTTCTAAGGAAATTCCTTTTGGACATTCTATTTCACAGGCACCTGTATTGCTACAATTTCCAAATCCTTCTTCATCCATTTGTCGCACCATGTTTTGAACACGTTGTTTTGCTTCCACCTTCCCTTGAGGAAGTAAGGCGTATTGAGAAACCTTTGCTCCAACAAATAACATGGCTGAACCATTTTTACACGTGGCAACACAGGCACCGCAGCCAATACAAGCAGCTGCTTCAAAAGCTTTATCTGCATCAGATTTTGGAATTGGAATAGTATTAGCATCAATCGTTTTTCCTGAGGTATTCACAGAAATAAAGCCACCAACTTGTTGAATTCTATCAAATGCGCTTCGATCTACAATTAAATCTTTTATGATTGGAAAGGCTGCAGATCTCCAAGGCTCGATGTAAATATTTTCCCCATCTTTAAATTTTCGCATGTGTAATTGACACGTCGTAGTTCCAGTTTCTGGACCATGAGCGCGACCATTAATATAAAGAGAGCAAGAACCACAAATTCCTTCACGGCAGTCGTGGTCAAATGCAACAGGCTCTTCTTTTTTAGTAAGAAGCTCTTCATTTAATTGATCCAGCATTTCTAAAAAAGAGCTATCTGTTGATACATTTTCCAAGGCATAAGATTTTAGTTCACCCTTTGCTTTAGAATTCTTTTGTCTCCAGATTTTTAATGTAATATTTATTGTTTTTGCTGCCATGTTTGTTGTTTTATTCAAAACAGTTTTTAATCTTATTTCGTTATCCAATTCCAGAATTTCTTATGAAGCGCAG
>Ga0304730_1003760_pt1 | contig 10115 bp, 10 predicted proteins | sample M_130628_MF_Meta_FD_190474 | JGI IMG/M metagenome (GOLD analysis project Ga0304730, IMG submission 190474) | Freshwater microbial communities from Lake Montjoie, Canada to study carbon cycling - M_130628_MF_MetaG (v2) (version 2) | ecosystem: Environmental > Aquatic > Freshwater > Lake | place... | reverse complement strand
GCACGGAAAAACATCTGCGGGAGCACACCACGGGCCGGCCGATCACCGATCCGACCGAACGCGCGAAGGCCGTCGGCGCCATCTGCGACGGCTTCTTCACGACGGTGCTGCCGGAACTGGTGCGGCAGGGGATCGTGACGCTCGCCGCAGCGTCTGCCGGCCACCAACCCGAAGCGACCGAGGTCGGGCGACTGCCTCGCGAGTAGTACCGCCACCCGGGCCCGCGACTTTCCGACAATTGGGGGGCTGCTCTAGCAGTTGACGGCCAGACTCTGAAACGCCTTAAAAATCGCGACGCGAGACGTTTTCCTACCGCAAAATCCGCTCCCTCCCATGAAACGATCGTAGTCTGACATCCGCTTGGATAGACTATTGATTCTCTAGGGATGTCGATGACCCCGCCTCAGAGCGAACATATGGCCACCGCCGACCGTCACCCGCGCACCGCGCTCACCTTCGAGGTCCATGCCCGCGACGACGGGAAGGTGGAGTTTGTTGGGTCCTTTCAGCCGGGAGAGCGGCTCACTGTGATCGTTATCCGGGAAGCCGCGCAAGAGTTCGATGATCTCGTCGCCGCCGCTGGCAGCACGCTCGACTTCTGGGACAATCCGCTCGACGACGAGGACTGGAATGCGGCCCCGGCAGGGTGACATTGTCCTGATTCCGGTGCCGTTCACCGATCTGTCGAGCCGCAAGCGCCGTCCGGTGATCGTTGTGTCGTCCGACACCTACAACTCCGCCGGCCCCGATATGATCGTCGTGGCGATGACGTCGAACCCATCGCCGACCCCCTGGTCATTTCGCATCGAGTCGACCGATCTGGAAGATGGCCGGCTCAACCGCCCCGGAACCGTCCGCGTTGATCGCATCTACACGCTTGCCCAGAGCCTTGCCGTGGTGCGGTTTGGCGCGGTGTCGCGCCACGTTCTCGACCGTATCCGCAGCATGCTCCGCGAGGTCATCGCGTGAATGATGAGCCGTGACGGGCCAACCCCCGGGCCGAGGCGGCCCGTTGATCAGATGTCGAACGTGATCGAACCAAGCAACATATCGCATCGAACAGGTGGGCGCGGAGGAAGTCCCGCTGGTCTGCCGCCTGTGGCGGCGATGGGAGTCGATCAACCAACCGTCGAAGCCGGTTTATGACCTCTTTCAGCCGGTCACGCGGCATCTGCCGCTGCCCGCTTATCGAGGTTGCACGGAGGGGGAGGGCGGCTCTATCCTTTCATCGATGATTGAAACGAAAAAGGTCCGGGCCTTCGTCGCTGAACTCGTACGCGAGTTTCATCCGCAGCGCGTCGTTCTTTTTGGGTCATACGCCGCTGGCAAGCCGCGGCCCGACTCGGACATCGACCTGCTTGTGGTCATGCCCCACCGTGGCGTTGGTGCCGAGCAGGCCGCCCGCATCCGTCAAAAGATCCACCCCGGATTTCCGCTTGACCTGGTTGTCCGCTCGCCAGCGGCCATCCGCCGCCGATTGAAAATGGGTGACGGATTCATTCGCGAAATTCTCGAGACGGGCAAGGTGCTCCATGAAGCCCGCGACCCGTGAGTGGGTCGGCAAGGCGGAGGCTGATTTTCTAAGCGCCTATCGCGAATATAGGGCGCGACACCGCCCCAATTTCGACGCGACCTGCTTCTTCACGCAGCAATGCATCGAGAAATACCTGAAGGCGCGGCTTATTGAGGCAGGCAAACCTACTCCGCGAACGCACGATCTGCCAGCCTTGCTCGACGCCGCCCTGCCGGTGGAACCGCTCTGGGAGGCCTTTCGCCTGCAATGCGACACGCTGACGAGCTACGCGGTCGTCTTTCGATATCCGGGTGAATCAGCCACTCGCGCCATGGCAAAAGCAGCTCTGGCCGACTGCCGATCGTTTCGTCGGGAACTTCGCCGGAGCCTCGGCTTGCGGGCGACGTAAGCGACATGAGACACGCACATCCCACGCCAAATAGCCGTGGCTGCGCACCCTTTTCATCGTTGCATCGAAACGCGTGTAGTTGATTTTGATTGACCGAGAGGATGTGATCCCTATGAATCGTACTTCTTCGACGCCGGATCTCGCAGCGTGACTCGGCCAACCCCCGGGCCGAGGCCGACCGTCGATCAGATGTCGAAGGTGATCGACCCAAGAGCCATCATGTCGATCTCCTCCTCGCCGTCGACCACGAACGACCGACGGCCCACCCCCACGATCGCATCCTCTTCCCCGCCCAGCCAGTCGGTTCGCCGGCCGAGCCGTGAGGCGGCATCGGCTCCCTTGAGCGTGCCGTAGACCGCCGGCAGGTGCACCTGGGCGTCGAACGCGTCCTTCACCACCATCCGCGCGGGCCGCCAGACGAGATCGAGCGGCCGCTCCGGCGGCGTGAATTCGATCAGCTCCACCCGACGCATCTCGATCCAGTAATACTTTCCGGTCTGCGTGAGCACCTCGAAGACCTCCGCCGTGATGTCGTCGAGATCACGGAAATCGGAAAACTTTCGCTCGCTCTCCTTGGCCAGCGTGAGTTTTCCGGCGAGGGCCGGCCGGGCCTTTTCGGCCCGCTCCACCAGCCGACCCGCCTCGGCCACCTTGCCCGCGCGGAGCAGCACGAAGGCCTCCAGCCGGTCGCGAACCTGCTGATCGGCGCCGTCGAGCAGTTCGGGAACACGGCCCTCGTCGTAGAACTGCCGCCGCGCCGCCTCGGCCCGCAGGAGATGACGGATCGGGATGGCCGATATCGCCGCGCGGGGCTCGACCGCGATCATAGCGTCGAACTGCGCATCGGCCCGGTCGTGCTGGCCCGAGAGGATCAACAGCTCGGCAAGCAGCCAGCGGGCCTCGAGATCCTTCGGCTTTGCCTTGACATCCGCGGTTGCGGCCTGGATCGCTTCATCCAAATTGCCCGTTGACAGGAGTTCTCCAGCCGTTGCCATCGTGTTGCCTCTTTCTCTGATTTCGAGTGCTGTGATTCCTAGCGTTTGTCGCCGCGTCGCACCATCGTGACGAGCCTGAGTGTCGCATCGAGCCGGTCGAGTTGGAAGTGGGGCTGGAGTCGCATGACCACACGGTAGACCCCGGCAGTGCCCGGCTCCTCGCGAACCTCGACGTGGGCCGCCCGCAGCGGCATCTTGGCCCGTGTCTCGGCCGACGCCTGGTCGTCGGGGGTGACGTATTGGTTTACCCACTCGGAGAGGAATCGCTCGCAGGTCGGCGCGTCGGTAAACGACCCCACTTTGTCCCGGGCGATCACCTTGAGATAGTGGGCGAACCGCGACACGCAGAGCACATACTGCAACATCGACGAAATTCGCGCATTCGCAGTGGCAATGTCCGAATCGTAGCGTTGCGATACATGGAGCGAGGCATTGGTATGGAACACCGCGCGGCCATCGGCCCCGGAAGCACAGAGGGGAATCAGGCCTGCCTGGTCGAGATCCATCTGCACCGGCTCGGTGACGAACACCTCGACCGGCCCCCGCGTGGCTGCGTCGTGGTCAAGCCCGGTGAAGCCGTCGACGGGCAGGCCCTCCACGACACCGCCCCCTTCCAGGCCCCGCGAGCCGCCTCGGATGTCGGCAAACCATCCCGACCGTCCAAACTCCCGGATGACGACGCCGGCTAGCGGCCAGATCGCACCGTTCCAGAGCCTCCCGGAGCCGTCGGCCCGGTCCGCCTCTTCACGATAGCGGAAACCCCGCCTTGCCCACGATCGCTCGTCGGCCGCCACACCATCCGGCCGGCCGATCCAGCCGTCGTAGGGCAGTCGCCCCAAAACCCGCGGCAGGGGCAGGCCGATGAACCTCGATTCCTCGCGGTCGCGCAGCGCCCGCCACTTCACGAAATCAGGGGACGACTGGTAGGTGTCGGGAACGGGTAACGTATCGAGCCGCTGGAATGTGTCGAGCCCCAAGAGCTCCGCTGCCGGGTTGACGAGCAACGGCGCGAAGGCCGCCGCGGAGACCTCGGCCAGTCCCGTCAGCAGACTGACGTCGTCGGGGTGGTGGCTGAACTGGTAGTCGGCCACAAGGAGGCCGTAAGGCGTGCCGCCCGCTGTGCCAAACTCCTCCTCGTAAATTTTCCGCCACATGGCCGAGCGATCGAACTCAACGGCATCCGAGCGGTCGCGTGCCAGTTCCCGTTTCGTCACCGACAGGAGCCGTATTTCAACCCGCGCCCGGCCGTCCGCGGCGTCGTTGGCGTCGACCGCCTGGCCGACCATCCAGGCGAGGCCCCGCCACGAAGACTCGAGTTGCTGAAACTTCGTGTGGTGCAGGATGGCGTCGAGCTGCCGCGACAGGGCCTCGTCGATGGCCGCGATATCCTCGCCCAGACGGACGAGCAGCACCGACCGCGACAGCCGCTCACCAACAGCCACGCGGCGGGCCGCCCACGCGCGAAGCGCCTCCGCGGAACTCTGCGCTGTCAGCAGATCAGCCAGACCCCGGTCATCCGTCGCGGCAGCCGCGATGTCGCGGATAAACGCCGACTCCGGCGACGATGGCCGCGGCCCTGAAGGCTCACGAAATGCCGCCGAAGAGACGCCCACCGACGCGGATGTGGAAGCCATTCAAGCCCACCTCTGCCGGCGGTTTGCCGGCGGTCCGCCGCCGCACCACCAGATAACCCATCGGATGACCATCCGATGACCATCCGATAACAACGAGCGTGCGAACAGACGTATCAACCGCCCTTTGCCGACGCCGGAATCTTCGCCACCATCCGCAGGCTGGCGGTCAGCTCTTCCAGTTGCAGCCACGGCCGCAGCCAGGCGACTGCATTGTAGCTGCCCGGAGCACCCGGAATCTCTTCCACCTTGATCTCGGCCTCGGCCAGCGGATAGCGGGCCTTGACCTCGTCGGACGGGTGCGGATCGGACGAGACGTAGTTGGCGATCCAACGCTTCAGCCACTCCTCGCAGTCCTGCCGCTCCATGAACGAGCCGATCTTGTCGCGCGCGATCACCTTCAGAAAGTGGGCAATCCGCGAGCTGGCCATGATGTACGGCAGCCGCGCAGAGATCGCGGCATTGGCCGTCGCCTCGGGCCGGTCGTACTTCTTCGCCTTCTGCGCCGTCTGAGCGCCGAAGAAGACTGCGTAGTCGGTGTTCTTGTAGTGGCACAGTGGCAGGAAGCCGAGCTTCGACAGCTCCGCCTCCCGGCGGTCGGTGATCGCGATCTCGGTGGGGCACTTGAGGGCCTTGTCACCGTCATCGGCTGTGAACACGTGGGCCGGCAGTCCCTCGACCTTACCGCCGTTCTCGGCGCCGCGGATCGCCGTGCACCAGCCGGTCTTGGCAAAGGCATCGGTAAGCCGGGCACCCAGCACGTACGACGCGTTCATCCACGAGTAGTTGTCGTGGGGCACCGGCTTGGAGTCGCCCTTCTCATCGAGTTCGACCTCTTCAAAATCGAACTCCTCGACCACCTTCGTGTTCTTGCCATAGGGAAGCCGTGCGAGCGACCGCGGCATCGTCAGCACCACGTAACGGGCATCGTCGGAGTCGCGGAAGCTCCGCCACTTCGTGTAGGTCTCGTCGAGGAAGATCTTCTCGAGATCGCGGGGCTTCGACAGTTCAGAGAAGCTGTCCATGCCGAGGAGTTTCGGCGAGGCGGCGGAGACGAACGGGCAGAACCCGGCGGCGGAGATCTGCGACATCTTGCCGAGCAGGTCGACGTCCTCGGGGTGGTTCGAAAACTCGTAGTCGCCGATCAGGGCGCCATAGGGCTCGCCGCCCGGGGAGCCAAACTCAGCCTCGTAGATCTTCTTGAAGATCTGGCTCTGATCGAACTCGACGGCCTTATCGAGATCCTTGAAGAGTTCCCGCTTCGAGATGTTCATAACGCGGATCTTGAGTTGGGCACCGGTCTCGGAATTCATCACGAGATGATGCATGCCCCGCCATGAGCCTTCCAGCTTCTGGAAGTCGGCGTTGTGCATGATCGCAGCCAACTGCTGCGACATCGTGGTGTCGATCGAGGCGATCGCCCGGTTGATCGTCTTCGTGATGCTCTTGTCGAACGCCACCGTTCCCTTGAGCGACTCTTCCACGAGGGAGCGGATGAGTTCGTCACGACGCGGCTTCTCCACCGCGCGGGGCATCATGCTGGTGATCTGGTCGAGCAGGCTTCCCCCTGCTGCAGCCGATGCCGCCTCAGGCTGCTTCGCGGATTCTCCGGCAGTACTCATGGCTGTTCTCCGTCGTGGGCAACTCGGGCATCAACGCCCGGCAGCAAGGGTGAAGGGGATGTGAGTCGATTCGATGGTATGAACGGGACAATCCAGTCGGCGGAACGATTACTTGCCCTCGGGCTCGACGCCCAGTTCTCCGGCAAGCTTCTTAACCTGTTCGGCATCCTGCAGCAGCTTTTCCAGTTCGCCCTCGAGGCCGTCGGCGCGATCCACGGCGCTGAGCAGTTCCCGCAGGCGGTTGCGAGTGTCGAGGAGCTTCCGCAGAGGCTCGACCTGTTCGACGATCTTCGCCGGCTCGAAGTCTTCGATTGAAGAAAACTTCAGCTTGACGGCCATCTCGCTGCCATCGCCGGCGAGCGTGTTTTCGACCTTCATCTCAACGCCCGGGGTCATTCGCTTCATGACCTCGTCGAAGGAATCACGGTCGATCGACACGAACTTGCGATCCTTGAGCGGCTTGAGGGGCTCGGTTGGATTGCCCGAGAAGTCGCCCAGAACGCCGACGACGAAGGGCAGTTCCTTGACGACGGTGGCGCCTTCGGTCTCAACGTCGTATGTGATGTGCACTCGCGGCTTCCGCACGCGAGACAACTTGCCGTGCACCGACTCTGGCATGATGTGACTCCTTCGACCCCTTCGTTGGTGGATGTCCGATCGCACGCTGCGACCGTGAGAGAATATCCTCCTCTACGTTAAAATGTCAAAACGGTCCCCAGATTCCCGCAATGCGGCCCTCTGCAAGGCGGCCATTGGGATGCCAGCAGAATCAGCCGCCGCTGCCGCCGCCACTGTCGCCATCCATGCCGGCAGCCCGAAACAGCAACGCGAGGGCGGACTCATCACGAAGCAACTCGCGATAGTAGGCCTCCCGCGGCAGCCGGCCAAGCCGCACAACGCTGCGAATCTGGGCCCCGATGAGGCTGTGGGGGTCGTGCCGCTCGAAGAAGTCGGCGATCGATTCCAACTGGCTAAAGGCCTCCGCCCGACCGGTGGGCGCCCCAGGCCGCCCGCCACCCCCCTCTCCATCGGCCCCAGCCTCATCGGCGGCGGCGGCGCTGTCTGTGGCAGTCTGCTCGGGCTCCGGAATTGCCGCCGGGGCGAAGGTCCGGATCGCCGCATCGCATTCCTCGAAGAGGTCGCGGATCTGGCCGGCCGGCAGTACGGCGGCGCCGCCGGAGGCGGTCGAGACGGAGGTTGACAGCAGTTCCCATTGCTCAGCAGCATAACCGAGTTCGAGATAGACCTCCTTCAGGTGCGGCAGTGGCGTGGTGGCGACCGCCTGTTCGAACTGCGTGGGCGAGACCGCGCCGCGTTCGACGGCCAGCTTCAGCTTTTCCTCACTCTGCTCGTTCACGAGGTCGCGGCTACTCCGCCAGTGGCAGATCGCATACTGCTCGTCGGAACGGCTCTGCGTGAGCGGAATATGGAGGATGGCGGGCACCAAAAGTCCCTCCGAGTCGATACCGACCAGCCGCTGCAGCGGCAGCGTCCGCTCCTCGACGACGGCCTCGTCGCTCGCGGGCCCGTCTTCCGGATCGGGAATAGGAAAGAGATCGCTCCATGACGACTCCACCATCACCCGCGTCATCGCGAAGCCGACAGCCAACCCAATGAAGCCGTCGGTCCGCGCGAGCGCCTCGATGGTCATCGCCGCAATGTCGAGGTCGCGTGAACGGTTTCTGAGGATTTCGAGACCGCCGTCCCGTACCTCGACCCAGACACTGCGGGCCGCGGCCCAGCCACCCTCTGAAGAATCGCCGTCGTCGGCACGTCGCTCAATCCGTCGCGCTTCTTCACGAAGATCGCGCAGGGCCGATCGCGCCGCCCTGCCCTCCTCGGAGATCTGGAGGTTCTCCCCGGCGGGAAAATCCCCGCTGATCGGGTAGCTGAAGATATCGGGATCGATGTCGACGGAGAGTGGCATGGCGGAAACTCCTGTGCGGCCGCAAAGTCTTCTCACATTCTACAATGTGAAGGGATGCGCGGCGGGTGAACGAGTCATGACGGCCCCGGGTTGATCACGCGGGCCGCGGTCGCGCGGTGGGGTTTTGCCGGTCGTGCCGCCGATGCGGCCCCGGGGGCAGGGTTTGGCCACCGGGGACATGTTCACGCCTCAGCCGAAGCCGCGGCGTTCCAGGGCGATCCGCAGATCGGCCAGCGTGCGGGTCTGCAGCCGGCTGGCCCAGGCCGTGCTGATGCCGACCCTTCGAGCCGCCTCGGTGAGCGTGCGGCCCTCAAAAAACGTGCCCCGCAGCAGGGCCGACTCCTTCTCCGGCAAGGCGGAGAGCAGATCCCGCAGAAACATCACCAATTCCAGATGGAGCGACGCTTCGCCGGCATCGGCTTCTCCGGACATCAAGGCCACGTTTTCCAGGTCGTTCCGCACCGGACGCCGCGCGGACGACTTTTCCGTAGTGGCGGCGGCCTGCGTCACGGTCTCGGAGGCTCCTCCTTGTCCCATGGGCAAAGCCGCCGTGGCAGCAGTGTGGGTCGACTTCCGTTCATACTGGCGACCCTCGAACGCGGCCCGGTCGAACCAGGTCATCTTGCCCAGCCCGTCGAGCATCGCGCCGCGGATGCGATGCCACGCATAGGTGGTGAACTTTCGACTGCGGGTGGCGTCGAACGCGGCGATCGCCTCCAGCAGGCCGATCTGGCCATAGGCCACGAGGTCGTCCAGTTCGACGGCGCGAGGCAGCCGCTGATGCGTCTTCCAGGCGATGGCCCGCACGAGCCCCTGATGCAGCGTGAACATCTCGTCCCGCTGCCTCGCCGATGACGCCGTGGTCATCGCGACAGTCTCCACCAGACGATCGCCACCATCGCGACGACCATCACGGCGGCAGCCCCGAATAGCAGGCGCGACGTGCGGCCCGCCCATGCCTCCGCCCGCAGGCTCTCGTCGGTCCAGTCGAGTTCACCCTGCAGCTGGACGACCCGATCGAGCACTCCCCGGCCAAACGCCCGCCGGCCGGCATCGCCTGAGATCGACGCCACATAGCAGCCGGCCAACAGCGGCAGAACGCCGCGGCGGCCGTCGGTGCCGCCGTGCAGGTCGGAGGAGAACGCCTGCTGGAGCACCCGGGCGATCTGCGTGCTGACATGCAGCCGCATGCGGCCGAGCATGGCCAGCAGGTGACGATTGGCGGGCTGCTCGGCGATCCGCCGAGGGTCGAGCAGCAGCTCCCCCAGCCGGTCGTTCAACGAGCCCGTCGCATTGAAGGCCAGAGCGTGCAGGTGTTCGGCGGTCGGCGGCAGGCCCACAGGAAACGGCTGCCCAAACGCAGCGGCCCGCTTGCCAGCATCGAGGCGGGGTAGCAGATCGTCGATCGCGGGGTCGTCCTGCAGGATGCCGGCCAATAGGGTGACAGGCGCGCGCACCCCGAGCACCCGGGTGATGGTCGCCAGATCCTCGCCAACCGCCTGGCCCAGCCGCGCGGCATCGGCGTCGGCGGGGCTGTCTACCTGCAGCGTCAGCAACACCACGACGCCATTGATCGACGCCAACGGGACGCGAGCCTGCCTCAGTTGGTCGCAGGCGAATTCCAGGCGGTCAGCCGCATCGCGTCGCTCCTTCGCCGATCGCGAGGGCGGGCTCGATCGTGGCGTGGGTCGGGCGTCAACGGGGACCGCATCCGACTGCACCTCCGCCGCGGCGTGATCCGCGACCGCCTCCGGATTGGCACCAGCCGGCGGACCGCTCGAGGGTTGGCCTCCGTCGGCCAGCGCCGATCGGATCGATGCAGCGGTGACCGCCGTCTGGCCCGCTCCCGAGAAGCAGACGAAGATGGCTTCGCGCGAGGCGAAGACGTGGAGCGGCCCCCCGCCGGCCGGCGACTGCTGCACAAGCAGCGGCGCGGACGACTCGGCGAGCAGCGCCCGCTCCAACTCGCCTCCATCGCTGCCGAGCACAAGAAACAGAGGCGCGTCGGTCAAGGAAAT